>ENA-OPSJ01002252-OPSJ01002252.1-human-gut-metagenome-genome-assembly--contig:-NODE-2252-length-12773-cov-3.329297_pt1 | contig 12773 bp, 10 predicted proteins | sample MGYA00241801_ERZ501893 | MGnify/ENA primary metagenome ERZ501893 (study PRJEB25962, sample SAMEA2042219) | human gut metagenome | biome: human gut; feature: human-associated habitat; material: faeces...
GTGGGTCCAAAGAAATGCCGATAAAGATGTGCACTGGCATCATCGTCGCTCACCTCCTTGTCGTGGTCGTGGTTGCCGATAACCGGATAGATGGGAATTTGGATCTTTGCTATCTCTTGCTTGATGTGGGGAAACATTTCCAGGTTATCCCATAAGATGTCGCCCAAGAAGATGGCGAAAGCAGGAATATTCTGGCTCATATATTCAAAGCCCACTTGCTTGAGGTCGGGGAAAGCTTCCGTTTCAAGCCGATGGAATGCGTTCTCTCCGCGCGGTTGTGTATCGGCTGCTGCCATCATGGCGTATTTGCCTCCTACTGTTCCCCAGCGATGGAGCTGGAAATCGTGGCTGTTCTCGTTCAGAGTCTTATAGAAGACGGGAGTACCCCCGTTGCAAGGAGCCATATAGCCTGAAGGTGTCACTACATAGATAAAGTGGGCCTTCTCATCAGCATCAATCATATAGCTTCCGTCTTCACTGGTAAGAGCGAATGCGGTGCCATCGGTTACTACAACTTTGGCCAGCCCCTTGCCGTCGGCCATGACTTTGCCTTTAATCTCTTTAGCTTCTGCCCCTATTGCCATAAGCAGCAATGCGGCGTAAAAAATGTTCTTTTTGTTCATTGCTTTTCTCTTTCAATTATTTGTTGTTTGAATTGAGAGCAAAAATAGGTGAGTGAAATTACTTCGTCGTTTCTATGGGGTTACGTTCAAGTTACATATGTCGGGCTCTCATCCGGTGTCATATCAAAATCACAGAAGTGACACAAGTCTGTAATACAGCATCCATTCTTTTGCAGCCGAAATTAAAATCATCATAGAAACTAATGAAAACAAGAATGATTAAATCCTTTGTGTGTGTATGTGGGCTGCTTGTTTCGTTGAATGTAGTCGCAGCTTCACTGAAACCCGTCAAAGGTAAAGTGGTGGACCGGTTCAATAATCCACTTCCCGGTGCTACAATTCAAGTGACCCATTCTCCCGAGAAAACCATTACCGATGTGGACGGCAACTTCAATTTTGAAACCATCGAAGACGCGGAACTCATCGTATCCTACATCGGCTTCCGTACCCTCAAGCTGAAGACTGCAGGGGAGAACTTCATTCATGTGGTACTGGATGAAGACTCACAATTGCTTAACGACGTGGTAGTGGTAGGTTATAGCACTAACAAGAAGGTTAATCTGTCAGGCTCGGTTTCTTCGCTTAACAGCGAGAAGCTTGCAAGCCGTCGAGTATCAAACGTATCTTCGGCTCTGCAAGGCATGGCTGCAGGTGTAACTGTCACTACACAGAGCGGTGAGCCAGGCGGCAATGGCGGTCATATACGTATACGTGGTATCGGAACCTTCGGTGGTGATAGTGCCGCCCCGTTGGTGTTGGTCGATGGCGTAGAAGGAACCATAGATGAAGTGGATCCTAACATCATCGAGTCAGTGTCCGTCTTGAAAGATGCTGCATCTGCATCCATCTATGGCTCACGTGCTGCCAATGGTGTTGTGGTCATTACGACGAAAAGCGGAAAACAAGGCAAAACAAATGTAAGTTTCCGTTCCGACTGGGGTTTCTCAAACATGGCAATAGATTATCGTCCTATGCTCGACGGTGACTCGCGCCGCGAACTCTTATGGACCGGTCTCAAGAATTACGGGTTATACACCGGAAACATGTCCGATGCAGATGCCGTAACTTTTGCAGACCAAAACATCGAGGATTTTGCTTCAAAACCCTCGACCGGATGGACGGATTGGAAAGACCTGCTTTTCCGTAACGGTTCTCATCAGAACTACCAGTTGAGCGTATCTGGCGGTAACGACCGTACCAAGTTCTACACCTCAGCTGCTTATACCAATCAGGAAGGTATCATTTACAAACAAGGTCTGGAACGTTTCACTGGTAATGCAAACCTCACTCATAAGTTTGGAGACTTTGAGGTTCAAGTTACAAGCCAATTCTCAAAAGTAAGACAAAACAAAACCAATGAAGCGACCTCCTATGATGGGCCTGTGGCCAATTACGCATTCTTCCAGAGCCCCTCATCAACCCCTTATAATGAAGACGGCACATTAAACAATGGTTGCGGCGTATTTGGAGTCAATCCTTTGTATGAAAGAGAACACAGCTCTGACGTTTATACCCTGATGAAGGCATTCAATACAATCAAGTTGACCTACAATATTTGGGACAAGTTGAATTTAAGTGAAAAGATTGCTTATGATTACGCACAAGGAACCAATGACGTTCTTTGGGACAGACACTCAAACAATGGTGCCCCCGGTGGTGTCATGCAGCGTATCGTCAATCGTAATGACCAGCTGAATACACAAACCCAGCTCTCTTACATCAACTCTTTCGGTCTGCACAATATTGACGCCCTGCTTGGTTTTGAAACACAAGATACGGAATATGCTTTCAACTACATGGCAGGCCAAGACTATCCGGGTGATTTGTACGAATTGACAAATGCCGGTTCAACAAGTGCCGAAACCAACAGACAGAGCTATCGCATGACTTCGTTCCTCGGACGTGCCAATTATAACTACGCAGACAGATATTATCTCGGTCTCAGCTATCGTACCGACGGAAGTTCACGTCTGGCAAGAGAAAACCGTTGGGGAAGTTTCTGGTCGGTTTCCGGAGCATGGAGATTCATAGACGAAAGTTTCCTGAATCCTGTCAAGAGTGTATTGACAGATGGAAAGCTCCGTGTGTCATACGGTGTAAACGGAACGCAACCATCAGACTATTACGCTTATATGAATCTTTATAAATACGGAATCATATACAATGGACAGTCAGGAATGTCAATCGTCGGAATTGCAAACCCGGACCTGAAATGGGAAAAGAACAAAACATGGAATATCGGTCTCGACCTTTCATTCATCGACCGTATCTCTGTAACATTCGACTACTATCAGCGTAAAACCAGCGACCTTATATATGACCTCCCCGTATCACAAGTCGGCGGATATTATGATGGCAATTATGGGTATACCACCCCGCAAAACATCGGTTCACTGAAGAACTCCGGTTTTGAGTTGACCATTACATCAACCAATTTCAGAAACAAGGATTTCACGTGGACCACTTCTCTGAACATGGCACACAACAGCAACAAACTGACCAAATTGGATGGCCAGCAGAATGAAATCGTATCAGGACCGCTGATTCACCGTGTAGGCGAACCTTACTATTCATACTATGTTTATGAATACGCCGGAGTCGACGCAGAGACCGGTAAAGAAATGTTCTATCTGAATGACGGAACAGAGAATGCCCGCAAGACAACTACAAATATCTCTGAAGCCAACAAAACTATTGTAGGCAAGCATCAGGCTAGTATAGAAGGCGGTCTTACCAACAACCTCAAATGGAAGTTTATCGACTTGGGCTTCACTTTCACTTATTCATTGGGTGGTGATGCTTTTGACTACTCCACTTGGCAGCACTCCAATGGCGGTTCATATCTATACGATGGTGCCGTACCGACATACTATGACATCTCAAAGATGTGGACAGGCCCGGGCGACACGAATGCCACATTGCCTAAATTTGAATATGGAAGCGCTGCTTCACTGTCTTCACGCTGGCTGATGCCTACTGATTATCTACGTCTGAAGAACCTCACATTAGGTGTAAGCATTCCGCAAAACTATATCAGCAAGCTTGGGCTCAGCAAAGCCAGAATCTACTTCTCTGGTTCCAACCTGCTTACATGGAAGTCTAAAGACTTATTTGTAGATCCGGAAATGCGTGTAGACGGACTATGCACATTTGAGACTCCGGCATTGAGAACATATACATTCGGAATAGAATTGAATTTCTAACTAATAAAGATACGAAAATGAAAATATTAAAGACATTATACACAGCAACGCTTTGCGCAGCTATGGCAGTCAGCACTTCATCATGCCTCAACAGTTGGCTGGATCAGTCACCCGCAGACGGAATAGATGCTGAAACCGCAATCAAGAACAGCGATGATTTGGCCAATGTGCGGACGGGACTTTATGCTGCCGTTAAAGGTAACAGTAGCCTGATTAATTATTATGGACGCCTCATGTTCGTATACGGTGACATGAGAGGGGAAGATATCCAATATGAATATAACGGGGGAAGTGGAAGAGCAAACTTCTACTACTATATGGAATATACAACTGCAGACAATTTCACCACCTCAACAGCCGTATGGCAGATGCCTTATGTAGTCATTGCACGCGCCAACCGTCTGATTCAGGCAGCAGAAAGTGGCAACCTGACCGATGCGGCAGAGGCAAAAGCCACTATTGACCAATATGATGCAGAAGCAAAAGTTCTGCGCGCCATGGCACTGTTTGACCTTACACGTATCTACGGTAAACCTTATACGGTAGATCAAGGCAGCTCACTCGGTGTGCCCATCGCTACCTCCCCACTAGAATCGACAGAAAAGCCAAGCCGCAGCACGGTAGCTCAATGTTATGAGAGTATTGAAAAAGATTTGACAGATGCAATCAACTCAAATGCACTGCCCAAAACCAATGAAGTGGGTTATGTCAACCTTTGGGCTGCCAAAGCCTTGCAGGTACGTGTATATATGACAAAAGGCGAATGGAGCAAAGCTTTATCCGTAGCAGAAGACATCATATCAAACTCGTCTTACAAACTTTGGGAACCGTCAGAATATGTTGCTGCATGGAGCAAAAGTGATGCCAATCATTCAAAAGAAATCATGTTCGAGATTTCCATCAACAACAATACTGACTGGACAGACCGTGAAGGTATTGCCTATTTATATGCCGACAAGGCTGGCGCTTCTCCCGGATATGGAGATGTAATTGTCACAAAAGACTTCTCTGACATGCTTACATCCGACCCGGCAGACATCCGTAACGACATATTATTGGCAGCGGCAGCAGGAGGATTTGACAAACGCAAAGTTTACATCAACAAAATGCCTGCTGTAAACGGAGATGTGCGTTACTCCAATGTCCCATTGCTACGCTTGTCAGAAGTTTACTTGTCAGCAGCAGAAGCAGCTTTCCAAGCCGGAGACAAGAACAAGGCTGCCAACTTGCTGAACGATATCATCTCCAACCGCACAACGGATGAAAGCAAACAAGTAACCAGCGGAAACATCACATTAGACCGCATCTACATCGAACGCCGCAAGGAACTTGTAGGTGAAGGACAGCGCTACTTCGATGTTATGCGCCGAGGTGAAACCGTTACACGCTACACGGACGTTAATGACAGAGGATGGCACGACGTATTGAGCGAAGAAGCGCGTACATTCAACCGCGACTCCAAGAAAGCGCTCCCGTTGATTCCCGTCGGTGAAATCAATGCCAATCCGAACATAGAACAAAATCCAGGCTATTAATCAATAGTAGCCTAAAGAAACTTGGGAATTTTCCCAATGTGTTTTTATAAATAAAGTGTTTAGAGGAGGTGTGCCAGTGATGGTATGCCTCCTTCTTTCAATATATCCACCAATATAGGTTTCACTCCGCTGACAAAACACTCAACGGCAATAACCATCAGGATAAGTCCCATTAGGCGCATCATCACATTGTTTCCCGTCTCACCCAAAATTTTGACCAACCGCGTGGAAGCACGCAATATGAAAAAGGTAATCAGATAAATAAAGGCAATCATTCCTATAAGAACTCCTTTCATCTGAATGGTGTGGGCATCCTGCATCAGCACAATGGCATTGGCTATGGCACCGGGACCACAAAGCATCGGAATTCCAAGAGGAGTAATGGAAATATCATCGGCATAAGTCTTGATTTCCTCGTCTTTCAGCTTCATTGGAGTATAACGGGCTTGCAGCATATCGAAGCCAATCTTAAAGATAATAACTCCACCGGCAATACGGAAACCATTGGTAGAGATACCGAAGAACTTAAAGAGGAACTGTCCCGCAAACGTAAAAACCATAATCGTAATAAAGGCAACCAGAGTGGCGCGCGATACTACCGACTGCCGTTCACGGTCCGTCATTCCATGCGTCATGGTCAAAAACACCGGCATGGTGCCAAGAGGGTTTGTCAACGTAAAGAAGGAGGTAAAACAAAGTAAAGCGAAAGGTAAGATTGTGTCCATAGCTGTATAATATACGTTTCTGTAGACAAAAGTACAACTAAAAATTTCAATGTCACAGAATCTGCATCAATTCTTTCAGATTACTGATATGATAAGTCGGTTGGAAAGGCAGTTCTTCCTTCCCTGTTACATTATAAAACACTTGGTGCATACCCACTCCTTTGGCTCCTGCCACATCATTCTCCCAACTATCGCCTATCATCAAAGAATCATGCACCTCGGATTGTGTGGCAGAAAGTGCAAAATGAAAGATTTCGGGCCAGGGCTTCAAGATACCGATGTCATCAGAGAGAACAATCTTCTTAAAAAAGTGGTCAATGCCTGCCGAACGCATCTTATGACATTGCAACTCTTGGAAACCGTTAGAAAGGATATAGAGGTTATATTTCCCCGCCAAATATTCCAGTACCTCATACGCATGCGGCATCAGCCGACTTTTTGTGGGAATGACCGAAAAGAAATCATCAGAAAAAGCCTCAGCCAAAGCAACATCCCTCGCCCCTACTGCCTCCAGAGGATATAGAAAACGCTGGCGGTTCAACTCTTCCTTACTGACCTGCCCTCTGCCGTATTCTTCCCATAGCTCTACATTGCGATACTGATAAAGTGTATAGAAATGCTGGAAAGACCGAAAGAAACGGTCATAATCATACTTCTGATACATCTCTTCGAATGTATCGCGTGCATTAAGGGAAAATGCCCAAAGCGTATCGTCCAGGTCAAAAAACAGGTTCTTATATTGGGATGCCATAATTTAAAGGAAAGGGATATATAAAAATAGACGCAGATTATCAATTCCAATAACCTGCGTCCGTTCTGTATCAGTCTATAACAGTATTATTTTACCTGGATTACCAAATACTTGGACACACTCCAGAAGTCTTTCGGATTTGTAATCTTCAAAGTCAACTGTCCTTTATCATCCTTCTCCAACGCATAAGAGCCCGCGGGATGAGTAGTCAAGATATCAGCATCTTTAGAGTATAGTTTAATCTCTTTTGTCGTACGGATATCCACTTGTGTAAAGTAGTCCTTGTTGATATCAGAATCTTTCAGCACCTGGCCTTTTTTGAAAAGTCCGGTATTTGTCAATATCTTCTGGTCCTTCAACTCTTTCTTCGTACCAAATACAAACCAAGCCGTATTGAGTGCCTTATCTTGTTCGGCAACGGTTTGAGCCTTCGCCTCATTTTCGGCAGTCAATTCTTCTTTCTCAGTAGACAAACCGGTTACGGCAGCATCCAGTTCCTGGATACGGATATTCTTGGAAGCCAGCTCAGCCTGCAATTCCTCGATACGCTGGGTCTTTGCCACCAACTCCTGAGTCAGGGACTCCACAGCCCTCTTCAACTGGGCAGAGTTATTCTTACTGTTCTTCAGCATGGACTGCAGTTTGGCAATCTGCTCCTTGTTCTCTTCCATCTGCTTACGGATAAACTCAATATCCGACGCAATCTGCTGCTTGGCATTCAAAGAGCCTTCTGCCACAGCACCACGCTGCAAATCCACACGGCTCTCTGCTGCATTAATCTGGCGAAATCCCTCTGAAATATCATTGAAAGTGCCCATCATCTCGTCCAATTCAGCATTACGCTGAGTCAGTTCCATCAATAAAGAATCATTTTCAGCTTTCAGCTGGTTCTTACTGCCACCAGAGAAGCTGTCACACGAAGCCATTACAGCCGCGCATACAATTAAAACTGCTAACTTTTTCATACGCTTTCGTTTTACGTTTGGTTAATGAAGTTATTTAATCGTCTATTCCTGTTACTACAATCACAATTTCACCGCGCGGTTCGTTCGCCGTGAAATGTTCAATCAATTCTGTAAGCGTTCCACGCACCGTTTCTTCGTGCATCTTTGAGATTTCCCGCGAAACAGAAGCCTGACGTTCGGCACCGAAATGTTCGGCAAACTGCGTCAAAGCTTTTACCAATCTGTGGGGAGACTCATAGAACACCATGGTACGACGCTCCTCGGCCAATGCCTTCAGGCGGGTCATCCTTCCTTTTTTCTGTGGAAGGAAACCTTCAAAACAGAACTTCTCATTCGGCAGTCCGGAAGCCACCAATGCCGGTACAAAAGCTGTCGCTCCCGGCAGGCATTGCACTTCGATGCCGTTACGCACACACTCTCTGACTACCAGAAAGCCCGGGTCGGATATACCCGGCGTACCTGCATCCGAAATCAAAGCTACAGTTTCTCCCCCCTTTATTCTATTAACAACACTTTCAACCGTTTTATGTTCATTAAATTTATGGTGAGATTGCATCGCATTCTTTATTTCGAAGTGTTTCAGCAATATGCCGGAGGTACGTGTATCCTCAGCAAGTATCAAATCCACTTCTTTCAGAATCCGGATAGCACGGAATGTCATATCTTCCAAATTTCCTACCGGGGTAGGCACTACATAAAGTTTTCCCATACTTATCGGTCGTTTAGCTGAAATATTTTTTGAGGAGTTCCATAAAATCGACGGCGGCTTCATTTTCTTCATCCGGGTGCACTTCCGAAGCAAAAATATCCATAGCCTTGTCCAAAGAAGGAGCCTCACCCAAACGTCGTACCACTTCATTCATCCGTGCAGCATCGCCTGCGAACAGTTCGCGGACAAAACGGAATGAATCGTTCAGACTGATGGCATGTTTCAAATCCTTGGCAGGCTTGATGCGTTCTGCCAAAATAGGAACTGTTTCCGGTTCCTCACATACCATCTTCACTGTATCAGGAATAACCGATTCGACCGGAGAAACCGATTCGGTCAAAGGAGTAGTAACAGCAGGGATTTCCTTCAGGGGCGGCACAACAGCCGTTGGCGCCTCCTCAAGCAGTTCTTGCAACGCCTCCAAGCGTACCTTCATCTGCTGGATATTCCGTTTTGCCACAATCCTCAATGTCGGATTGGTATCACTTGAAATGGCTTGCATCAAACATTTCAATTCCTGAATATCTAATTCTATGTCATTTAATAAGGTTTGCATATCCTTTACACAGTCCGTGTTAACGCTACAAATGTAGAAATAAATAATGAAAAAATATCGGAAAGCAAACAAAAGTGTTACTTTTGCGCTTAAATATAACACTCGAAAGCATGGTATTATTCTCAGAAGATCATATACAGGAAACCAAACGCAGGGGAAGAATTGAGGTCATTTGCGGTTCTATGTTTTCCGGCAAAACCGAAGAGCTGATAAGGAGACTGAAACGGGCAAAATTTGCCAAACAACGCGTAGAGATATTCAAGCCCGCCATAGACACCCGTTATTCCGAAGCCGATGTAGTATCGCATGACAGTCATTCCATAGCCTCCACTCCCATCGACTCGTCTGCCAGCATTCTGCTCTTCACTTCAGAGATAGATGTAGTGGGCATTGACGAAGCCCAGTTCTTTGATAGCGGCCTGATTGATGTATGCAACCAGCTTGCCAACAATGGTATACGCGTCATTGTTGCCGGACTGGACATGGACTTCCGGGGTATTCCATTCGGTCCTATGCCGGGACTGTGTGCCATTGCAGACGAAGTTTCCAAAGTACATGCCATCTGTGTGAAATGCGGCCAACTCGCCTCTTTCTCCCACCGCACCGTCAAGAACGACAAGCAAGTGCTGCTGGGAGAAACCGAAGAGTACGAACCGCTATGCCGAGAGTGCTATCAGCAAGCCATCCAAGCCGACCAAAAGGAAAGCGGTCATTAACGAATACAAAAAACAGAGCATTATGGAACGCAAAAAGATTACATTCGACAGTTTTATCCGCGGTGTCATACTCGGTGTCATTATTATCGGCATCCTTATGCTCTTCAAGCGTCTAAGCGGCGTATTGCTGCCATTCTTCATCGCATGGCTCATTGCCTATCTGATATACCCCCTGGTCACCTTCTTCCAGTACAGATTAAGGCTCAAGAACCGGGTCATATCCATCTTCTGCGCCTTATTCAGTATTCTGATTGTAGGAGGAACCGCCTTCTATCTGCTTGTGCCTCCCATGATGGACGAATTCGTCAGGGTAAAAGATTTGGTAATAGACTACTTTTCCAACGGAACCCACGACGGCAATGTGCCCAAAACACTCTCTGAATTCCTTCGTGAGAACATAGACACCCAGTTTGTCACCCAATTGTTCAAGGAAGAGAATATGCTGAACGCCATCAAGGAAACCGTTCCCCGGCTCTGGTCCTTGTTGTCAGAATCCGTCAATCTGCTGTTCAGTTTCTTCACTTTCTTCCTCATTCTTCTCTATATAGTTTTCATATTGCTGGATTACGAAAGCATTTCCGAAGGGTGGACCCACCTGGTACCACAGAAATACCGGCCCTTCGTAATCAATGTAATGAACGATGTGAAAGACGGCATGAACAGATACTTCCGCGGACAAGCATTCGTGGCATTGTGTGTCGGTATTCTGTTCAGTATAGGCTTTCTGATTATTGATTTCCCACTGGCCATTGGGCTCGGCTTGTTCATCGGTGCTTTAAACCTAGTGCCCTATTTACAGATTATTGGCTTTATACCTACCATCGTGCTGGCCATACTGAAAGCAGCGGATACGGGAGGAAACTTCTGGATTATCATTGCATCGGCCCTTGCGGTATTCATCATAGTACAAGCCATTCAAGACGGATTCATCGTACCGCGTGTCATGGGGAAGATTACGGGCCTGAATCCTGCCATCATCTTACTGTCTTTATCGATTTGGGGGTCATTGATGGGGATGCTGGGTATGATTATAGCACTTCCGCTTACCACCCTTATGCTCTCCTACTATCAACGTTTCATCATAAACAGAGAAAAAATTCACAAGTTTGAACAGACTGATAATCAACAAGAAGAGTAAAAGCAGAAGTCGTTCTCAAAACTTTTTCCCTTAATCCATTTGTTTTTTAAACAAAAGTGCCTATCTTTGCACCCGCTTAACAGCAATAAGGTCTGATTCGCTAGCTCAGCAGGTAGAGCACAACACTTTTAATGTTGGGGTCCTGGGTTCGAGCCCCAGGCGGATCACTGAAAACAAAAGAAAAATCAAGCAAATCCCTGATAATCAAGCATTATCAGGGATTTCTTTTTTCTGGCAGGTAGCAGAAAATAGCCGTTTCAAGCATATTATCGGTGGATAAATCGTGGGACTAAAATTTAATCCAAAAAAGTCCCACGAATTTGCATCTTTCTCACTGATTCATAGCTTTTTGCATAGTCGTACTTTGGAAGAGAATACATAGTTTTGTAACTCTAAAAACGATGTAAAAATGGCTCGAAAATCATTTTCTGTTTTGTTCTTTATCAAAAAAGCCAAGTTATTAAAGAACGGAGAAGCACCTGTGTGCATGAGAATCACTGTAAACGGCTGTATGGTAGATATTTCTATCAAAAGAAGCTGTCCCGTAAACCTATGGAATCAGGCAAAAGAAAATTCAAAAGGCAAAGACCGTATGTCGGTGGAACTGAACCACTACTTAGAAATCACACGCTCACGCATACACCAAATTTATAGGGAACTGGAAACTTCCGACAAGGTTATCACCGTTGATCTTGTGAGAAAGTTGTTTTATGGTGTGGACGAAGATAACAAAACACTATTGCAGGTATTCAGGGAGCATAACGAACAAAGCCGTAAGCTGATCGGCAAAGACTTTGTTAGTAAAACCGTTCAACGGTATGAAACCACTACCCGATATTTGGAGGAATTCATTAAGAAAGAATATCAGTTATCTGATATTGCCCTGAATAACTTGGAAGCCAACTTCATTTCTAAGTTCGATGCTTTCTTGAAGATTGAAAAAGGTTGTGCGCAGAACTCCGCTATTACCCGATTGAAGAACTTAAAGAAGATTATCCGTATTGCTTTGGAAAACGACTGGATAAAGAAAGATCCGTTTGCTTACTATCGCTTCAAGCTGGAAGAAACTGATCCTGAATTTCTGACGATGGACGAGATTAAAATCATTCTCGCCAAAGAGTTTACAATTAAACGAGTAGAACAGGTACGTGACGTTTTTGTCTTTTGCATTTTTACTGGCTTGGCGTTCAGCGATGTGAAAGATTTATCACCCGAACACTTGGTAAAAGACAATAAAGGGGAGCTTTGGATAAGAAAGAACCGCCAAAAGACAAAAATCATGTGTAACATTCCTGTATTGCCTGTAGCTGCTTCTATTCTTGAAAAGTATAGGGATGTGGCAGAATGTACCGGAAAACTATTGCCAGTATTGAGCAATCAACGCATGAACAGCTATCTGAAAGAGATTGCAGATGTATGCGGATTACAGAAAAATCTGTGCACACATTCAGCCCGGCACTCCTATGACATTACTATATGCCTATTAATTATTTTTCTGAAAAACAATTAGTTATGAATTACATATTCAAAAAGGGTAATGATTTAGCAACGTGCTATCTACTTCAAAATTCTTAAGATTGCATCATTTCAATAACCTAACGCAAAAGTAATGCTTAATCTGACAAAAAACAAAAAAATCATCAAATTAAGCACTACCGTTAAATTCAGAGTATATACCTATTGTCGTTGAGACTTTATTATTATAAAATTAGCGCAGGCAAAAATAAGCTACATAAACTCTTTTATCCAATTTTCTCTTTTTACATTCCATTCTGCTTTCGTTTTATGATTATTTTGCTTATCTATGGCTTGTTGCAACAAAGTTATACATGATTTATCTCTTTTGCAATAA
>ENA-OPSJ01002256-OPSJ01002256.1-human-gut-metagenome-genome-assembly--contig:-NODE-2256-length-12755-cov-1.885669_pt1 | contig 12755 bp, 8 predicted proteins | sample MGYA00241801_ERZ501893 | MGnify/ENA primary metagenome ERZ501893 (study PRJEB25962, sample SAMEA2042219) | human gut metagenome | biome: human gut; feature: human-associated habitat; material: faeces...
ATATCTTGTCAACGCCGCACAGAGCCGCCGCCACAAGTATATCATTGTTGGGCGTACCGTCCTTCATAGGAGGAGTTACCATAATAATCTCGCCTACGCCTGCAATCTTTGCAGGGATAGCGTTCATAAGAACAGACGAAGGATAAGCCGCCGTGCCGCCCGGAACATATAAGCCTACTCTGTCAAGACCTCTTACACGCTGACCTAAGATACAGCCGCTCTCGTCTGTCATCATATATCCGTTCTGCTTCTGACGTGTGTGGAACGCCGTAATGTTCTCCTGAGCGTTAAGCATTGAGTTCACAAAGTCGGGGTCTGCATTTGTGAGTGCGTCCTGTATGACTTCATCGGGTACTCTGTAATACTGCATATCGGGGCAGTCAAACCTTGCCGTATATTCCTTTACAGCCTCGTCGCCTCTTGCGGCAACATCGTCTATAATTGCTCTTACAGTCTTTTCTACCTCTGCGTTTACTTCACTGCTGCGCTTTTTCATACCTGCGAGGAATTCTTTTTCACTGCCGTCTGCTTTGATAGTCTTTATCATCTTATTCTGCGTCCTTTCTTATATATTGCTTTCCATCTTGTCTATAAGATCTTCAATACTGTTCTTCTTGAGCTTCATACTTACCGGATTTACTATAACACGGGCTGATATAGGTGAAACATATTCGTATACCTCAAGTCCGTTTTCCTTAAGAGTTGTACCGGTTTCTACTATATCAACGATACCGTCCGACAGCTCAAGCAAGGGAGCAAGCTCTACCGAGCCTTCTATCTTTACTATATCAACGTCCATAGCCTTTGACTCGAAGAATCTTCTTGTGATATTAGGATACTTTGTGGCAATAGTCTTTACACCGCAGCCCTCATAGAAGTTGTTGCCGACTTTGCCAGCAAGAGCAAATCTGCAGCGTCCGAATCCCAGATCGCATACCTCGAAAAATCTTCCGCCATGCTCATCTATAGTGTCCTTGCCGACAACGCCTAAGTCGCATACGCCGTGTTCAACATAAGTCAGTACATCTGCGGCTTTTGCAAGGACTACCTCGATATTGCTTCCCGGTATATCGAGTATAAGCCGTCTGCCCTTGTCACGAAGCTGTGAAACATCATATCCTATCTTATCGAAAAGGTTTACCGTGTCCTTTTCAAGTCTGCCCTTAGTAAGAGCGATTCTGATCGTTTTCTTGTCCATTTATGTATATCCCTTCTTACAGCGTCATTGTAACGGGCTGTTCGTTCTTTTCTTTATCTATTATATCTATTCTGCCGATTTTGTTAGCCTTAGCATATTCCATAGCCGCATCAAGCGTGGGGCAGGTGCTGAACTCCGCACTGATGCCCTTTGAAATAAGCTTTGTGCAGTGGCTGATACCGTCTATCAGATCCTCGTCTGCGGCAAATACCAGAACCTCTGCGTGACGCGCCTTTGTGCTTCTGTTGCTTCTGAGATTAGCCGCCGCAATAGCGTTTACGTTTACCGCAAAGCCTACAGCCGGCATATCGTCCGCTCCGAAGCTGCCGATAAGCGTATCATATCTTCCGCCCGAAAGCACAGCCTGACCGTATTCCTCTATATATCCCCTGAACACGATTCCCGTATAATACTCGGCCTTGTTTACAAGTCCTAAGTCGACTGTTATCTTATCTTCTGCTTCAAGCTTTCTCAGTGCGTCAAACGTTTCCTTAAGCTCTGTCAGCCTGTCTGAGAGCGCTGTGCCTGCGAACAGCTTTTCAGCCTTGTCGAATACCTCCGCACCGCCGAACAGATCGGGGAGCTGTAAAAGTATCTCGGAATATCTGCGTTTTTCGGGATCGCTGTCAACGTTTTCCTTGATAAACTGTGTAAGGTCAGGAGTGTTCTTTGACTCAATAAGGCTTCTTACCGTTTCTTCATCGTCAATATCAAGCTTTTCAAGAAGCAGTTTATAGAACGTGTTATCACCTATCTCAAGACGTACATCATCGCTTGAGCAGGAGTTCAGCACCTGTGCCGCAAGACTTAGCGCCTCAAGGTCGGAACGCTTCTCATCGCCGCCTATTATCTCAACGCCGCTCTGCATGAATTCATCGTCCCTGCCTGCCATTTTAGGATTACAGCGGTAGATATTCTGCGAGCAGAACAGCTTTAACGGGAACACACCGTCACGCAGTCTTGTTGCAACTATTCGAGCGATAGGCATTGTACTGTCTGGACGCATTACCATAAGTCTGCCCTTGCCGTCTGTCAGCTTGTACATATCTTCCTGTCGGAAGCTTCTTGTCTTGTTGTTGAACACATCGTAAAATTCAAGCGCAGGAGTGATCACTTCGCTGTATCCGTGTGCGGTGAACACCGCTCTTAATTTGTCCTCTGCTTCTTTGCGGGCTACACACTCGTCAAACAGCAGATCTCTTGTACCCTCAGGTGTAATAAGATCGTAGCTTTTCATCTATGGTTATTTCCTTTCATGCCTGTCGGCTTTGTTTCTTTATTTATATCACAGCACTTTAGCGTGCTAATGTGCTATCACGATAATATGATAACACATAAAACCGATTTTGTCAATCCCCACAGTTATATCGGGGAAATTTCGTCATTTGTTACAAAAAGTTTTTGGGCTAGTATCAATTATTTGATACTAGCTAATTATAGTAAAGTTCAATTCTATAAAAATATCACAAATTCTCTAACCCTATCCCCAAACCCCTTTCCCCGGGAAGGGGCTATATTTCTGGGGCTACCGCCCCTAGTCCCTGTTGGGGGCTACGCCTAAAAGCAAGGATGCTTTTTTTGCTTGCCATAAGTTTTGCACGATGCAAAACCATCAGAGCAAGCAATTTTCAACACCCCATTTTATAGTTGATCATATCAATTATTTGATGTCACAAGCTCCTTGAAGTGCTTTCCTCTTTCTTCAAAGTTCTTGTAAAAGCCGTAGCTTGCGGCGGCAGGCGATAAGATGCAACGTGTTTTCGTTACCTGCTTCGCATATTTCACAGCCTGCTCCATATCATCGGCATAAATCAGCTTTACAAGCGGATTTGTCACCTTCTCGGCTACTCTCTTGCCGCTGTCGGGGAGGATTATCAGATTTCTGACCGAAGTATCGCCGCTCAGCCAGTCGGACAATTCATCATAAGGTATACCCCTGTCCATTCCGCCTATTATCAGCGTATCGGTATCGGGATACGCTTTAAGTGCGGCTATAGCCGTCTGCGGCGCTGTGCTTATGCTGTCGTTGATATACTCTGCACCGTTCAGTGTGCAGACATATTCAAGCCTGTGTTCAAGTCCGCAAAACTGCGGAAGCGCATCAAGGCACTGCTTTACGGTACAGCCTGCCTTTGTTGCGGCATAAATCGCTATCGCTATATTATATAGGTTATGCTCACCTTTGAGCTTTGTATCTATCATATCGGCAGGGGAAAATTCATCACCGATAAAAATACCGCCGTTTCTCGTTCCTATATCACCGCAGGAAAAGCCGGCTGTTATGACCCTTGTCTTTGTATCGGCATACTGCTTTACCTCTTCACCGATTATCAGCGTATCGTTTTCATTCTGATAGCGGAAAATGTTCAGCTTTGCGTTTCGGTAAGCCGCAAAATCGGTATAGTGGTCAAGGTGCTCGGGGTAAATATTCAGCAGTACCGCCACATCGGGAGATGCCTTGACATATTCAAGCTGATGACAGGACATTTCACATACGATAACACAATCCTTTGTGAATTCCTCACGTCTTTCAAGCGGAGGTACACCTATATTGCCTATAAGCATCGTATCCTTGCCGCTTTTTTCGACAAAGAATTTTATCAGGCTTGACGTGGTCGATTTTCCCTTAGTTCCCGTGATTCCTATTATCATATTGTCGCAAAAACGTAAAAACAAGTCGGTCTGCGAGGTAATCTTAGCCTTTATTTCATCGCTCACAATATTTTTAAGAATAACACCCGGAGCTTTCATTATAATATCGCAGTCGTCAAGGCAGGTAAGATAATCCTCTCCACAGCAAAGCGTACAGCCTTCCGCTTCCGATTCCGGTACAGGATTCATATCGGCTACCGTAATGCTTTTGCAATTACAGCTTCCGAGCAGCTTCAATGTAGAACGTCCCTCTCTGCCAAAGCCTAAAATAACAACTTTCTTTCCCTCAAAAAACGCTTTCAGCTTTTCATCTATAGTCATATATCGTCACTTTCTTACTTCAGCAGTCCTATAAGGTGCTGAGGTACAAAATTATCATTGTCAAAATAATTATCCATGCTCTGCGGTACGGGCGGATCGGTTTTTGCGTAACGGCTGAGCAGATAAGGGAGCTTCTCTCCCCTGCGCTTTATCGCCATATACAGCGACAGCCTTACCTCGCTCTTTGTGCCTACACATTCAAACGGTTTATCCTTGCCGTCAAGCACAAGCCCGTCAAACATATCCTCGTACTTTTCGCAGTCGAGCATATTCTTTCCGAATATCTTCACCAGCGTTTCATCGTCAAGAAACGCCGACAGCAGTATATATACATAAAGGCACTTTGCGCAATCCGCACACCATGTATCCGTCTTTGAGCCAAGATTACAGCTCTGGAACACAGGAAAATACTGCGGATAGGTAACGAATTTCTTTGCTATCTGCCACTCACTCCACGGACGCAGAAGGCTGAAATACTGTATACCGTCATCAAGATAATCGGTAACGTAGCTTCTGAAATCACGCTCGAACTCAGTGCTTTTGCTGTACTGGTGATTTACCTGCCTGCCGCTGACATAAGTTTCATTCGCACTGCTTTCATTTGACAGCACTATATACTTCTTGCCGTAAAGATAAGCAAACAGATAAGCCGAGAATGCGACCACCGCCGAGAACGGCGTATGACCGTTCAGGTATCCGTCCGCATTGCGTTCAAGAAGCGCCCTGTCTATCGTTCTGCGAGGTCCGACAATTTTGCTTTCGTCAAAACCGGCAACCTTGGCACACTCTACCGTAGCGCCTCTCGGATTTATTATATAGCACAGCGTTTCATCGTGATATTTTCTGAGCAGTTCAAGAGAAACAACGCTGTCCTTTCCGCCGCCTACCGCAACGAGATAACCGCCGACTTCCCTTTCACAGCTGTATTTATGTTTGCCGTTATCATCAGGTACTATCTGCATAAAGCTGTCAAAATCAGCGTCTATATTATTTCTGTAGAAGAACTCTCCCAGTCCGTTGAAGTAGAGCTTTTTCCACCACAGGCACTGCTTTTCGTCAAGAGAACCGCACTTTACCTTTACAACAGGCGGACAGGCGCATTTCCAGTAGCTGACAAGCTCAGCCATACCGAGATTGAATATTATGTATTCGAGAAACGGAGTTACGTTTTTGAGAAGTCCGCTTTCGGTTTTCCACGAGGGATAAAAATGATAATCATCTATCGAAAAATGAAAGAATATTCCGTCATCGGCAATGTCGTAGCCGTGATATATAAATTCCTTGTGCATTTCACGAAGCTCTTTGTATTTTCCTGCGTTGTCCATACTGTTTCCTCCTGTTTATATTATAACCGGCTTTGAAGTAAATTCGGCACCGCACGGCTGTTTTTTATCAAGCGCCAGTGCGTACAGATTTCCCGCTCTTTCTTCAAGTCTTGCAAAACGCTCCGCTTCCGCACTTGTTTTTGCCAGTGCCGAAAGCGATGTGTCCACAGGCAGCTTATGCTCCCCTGCGGCAAGTATTTCCCTGCCCTTTGAATTCATTCCCAGTATCCTCGCATAAGCGGGAGGATTTTTAAGATCGTTTCCCGTTATGCCTAAGAATGCACACAGTACAAGTCTGCGTATTCTTGCCATAGTAAAATTCTTTGATTTTATCATAAGCAGTAACTGCGGAAGTGAAACCGCCGTGCGTACCGCCTTATATATCCTGCTGTCCATTCCGCCTGTGCCGTTGGGAAGCCGTTCAAATTCCGACTTTGACATAGTGCGTAGCTTTGCAAGGATTGCCGTTTCGATATTTTCAATATGTGCGAAATTCTCATAATCGGCAAAATCGGTATATGCGCTTACATCTTCACCCGCACTCAGCATTTTTCTGAGCCTTGATGCACTGATTACCGTATCACTGCCCTCGTCACTGTCGTGCGCCGCACCGCTTCTCATTACCGTGACCGGCTTTATCATACCACCCAGCTTGTCAAGCGCACGGATATATTCGACCGCCAGCGTGTTGTTAGGCTCTGTAAGCGTTTGCACGACATCTGACGTATAATTCTTCTCGACCGTCTGCTTCAGCGCCGCAGGATACGAAGCACCTTTACGCATAAGGCTGAAAAACTCATCGGTCTGCACAGCATATTCAACTGCTCCTGCCGCCTCCTCAAGCACAGAAACATCACCGCATTCACTGCCGAAGCTCAGCATATCAACACAACCGAGCGAATCGGCAATACGGCAAGCCCCCATAGCAAAATGCTCCGCACTCGACAGTGCAAACGGAGTAGGCAGTTCGACCACCAGATCCGCACCTCCCATAAGTGCGGCTCTCGCTCTCGCATATTTATCCACAAGCGCAACATCGCCCCTCTGGGTGAAATTTCCGCTCATAACGCATACGATATGAGTTGCACCGTGCTGTAAACGGGTTTGCTCTATGTGATATTTATGTCCGTTGTGGAACGGATTGTATTCGCATATGATTGCCGCTGTTTTCATTGTGTACCGTTATCCTTTAAGTCAAATTTACTTTCTGCTGTATCTGAAGTCGCACATATCAGCGCCCTCAGCTATAGTTTTGGTTCTTGTGAGTTTCATATCCATAATGTCCGCAAGAACATAGTCCATACGGCACAGATACAGTGCGAGTTCGGGACAGCCCTCGTCCTTGCACAGCTTGCATATACCGCATTCGTGATAGTCATAACCAAGTTCATATTCATCATTAGCAGGTAATATATCAACTACCCAGTCGTTTTCGTATTTTCTCTTGTGGCTTTCTTCCGACCACGCAAGACGTCCGGGCATCTTCTTTTCGTCAAGATAACTGTCTACATTTCCTACAGCTTTGTGAAACAGCTTTGAAGCACACAAACCGTTCTTGAATATTTCGTAATTCTCTTCCGCCGTCTTTCCTGTACTGCGGTTCATAGCGATAAAATACGCACCCATCATATAAGAGCTCATCAGCTTTGACTTGCCGATGTCTTTTGCACGGGTAACTATCGCCTTATGCTCGGCAAAAATCTTCTTCGCCATATCTTTCGGAAAATTCCGTCTTTCAAGTTCAGCCTTTACTGCGCTGTGATAAAAATGACTGAGAATTCTCACGTTGAACGAATAATTCATTTGGTTTTTACCTTGCCTTTCTTAAAACAGTTTATATTTCCAACAATCAATATTTGTTGTTTAATGTCTGTTGTATCACTGCTCCCCGACCGTCCGCCGTACTTCAGCCCCTCACCAACCTTTAAAAAGGTCGGAATTTGAAGCGGCACATTGCCGCTTAGAAGAATGAGATTTGTGCGGATTGAGGGAGATCCCCGAATACGTTCATATCATACAGCTTGCTGAGAACGGTGCTGTTTATACCTGATTGTGCCTGAATATCCTCAAGGCAGATGAAATCTCCCTTGTCGATAACTTCCTTGAGTTTGATTGCGGCGTTTTCACCGCAGCCCTCTACCGCAAGGAACGGCAGACGGAGGTTTCCGTCCTCTATCGCATAAGTTGTAGCCCTCGACTTCTTATAATCAACAGGCAGGAACGTGATACCTCTGAGCATCATTTCATATATCAGCAGCAGTGCGTCAAGCATACCCTTGTCTTTTGCAGTAGCCTCCGGGTTTGACTGGATAAGCTGTATCTTGTTTCTGACACTCTCCTTACCGCCGAGAACCGTCTTTACATCAATATTTTCAGTGTGCTTTGTAAGTACCGCAGAATAGAATTCCGACGGATAATAGACCTTGAACCAGCACAGCTTTACAGCACCGGTTACATAAGCGGCGGCATGTGCTTTAGGGAACATGTACTTTATCTTCTTACAGCTTTCGATATACCACTGCGGTACATTGTTTTCTTCAAATGCCTTGTATATATCCTCGTTGAACAGCTTCTTGGCATTACCCTTACGGGTTATCTCCATTATCTTGAATGCGAGCTTCGGCTCAAGACCCTGATGCATAAGGTAAACCATAATATCGTCACGGCATCCGATAACCTCTGAAATCGTGCAGGTTCCGTCAGAGATAAGATCCTGTGCGTTTCCGAGCCATACGTCAGTACCGTGCGACAGACCCGAGATCTGTAAAAGGTCGGAGAATTTCTTCGGCTGTGCGTCCTTAAGCATCTGCAGTGTAAACGGCGTGCCGAATTCGGGGATACCGTATGTACCGCTTGAAACGCCGAGATCCTCCTCCTTTATGCCGAGTGGCTCTGTCGAGGTGAACAGTTCCATGACTTTGGGATCACTTGTCGGAACATCCGCTATCTTTATGCCCGTCATATCCTCAAGGTGCTTATACAGCGTCGGCACATCGTGTCCGAGTTCATCGAGTTTAAGTATAGTATCATGCAGTGCGTGGAAGTCGAAGTGCGTTGTTATCATATCGCTCTCCGTCTTATCCGCCGGGTGCTGAACCGCCGTGAAGTCATAAACCTCATAATCGCTCGGTACAACGACCATTCCGCCGGGGTGCTGTGACGTTGTTCTCTTAACGCCTGTACAGCCTGCCGCAAGACGTGATATTTCGGCGGAATTTGCCGTCATACCCTTCTTTTCAAGCCACTTGCGTACAAAGCCTTCCGCAGTCTTTTCCTGTACGGCGGAGATAGTACCAGCCTTGAAAACGTGATCCTTACCGAACAGTTCTTCGGTATATCTGTGTACCTTGCCCTGTACCTCGCCCGAGAAGTTAAGGTCAATATCAGGCGACTTATCGCCGTCAAATCCGAGGAACGTTTCAAACGGTATATCGTGACCGTCACGGATCATATCTATATCGCAGTTGGGGCACTTTTTCGGCGGCAGGTCAAAGCCCGAGCCGTAAGAGCCGTCAAGAATAAATTCGTTGTGTCGGCACTTGGGGCATCTGTAGTGCGGAGGCAAGGGGTTTACCTCGGAGATACCTGCCATTATGGCAACTACCGATGAACCTACCGAGCCTCGTGAGCCGACAAGATAACCGTTCTTTTCCGAGAATGCAACCAGCTTCTGCGCTATCATATACAGTACGGCGAATCCGTGCTTTATGATAGAGTCAAGTTCCTTCTTGAGTCGCTTTTCAACTGTTTCCGGCAGATCGTCACCGTACCATGCGTGCGCTCTGTCCCAGCAAAGCTGCTGTAATTCTTCGTCTGCACCGTCAATGTGAGGAGTATATGTGCCTGTGGGGATAGGCCGTACCACCTCGATCATATCGGCGATTCTGTTCGTGTTTGTAATAACGACTTCCTTCGCCTTTTCTTCACCGAGATAAGCGAATTCCTCAAGCATTTCATCGGTAGTTCTGAAATAAAGCGGCGGCTGATTTGCGAAGTCCTCATAGCCCTGCCCTGCCTGCAGTACCTCACGGAATACAGCGTCCTCAGGGTCTTTGAAATGCACATCACAGGTAGCGACTACAGGCTTTCCGAGCCTGTCACCAAGCTGCACTATAGCACGGTTGAGATCTCTCAGATCCTCTTCACTGCTTACCTTGCCGTTTCTAAGCAGGAACATATTATTGCCGATAGGCTGTATCTCAAGATAATCATAGAACGATGCGATTTCCTCTATCTTCTCCTGCGATTCCTTTTCAAGTATCGCCCTGAAAAGCTCGCCTGCCTCGCACGCGCTTCCTATGATAAGTCCCTCTCTGTACTGCGACAGCAGGGATTTCGGTATTCTCGGCTTTTTATAGAAATAATCAAGGTTCGATGCGGAAATAAGTCTGTACAGATTTTTCAGACCGACCTTGTTCTTTACAAGAATTATCTGGTGATAAGTAGGGAGCTTCTTTATATCCACACTTCCGAACGCCGTGTTGAAGTCGCCTATGTATTCAAGCTTAGCGGTCTTTCTTGTATCGTTTACTATGTGCATATATATCATGCACAGCATTTCTGCGTCCGCAACCGCTCTGTGATGGTCAAAGTCGCCCAGTTTGAAATACTTTGCTATAGTATCAAGCTTATAGTTCTTGATACCCTTGAGCGCCGCCTTTGCAATACTCAGCGTATCGACTACAGGATTATCAAAGCTCTTTTCCATTCTTGCGGCGGCACTTCTGATAAACGACACGTCAAACTTTGCGTTATGTGCGCAGACCGGAGAATTGCCGCAGAAAGCCATAAAGTCGCTGACCGCAACATCCTCGGTCGGAGCATCGGCTACCATATCGTCCGTGATACCCGTAAGTTCCGTGATATTTGACGGTATCGGCATCATCGGATTTACAAATGTCGAGAATCGGTCAACTATCTCCATATTACGCAGCTTTACCGCACCTATTTCGGTTATACGCTCGTTTGCGGGATGAAGTCCCGTTGTTTCTATGTCAAATACGATTATATCGTCCTCGATTTTTACATTGTCACACCCGTCAACAACTGCGTTTCCGTCATTTACAAAGTATGCCTCAAGACCATAAATCACCTTGAAGTCGGGATCGTCCTTGTTTATCTTCTCAACGGTATTCATAGCCTCAGGATACGCCTGTGCGTTGCCGTGGTCGGTTATAGCTACCGCCTTGTGGCCCCATGCGTGAGCCTGCTTTACAAGCACTGACGGAGCTGTAACTGCGTCCATATCCGACATATTGGTATGCATATGAAGCTCTACTCTCTTTTCGGGAGCATTGTCCTGCTTCGGTTTTACCTCGACAAGCATTACCGACTGCGGATTAAAGCAGTTGCAGTGCAGAAAATCGTCAGCCTTATAACTGCCGTTCGCAAGTATCTTTGTACCGTTCTGAATAAAGCTGTAGCTGTCAAGCTTTGTATTATAAACGAACAGCTTCATTATCATAGATGAAGTCCTGTCGCTGAATGCGGCTGTGATTATCGTTGACTTTCCGCTCTTGGTTTCCTTCTTCTCGACATTGAAGATTTCACCCCATACGGTAACATTGTCACGCTCCGTCATTATGCTTGCCATCTCAACGGGAGCGTCATTTATCGGCTTGCCCATTACGAGTTTTGCTTTACTGCCGAAATGTGTGGTTTCAAACATCAGATCCATTTCCTCAGGCTCTGCAAACACGTTTGCCTTTGTCATTGCAGGAGCGGCAGGTGCATTTCCTCCCTGTGAGGAAGCCTTTGGCGCAGGTGTTTTCATAGTGTAATCATCACGCAGTGAAACCTGCATTATATCCGTAGGATTGAACTGCATCTCATTTGCGAATGTGTCAAGCTTATAGCTGCCGTGCATAACAAAAACCGCACCGTCTTCAAGAAAATCGTAATCGTCGATAATCTCGGCCTTAGCGAACAGCTTTACAGGTATCCTGCCCGTATCGTCACAAAGCGATGCTGTAATTATCGTATAAACGCCGTTTCTTGTATCCTTATGCTCAACATCGGTAAGCTCGCCCCATACCGTGACGCTGTCGCTTTCTTCGCCCAGTGACTTCAGCGACTGCGGTGCTTCGGTTATCTCGTTTCCGAGATATAAAAGTCCGTCCGTGTTCAGCTTATCCTCAAGATATGTAAGCGTTATCTTGCCCGGACGCTTTCTCGGCTCGGGTCTTGATTTCTTACCTCTGGAGCTTTTGCTCTCGCTTGCACGCTCTGCCGCTTTCCTGTCGATCTCGTCAAAATCCGGAAGCGGCTGTGCCGACAATTCCTCATAATATCTTTCGTCAAGGTCTGCATAACCTACTGTCGCATTTTCGCTGAATTTTACCGTTACGCTCTTTGAGAAAACACCCTTTGTGAACTTCTCAATTTCCTTGTCTATCTTCTCGCTGTATAAAAGGTCAATTCCGCCGTGCATAAGCGTAAACTCAAATGTATCTCCGTCGTCGCTTATCTCGGAATCGTCCATATATCCGTTTATAACGCCGTGTGACGGCTTCAATATCTGAATAATGTCATAAAGATATGACGGGCTGAACAGTTCAGGTGCATATTTCGGATAAATCTTTACCGACGGCACACCGAGATATTTCTTTATTGCATTGCCCGTTTCGGCAAGCACGCTGTACGGTATCAGTTCATCCGCTTCAAGCTGAAGTATCATGCTCTTATCCGCTTCGTCACACAGTATCGACAGCAGTCGTGCGTCCGCTGTCTGCTGAGGCATTTCGACCCTGTCAAGAATTTCTTTTAAAATCGCAGCCATTTATTTCACGTTCCTCATAATTTTTCTTTGTTGCCTAGCATCAAGCCGACCTCGTCCATAAGTTCGTCAACCAGCTTTTCCTCGGGTACTCTGCGTATAACCTCGCCCTTTTTGAAGATTATACCCTCGCCCTTTGCGCCGGCGATGCCTATATCGGCCTCTCTCGCTTCTCCGGGACCGTTTACGACACAGCCCATTACGGCTATCTTTATATCGGCTGTTATATCTCTTGTACGCTGTTCGACCTGCTTTGCTATAGTAATAAGGTCGATTCCCGTTCTGCCGCAGGTGGGGCAGGAAACTATCCTCACACCGCCGCCTATGCCTACTGCTTTAAGTATATCCTTTGCGGCATAGATTTCTTCTACAGGGTCGGCTGTCAGCGATACTCTTATCGTATCCCCGATACCGTCAAGGAGCAGTGAGCCTATTCCCGCCGCCGACTTGATTATACCCATACGGGCTGTGCCTGCCTCGGTCA
>ENA-OPSJ01002259-OPSJ01002259.1-human-gut-metagenome-genome-assembly--contig:-NODE-2259-length-12736-cov-1.517783_pt1 | contig 12736 bp, 7 predicted proteins | sample MGYA00241801_ERZ501893 | MGnify/ENA primary metagenome ERZ501893 (study PRJEB25962, sample SAMEA2042219) | human gut metagenome | biome: human gut; feature: human-associated habitat; material: faeces...
AGATCATCGCCAGCGGCGACAAGAACGATGTCGCGGACCGTTACACGCTTGAAAATCTCAAGCAGACTGATTCCCCGGATACCGATAAGGCCGAAAAGCAAGATAATGAGGCATGGCTTAAGGTTCTTGCGGCTTCCAAGCCGGTTTGCAGCAAAGATGATGTTTTCGAATTCGACATCGAGTACTTCTTTGATCAGGATGTCGATTTCTATTTCACCATGACCTTAATTGATAAGAAACGAGGAGGTCTGACCTTCGACCCTGGCCCCAATCTGTATAAGTTCCATAATCCAGGCCACCACAAGGTACGATTCGCGCTGCCTGTCAACATCTTCAACAATGGTGATTTCCAGATTGTGGCGTCATTGCGTGTCGATGATCCCGACAATCCGAAGAAGCCTAAAGCCATCGCCTTCGCGAATGGAGATGACGCCTGCATCTTCGCGATTCGCGATTCCAGGAATGGAGATTACGCACTGCTCAACAACGATGTTCTTTCGATCAAATGCGAAGGCGTAGTCGGCTGAAATTATCCATTGCATTCTTAATCTATGGGGCGTGGAATGTAATTGTTGCCTTCCACGCCCATACCAGTACAGCATGGAGAAGAAAATGACGAATAAACAATCGGCAGAAAATTCTTCGAGTCCTTTTTTCTCAATCATCATCCCTTCCTACAACAATGGTGGTTATCTTCGAAAGTGCATTCAGTCTTTGCAAAAACAATCTTTTGAGGGTTGGGAAGCAATTATCGTCATCGACGCGAGTCCAGATGACGCATTTCATATTGCCAGTCAGCTGTCCGAAGAAGACGACCGAATCATAATCATCAACAAAAGCCAAAATGAGGGAACCCATCTCGCGAGAAAAAGCGGCGTGGAATGTGCGCGGGGAAAATACGCCCTTTTCCTGGATGCGGATGATGAGCTCGCAAATAACGCATTGCCCTCTTTAAGGACGTTCGCTTCGCAACAATCATTCGATGTTCTCCATTTCGGTACCGAACTTTTCGGAGAGGATATGCCTGAATCAGCATGCTCCGATATTCTTCGGCTCAGCAATCGAGATTTACCCACACTGCATGGTCCGGAAATCGCCTTCTCTTCTTTCACCGATTCCGAAGATCACCGTCAAGATTGGCGTATCCTGCAACGTCTGTATCGGACCGAACTTCTCAAAGAAGCTTTCAGCCGTATGTCCAGCTCTCGTCTCGGCAGAGGACAGGATAGCTACGAATGGCTCGTTATTGCCAGCCTCGCGAATACGGAAACCTTCCATAATGAGCTAATCGGCTATCGCTATTACCTAGGCCGAGGTATCACCACTTTCAAACCAATGTCCAAGCAGAAATTCATTTCGCTCTCTTCGAATTATGGAACTCTGATAAGCACAGCTTCTGAATACGCAAACGGCTTCACCGATTTCGATCTTCTTCCTTGTGCCGCGGAACTCCGCCGACGATTGTTGGAGATGCTGTTTGGCGACTGGTATGTACGGCTATCCGACGAAGATAAATTGTCTGTTCTTCCCGCGATGCAGGCAAACTTCACTCACATGGAGATCGCAACGGAATTGATGCGTCTCACACGAGATGACGCTTATTCCCATTGGGATGCGGGAGACGCCTTTGATAAAAAATCCCGATACGTGCAGTGGAAGGAGACTGCAGAAACAATCGCCGGCAACGATTCATCTCCGCAGTACAACGAGTACCGGGAACAAGCGCTCAGACACTTTGCAGATTTGCAGACACGTCTTCCCGTACCGAAGGAGACGCCGCATTCTACGAAAATCATCCGTCTCCTATCGCAAATCAAATCTCTTTTCCCCACTATCCGAAGGAAGAAATAATAGATGTCCGGTCATAATCCTTTTTTCAGTATCATCATTCCTTGCTATAACTGCGCGGAATACCTGCCAGAGTGTCTGAGCAGCCTGCTCGCCCAAGATTACACTCAATGGGAAGCCATTGTGGTCAATGATGCAAGTACAGACAATTCTCACGACGTGGCCTCTCGCTTCGCTTCACAGGATAGTAGAATCCGTCTTCTCGATAAAGAGAACAACGAGGGACTCCATCTCGCCAGGAAAAGTGGAACCGCTCTGAGCACAGGAGAATACATCCTCTTCCTGGATTCCGATGATGCTTTCGCGGAGGGGACACTCGATAAAATTCAGTCGGAAATCCAAAAATATACGCCTGATATTTTGCGCTTCGGTCTGCTTTGCAAAGAACAGAATGGCATGAGCAGCCATGCCGCTCGTGATTTTGAGACTTGGGCAAATGCAAATTCGTCTGCCTCCAATCAGAAACAATTGCTTTCCGAAGTTTTCATTTCAACAAATGAATATGGAAGAGACTGGCACGTGACCCATAAGGCCTTCCGAGGCAGCATATGTCGTAAGGCCTTCGATGCAATGACGGGTTCACGTCTTGAACGAGCGGAAGACAGCTATGAGTTTCTTGTGCTTGCCAGCATGTCCAACTTGGAAGTGACCAATATCGACATTCGAGGATATGTGTACAACATCGGCCGAGGCGTGACCACGGACAACATGCTCTCCCCTGATAAATTCCTCATGTCGGCGAGCCAGATCAAGTCTTGCTGGGAAGAAGCCAAGCATTTTGCTGACTCCACAGAGTCGGTATTGGTGAAGGAATCAGCTACTCGACTGAAGGAACGACTTACCTTCACATTGATGAATGAATGGAAAGACCGAGTATCTGATAATGACAAAATCGAAGCGGCAAAATCCGTCGCCCCGATTATCGGAGAGGTGGAAACCGCAACTGCGTTAATGAGATTTGCGCGAGATGGCGCATACGCTTCAATCGAATATCTCAATCCATCAGCGTCGGCTTTTCTGGATTGGGCCGCTCTGGCAGAAGAATTAACCCAGGATGTTCATGTGCTACCGGTTTCCTATACTCAGATGAAAGATGCCGCATCGCGTCATATCCAGGAATTCAAGGAAACCCAAGATTTGCATAAGCGTCAAAAGAAGCAGACCGTTAAAATCTTCGTTTCCGCGCATAAGCTGGTTTCGACCTTTTCCAGTGACATTTTCCAGCCCGTTCATGTTGGATCGGCAAAAAACCCCACCCGTTTCCCCTATTATTGGAGCGATGCCGACGGAGAGAACATCTCCGATCGCAATCCACGCTATTGCGAACTGACCACGCAATACTGGGCTTGGAAGAACGTTGATGCCGACTACTACGGATTCTGCCATTATCGCCGATATTTCGATTTTTCCGAAACCGTGCATGAAGAAAACGCGTTCGGCGAAATCATGGATGATTATATCGACACCAAGGCTGAGAAGGAGTACGGTCTGGACGATGAGAACATCGCCCGCGTGGTTAAACAGTATGACGTCATCACCACACCGTTCGGCAATCTGGACGAAATCATCAACAAGTATGGAAGCCCACGCGCTCTGTGGGAGGCCTCTCCCCTGCTGCACGATGACGATTTGAAGCGCTGTTATCAGATTCTGTGCGCCATGTATCCTGATTATAAGGAGGATGCGCAGGATTTCTTCAATGGCAACAAGGCGTGCTTCTGCAATATGTTCATCATGAAGAAGGAAATCTTCTTCGATTATTGTGAATGGCTGTTCCCGATTCTTGAGGAATTCGACAAGGAAGCCGATTATAGCACGTACAGCAAGGAAGCACTGCGTACGCCGGGACATCTTTCCGAACGCCTGCTGAATATCTATCTCATGCATCACAAGCGCATCGGATCCAATTGGAAATTCAAGGAGCTGCAGTGCGTGCACTTCACCAATCCGGAACCAGCCGAGCAGCTCAAACCGCTTGACGTCACTGATAAGCCGATCATTCCAGTGGTGTTCGCAGCGGATGACAATTACGTGCCGCAGCTGACCACTACCGTGTACTCAGCCATGAAGAACGCTGATCCGAGCTATTTCTACGATGTCACCGTACTGCAGCGCAACATCGCTTGGGATAAGCAGGAACGTATGCGCGTGTTCTTCAAGCGGTTCCCGAACATGAATCTGCGATTCACCAACGTGGACCGAGAACTTGCCGGCTATGACCTTTCCACCAACAACGCGCATATCAGCGTGGAAACATACTATCGTTTCCTGATTCAGAAAGTCCTGCCGTTCTATGACAAGGTGCTGTACCTTGATTCCGACATCATCATCAACGGTGATATCGCAAAGCTCTACAACATCGATTTGCAGGGCAAGCTACTTGGCGCAGTGCGCGATATCGATTTCCTTGGCAATTTGAACGTAAAGCATGGTAAGCGTATGAATTATGCGAAGACCGTGCTGAAGATGCAGAACCCCTACGATTACTTCCAGGCTGGCGTGCTGGTGCTCAATACCAAGGCGATGCGTGAGCATTACACCATCGAGCAATGGCTCGCTTACGCATCGAATGACGAGTTCATCTACAACGACCAGGATGTGCTCAACGCGCACTGCGAAGGGAACGTGCTGTATCTGCCATGGGAATGGAATGTGGTTCACGATTGCGGCGGACGTGTCGGCAACCTCTTCGTGCAGGCGCCGAACGACATCTATGATGCGTACATGAAGTCGCGTAACAATCCGAAGATCATCCATTACGCTGGTTTTCAAAAGCCATGGACCGATCCAGATTGCGATTTCGCCTCCATCTATTGGAAATACGCACGTGAAACCCCGTTCTATGAGCGTCTGCTCAAGCGCGTGGTGAAGGCGAACGAACCGAAAATCCCTGAAGAGGCGCTTCGTCCAAAGCACGAACGCGCCGTTGGAGAGGATAACCCGATTCGCAAGATTGTCGATCCACTCATGCCAATAGGTTCCCGCCGTCGTGCCATGGCGAAGGCCATCGGTCGCGCGGTTCGAGGAAGGGAATAATCGCATTGAAACAGACCACAAAAAGTTTTAGAATTACCGAACATAACTTTGCTTATCTCCTCCCCATTCTTCTGGGTACGTTGTTTGGCATGTGTTCTTTTATTGGCCAGCATGAGGGCAAAATCGACACTCGAAATGCGCTGCTTTATGTGAACACTCTCTTTTATATTGCCCTGTTCACATTACTGTTTTTCGCTGCGACAAAAATAGTTCCGCGCATAAATCACCATAACGAATCACTGAGTAAACCGTTTGAAGCGTTCCGCAAACTCACAATGGACTGGTCTCCTCGATCCATTATCACGTTATGGTGTCTCGTAACGGCATTCTGGATTCCGTATTTTGTAGCTTATTTCCCGGGCGTCTACTGGTACGATACTTCCTGGCAGCTGATGGAATATTATGACCCTTCAGTGCCGTTCACCGATCATCATCCCTTCATGATGACGTATTTGTATGTCGGATTCGCACATATTGGCAAAGCATTGTTCAATAACGCTATCTATGGATTGTACCTGCTAGTGCTCGTGCAGTCGCTACTGTCCACATTGGCCATCGCTTGTACAGTCTGCTATACAGGCAAATACAACATACCTTGGAAATGCCGTTTCTTTATCGCTGCATTTCTTACCTTTTTCCCCATCATCCCCATGATGTCGATGTCTCTTGCGAAAGATACTTTCAATACGCCATTTTTCGTATTCTTCTCTATCGCATTCTGTGAACTTTGGAGAACACAAGGGGAAATTTTAAAATCCGTTTCATTTAATGTTTTCTTTATCTTAGATGTATTGGCCGTATCCTTAACAAAAAAAACAGGCATGTATATCATTGTTCTGGCTCTACTTCTTTTGGCATGCTTCGTTGTCAAACATTGGTCCTGTAAAATAGCTACTATTGTTTTAGGTAGCGTTCCTTATTTGGTTGTTGGTGTAATCGTGCCAACTTTTATTTTGCCAGCATTGCACATTGCCCCAGGGGAAAGTAACGAGATTCTTGCTGTGCCCATGCAACAAGTCGCCAATGTGGTGCATAACCATAAGGATGATTTGAGTGTAGCCGAAATCGACGAAATCCAACAAATTTACCATACGGATATTGGTCAACTCCAAGATGCTTACTGTTGGTATAAAGCTGATCCGATAAAAGGACAGGAATTATCTTCTGAAGATGTCCATGCCTTAATCACGACATGGATGAAACAACTGGTTAGACATCCCGGCGACATGATAGCAGGATGGGGTGGACTCTCCGTCGCATGGTTCTCATTCAATGTCGCATCAGGAGAAGAACAAGATCTCAGCATGATGCTTCCAATCAACAATTCCAAACATCATTATCAAAACATCGAACAATATATTCCTTGGACAGATAACACTAAAGCTGGTAATGCGATTGGACGATTCTACGCAGACACATTATCAGCGACGCCTATATTCAATATCATATGGCAAAAAGCCTTTTGGGCTACAATACTTCCTTTTGCCATCATGTTTCTCATACTGAGATCCAAGAAGAACAAACTTAATCTGTTGATGCTTAATCTGCCAATGTTCATCACAATGCTTGTTCTATTTGCTGGACCGATTTCCACGCACACGGAGGCAACACGCTATGTGTTGCCTATGCTGTATATCATTCCACTGTTTCTATCACTTACGCTGAAGCATTTGCCTGAAGAATCCTAAATCGTCTCTCCGGACGTGAGTCCTACGCTGACTCACTTCGATAGTAGGGCTCGTTTCACCTTTGAGATGCACCACTTGCCGACATATACGGCAATGCCAGTAAGCAGATAGACCGCAATGGCCTTAATGAATGGGTGGTATTGCCCAAACGTCAGGATGCGCTCGAAAGGCCCACCAAGCGTAAGGTTCACCAGCAGTAGGTGGAACATATATACACCGAGCGAGACGCTGGACACTTTGCGAATTATCGACTTCAGTCTGTCAGATCCACGCTGAAGGGATGGCTCCAGCGCTTTGCAGAGCATGAACAGTGATACCGCGGATATCACACATAACGGAGAGGAAATGCCGACAAGATAATTCTGGTATTCCACCCCCATCGAATTCTGGAAGAAACCGTTCCAACATAAACCGCCGAGGAACATCAACGTCACAGATCCTAGGAAAGTTGCGGCCCATGCAAGCGCATTCCAATGCAACGGCAAGCCGTAGTTTTCCAAATAATATCCCAGCAGGAAATACAGCAGGGCACTGGAAGCAAATAGCGGCCAGCTCAACAATGGGCTGAAATATTCCTCGTTGATTCCAATGGCTTTTGCTGCAGGAATCAGAATTGAACAGAACAGCGTCAGTGCAATAGCATATTCCAACAAACGACGGTCATGGACGATTTTTGAAAGCAATGGAGTCAATAAGTACAAATAGATGATGGTATACAGGAACCAGTAAATATCGATAATGGAGTTGGTAAGGAATCTCTTGCAAAAATCGACAGGACCGAAACCATCGGCGATTGATTGCGCTCCATAAAACAGGCCGGGGAGCAAACCGAACAATAAATAGCAAGCGATGCTGCCCAGAATCAACGCACGTCCCACTCGTACGAATCGTTTTTTGAAAAACACTTTCGTAGAATATTTCTTCCGGTAATCCAAAAGATTCATTCCGCTGACCATGAAGAAAATAGGCACGGCGAAAATAAACATCGCCTGCATGAGCTCTTGGAATGTCCATAGAAAAGTATGTTGCAGAGAGAACACACCTAAAGACGTATGCAGACATACCACGGCAAAGCAGGAAACAATGTTCAGCACGTCCACAAATACATAGTGAGTACCGTGACAGCTGCTTTCCCGCCTGTCGACAGAGCCTTGCCACATATCTGTTTGTCTCGCCGTCACTGATCGTCCTTTCCTTCTCCAACTTGCACGCCCTTAGCATATCAACGCTAAAGTATCTCCGACAGAAGCGGAAACTCATCCGCAGGCGTCCGCTCTCATATCTAATCTGGAAAACACAGCATCTTTATCTACGAATCAGAAGTCCGAGACATGAAAAACAAGTTTGGAAACCGCTATACTCGCGCCATAGCAACGTTCCACTTTCATAAATTTGTTCAGATGTTTAGAAGAACTTTCTCATTGACACTGTCATTCATTCTGTTTTCCTGCGTACGCTCAGGAAAGCAAGAAAACACCACAAGAAAACGGAAACACCGCCCTTCCTTTACCGAGCTGTGTAATGGACAGCATGGTTCTGCAACAGAACAAAACCACCACCTTAAGCGGCTCAGCTCAGAAATCCTCATCGGGGAAAACAATTTCCGTTACTTTGCGAGAAGGAAAACATAAATACGCCAGTTCTTCAACAATCGATAAAGCAGGAAAATTTTCAATCAAGTTGCCTAGAATCAAAGGGTCACTTGCCCAATGCACCATGGAATTTGCCATAGCTACCACCGTGATGAAAACACGGTACATGATGTATGCGTGGGCGAACTTTTTATAGCCGCTGGCCAATCGAACATGGAGATCAACTATAACGATTATTTCAAAAGCGATTCGGCATTCAAGACGAACACTTCGTCACGCTACACTCGTGATAATTAATGTGAATCGATAAATCCATTTGCTTCAAGTATGCAACATCACCTATAATCCATTCCCCATGCAGACCAGTACAAGGGATATAGTGGAGCATATGCCTGAGAATTCGAACGTTTCCGTTGCAGTACTTCTTCCTTGCTATAACGAGGAAGTCACCATCGGCAAGGTCATTCGTGATTTCAAAACGTCTTTGCCGCAAGCAGACATCTACGTATACGATAACAACTCCACTGACCGCACTGCAGAAATCACCGCGTCAGAAGGCGCTATCGTACGTAAGGAGCCACGTCAGGGCAAGGGCAATGTCATCCGAGCCATGTTCGAAGATATCGACGCTGACGTGTACATCATGTCTGATGGCGACGATACGTACCCGGCTGACGCGGCACCAGCCATGGTCGACAAGATTCTTGAAGGCTATGACATGGTGATTGGAGACCGCTTGAGCTCCACGTACTTCCAGGAGAACAAGCGCCCATTCCACAACTTCGGCAATAGGCTCGTACGTGGATCCATCAATGGACTGTTCGGAGCTCACGTAACCGATATCATGACTGGCTACCGAGCGTTCTCCTTCACTTTTGTAAAGACCTACCCAGTGCTGTCCCGTGGTTTTGAGGTCGAAACCGAAATGACTATTCATTCGCTGAACAACAATCTCCGTCTTTATGAGATGCCGATTCAGTACCGTGATCGCCCTGAAGGTTCCGTCAGCAAACTTGATACCGTCGGAGACGGCATCAAGGTAATGAGCACCATCTTCCGTATGATCCGTGAGTACAAACCACTACCTTTCTTTGGTGGGCTTGGTCTGGTCATTGGCGTTATTGGTCTGATTCTTTGCGGCAGCGTAGGCATCGACTTCATGCACACCGGCATGGTCGCACGCTTCCCCACACTCATCGGTGCGGTAATGCTTGTCATTGCAGGCTTGCTCTTGATTGTCACAGGAATTATCCTCGACGTCATAGCCAAAAACGATCGCAAAGCCTTCATCGTTGAGGCCAATCGTTTTGCGTTGATGAAGCGTCGGGGAAAGTGATCTCTCAATGTCATTAAGAAGGCTTGATTCCAGCAGAATATGCGGAACCAAGCCTTCGTTTTATTCTGCTACTTCACCCACTTTTGGGCCTTTGTTCCGTTGGAAGTATACAACTGCACGTTAGTGCCGTTCGCGCTGGAACCACAATTCACATCCAAAACCGCATTTTCTGCGAGCGCTGACTGGAGCGTATACGAGCCATCGGAATTCTTGACTGCTATCCACTTTTGAGCGTATGTTCCATTGGAATCGTACTGTTGCACGTTGGTTCCGTTGGCAGATACGCCGCCATCCACATCCAACACTTTGCCGGAGTTCACACTGGTCAGGGTCACATACCCGTTGGAATCATGCGTTACTTTCCACTTCTGCGCATCGGTTCCATTACCTGCCCAAATCTGCACGTTTCCATAATTTGAACGAGAAGCGCCGCTTACATCCATCTTCATAGACGTATTAAGCTTCGATCCAAAAGTGTAGGTGCCATCCGGCAGATCTTGCCTATGCTTGGTTGCGGTTTCGTTCAAACGTTCGCGCAACGTTAACGGAGCCTTTGCAACCAGCCATTGCTGAGCAACAGTGCCATTCGGCGAATAAAGCTGCAGCTGAGCCTGCTGCACAGCATTACCACCTGGAATATCGACAGCTTTGTTGGCGTTCACCGACACCAACGCAATCTTGCCACTGCCGTAATTCCGCACCGTCCACTGCTGAGCAACAGTATTGTTACTCGTATATTGCTGCAACGCCGCTCCATTAGCAGTGGATCCGCCAGCCACATCCAGCACCTTGCCGGAATTAGCATTGATAATCTTATAAGTTCCATTGCCAATTGATTCAAATCGATATTTCTGGGCGTTCGTATTATTACTTGAATAAAGCTGAACTCGTGCCCCGTTCGCCGTTGACGCACTCGTCACATCCGTGACAAGTTTTTTATTCGCAACCGAAGTGATAATCATCGATACTCCAGTAGCTATGTTGACATCGCTTGACGAAACAACAAACAGCTGTGAAGCAGTGCCGTTGGGCGTATACAGCCGAATCGCAGCACCATTCGCAGTATTTCCACCGCTCAAATCCAGAACCCAATTACCGAGAGCGGACTGCAAATAATTTCCCGCTCCGGAATCACGAATAAACCATCGTTGAGCTTGAGAATTATTTCGAGAATACTGTTGCACTATAGCGTTATTCTCAGCAACACCATTACGCACGTCCAAAGCCTTGCCGGAATTCACATTGACGATCTCGTAGCTCCCATCAGACTGCCCAGTAAAAGTGAACTGTTGAGCCTTGGAACTGTTACCGGAATACAACTGAATGGCGGTGGAATCTGCAGCACTTCCACCAGGAATATCAACACTAGACGCAACTTTGGAACGAACATTGATGTAATAATTGCCATTCGGAATGGTAACTGCAGTCATTTTGCGTACATCAATGGCCGCTTGTAAAGCATTGCTGCTCCCGCCATTCACAAACTCCTTGTTCCCGAACGCATTCATATCCACATTGCCGCTGATGCCGTTGATCTGGCCGGAGCTGGTGTACTGCCATCCGCGACTGTTGGTCGGGAACGAGTCGAATCCCATGCGAGCGCCGTACTGCGCCACCCACGTGGTTTTGGCGTAAATGTCGGCATGTTTCAGCGGCCCTTGCAGGTAGCTGGTGTACGAGTAGACGCCAAGATTCTTGTATCCGGCGGACTGTAGTGCGCTGTACCAATTGTTGACGATATTGTTGTACACGTTCGGGTCGGTGGGTGGCCGATGCCCCTCCCAGGTCCACTTTTCCAGGTCGTAGTACACGGGGTACGCCAAGTCGCTCGGATTCACACCGAATTGCTTGAGTTTGGCGACCACGTCGGTACCTTCTTCTTTGGCGAGCGCCGGAGTGTCCGCGTAGGAATACCAGTAGATGCCGAACGGGATGCCGAGTCGTTTGCATTCGGAAATGTTACGTTGCGCTTTCTTGTCGGCATTGTTGCCTTCGCCGTAGCCGAGGCGGATGATCGCGCCTTCCACGCCGTCGGCTTTCGCTTTGGCCCAATCGATGTCGCCTTGCCATCCGGAAACGTCGATCACGCCTTTGGCTTGCTGTACGAACAGGTTGTTCTGATAATCGAAAAAAGCTTTCGTATTGTTGTAGGTGCCCCAGTGCGCGCCGTATTCATTGCTTTCGAATTTGGAGAGCTGTACGTTCGCGTCGACTACAGCATTTTTGACATCTTCCGCACTTACCGGAATGAAGGATTCGCCGTTGGTTTTGGCGAGCGGATCCGGCTGCTGATCTTTCGTGCCGACCAATGTTGGATCGGTCACGATTTCGCCGGTTTCGATGTTCTTGACCTCACCTTCGGGGGTGACAGCCAGGTCTTCCGAAATCACGGTGGCATCGTCGGAAATCTCGTCACTGACGTTATCCGGAAGTTTCGCATTCGGATTGTCGGGCATGCTGTCTTGCGATTGCTGGTCGCCCGTCTGATCATCCGACTGATCGTCAGACTGCATAACAACGCCATTATCTGCAGTAACGGAACCGCTTTGCGCAACAGCATCCTCAATCGCAATATCCTGCAATGCGTAAGCCGGCGCAACCGCAACGGAAGCAGTCAACGCAACCGCAGACAGCGCAGTCGCAATCTTCACAACATGATGTGGCGAAACCATTCGTCAGCCTCTCTTGAATACAGTCATCAACCCCAAATATTCGGTGCAAACGCCCTAACCGTCAACTCTAACTGCAACCCACAACCCCGTCCATCCCCAACTCCAAAATCATCCCAATCCCCACATCTCACGCATTACACACTGATAAGAATCGACTAGCTCGTTAGGGGCACCGATATGGCATCATCCATTTCCATATCTCCTTTCCAGCATTCTCGCTGACCTTCCCATCACGCTTCGTAGAGGGACCATTCCCAGGAGGGGAGTACGTGGATCGTGCCAGTGGAATCGGGAAGTTCGATGGTTTCTCCCTCGTTAAGCGTGAGAATCAGGCCGGAATCAACGTTGGTACGTTGCATAACCGCTTGCAGAGAGCCGATTTCTCGCGCCCTGGTTTTCTCATTTCCCATATTGGCACACACTTGAATAAGCCCATACGGTTCCGTAGCAAGAGCATCGCCGATAAGAAAGTCAACTTTCTCCTGTTTGGACGTCGGCATAGTGTACGAAGTGATTGTTTCCGTACGCCTACCGGAAGTTCGTCTCTGCAGTTCGCAGAAAATC
>ENA-OPSJ01002260-OPSJ01002260.1-human-gut-metagenome-genome-assembly--contig:-NODE-2260-length-12730-cov-2.700592_pt1 | contig 12730 bp, 7 predicted proteins | sample MGYA00241801_ERZ501893 | MGnify/ENA primary metagenome ERZ501893 (study PRJEB25962, sample SAMEA2042219) | human gut metagenome | biome: human gut; feature: human-associated habitat; material: faeces...
ATATAGAGGACACCTGCAAGGTCTATTGTATCGGTTAATTTTGAACAGCTACTTACATAATTATATATAGGCAACAATGACCCTACATGTTTTCAACCCTGAGCACGACCTGGCTATGGGGGCAAACCTGGCAAACTTTACACCGCCGCTGGCTGCAAGGCGCCTGCGCTTGGGCCTTGGCTTCATTCCGGCCTTGTGGGCTGCCGACGGCGACGCGGTGCTTGTAGACGACGTTGAGTTGGCCCGCAGCAATTTGAATGAGGTGCTTACGGCCTTGTCGAGGCCCGCCCCGCGAGTGCATTTCGTAACCACTGCCGACCTGTGCGGCATGTCACCACAGTCCGTAAGCCCATGGGGGTGGGACAGGGCCGTCTGTCACAGGTTGCTACGCCACGGGGTTCGGCCCTCGTCATGCCCTACGGAAGACTACATCGATGCCGTGCGCTCATTGTCACACAGGCGTACGGCAGCCATGCTCCTGCCCGCATTGCAGCAGGAAGGCACCGTCGGCATGGCCCGCGAGTGCACTTCGGCCGCCCAGATATCAGCCATGGCAGAGGCCCTTGGCCACGTGGTGGTCAAGGCGCCATGGAGCAGCAGCGGCAGGGGAGTGCGCATAATGCACGCCGGCGAGGAAGGGGGCAGCCTGATGGGATGGATAAAAAACATGTTAAATCAGCAGGGGTGTTTGATGGTTGAGCCGTATTATAAAAAGGTAAAAGACTTCGGCATGGAGTTCTTCAGCGACGGACGGGGAGGAATAACCTATCTCGGACTGTCGCTGTTTGAGGCAGAAGGCAGTGCATATACAGGCAACATGCTTGCTGCAGAGAGCGTAAAGAGTGCAGCCATAACGGCCTGCCTGCCCGGTGGCTTGCTCGATAGCGTCAGGGCTCGGATACAGCAGAGCCTTGCTGTGGGCATCGGGGGGGGCCTACACCGGGCCCTTCGGCATCGACATGATGGTGGTGGAGGGCAATGCTGGCAAGGGCTTCCTTTTGCATCCCTGCGTCGAGATAAACCTGAGGCGCACCATGGGCCATGTGGCGCTATCGCTCACCCCAGCCGACGAAAATGCCGTAATGACGATGAGAATAGCAGCTGGAAATAATTGCAAACTAAAAATACAATCTTTATGAAATTACCTTTGTTGTTGCTCATGGCAGCACTGCCAATGGCATCCATGGCTCAGTATCGTTCGCAAGTGTGGTGTCCCGACAATGGCGACGGCACTTACACCAACCCTGTTATCAATGCCGACTACAGCGATCCAGACGTTTGTGTAGGGCCGTCTGGAACAGATTTCTACCTTACAGCAAGTTCGTTCAACTGCGTACCCGGCCTGCCCATCCTGCATTCCAACGACCTCGTCAACTGGAAAATAGTAGGCCACGCCATCAAGAAGATGGTGCCCGAGGAGGTGTTTGACAAGGCTGCCCACGGCATGGGGGTGTGGGCTCCGAGCATCAGGTATCACAACGGTGAATACTATATATACTGGGGCGACCCCGACCATGGCGTATTTATGGTCAAGACCAAAGACCCGGCCGGCGAATGGGAGGAGCCTGTGCTGGTGATGAAGAGCAAGGGCGTCATCGACACCACGCCATTGTGGGACGACGACGGCCGTTGTTACCTCGTGTTTGGCTGGGCCGGCAGCAGGGCAGGCTTCAAGAGCGTGCTCTCGGTGTGCGAACTGTCGGCCGACGGCACCAAGGCCATCGGCAACCCGGTGATTGTCTTCGATGGAAACAACACCAACCGCACCGTAGAAGGGCCGAAGTTCTACAAGATTGACGGCTGGTATTGGATATTGGCTCCCGCCGGCGGTGTGCCTACGGGATGGCAGCTGGCCATGCGTTCAAAGAGCCCGTTCGGCCCATACGAGAGCAAGATGGTGCTCGCGCAAGGCAAGTCAGAGGTGAACGGCCCTCATCAGGGTGGCCTTATACGTACGTCGCAAGGCGAAGACTGGTTCCTTCATTTTCAAGACAAGGGCCCATATGGGCGCGTGGTGCACCTCCAGCCGGTCAATTGGGTTAAGGGTTGGCCGGTGATGGGCGTCGACAAGGACGGCGATTTGTGCGGCGACCCGGTCACAAGATACAAAAAGCCAAACGTTGGCAAGACTTACCCGATACAGAACCCGGTTGAGAGCGACGAATTCAACGAGCCCGTGCTTGGCAAGCAATGGCAGTGGCACGCCAATTACAACCCAAAGTTCGGCCAGCCAACTCCTTACGGTTTCTACCGGTTATACACCAACAAGCTCAGCGAAAACTTCGTGAACCTGTGGGAAGCGCCCAACCTTTTGTTGCAAAAGACGCCGGCCGACTCTTTCACGGCTACGGCGAAGATAAAGTTTGCGGCCAAGAAAGAGGGCCAGTATGCCGGCATCATCATGATGGGACTTGACTACAGCGCCCTCGTTGTGAAGAGAGTGGGCGACAAGTTCCAGCTTCAGCAAGTGACATGCCATAAGGCTGACAAGGGCAAACCCGAGGAAGTGAAAGTCATTGCCGAGCTCGACGCTACCGACAAAGACAAAATCGACTACGAACCGGCTATATACGAGGAAATCTATTTGCGCCTGACGGTGAAGGATGGAGCCAAGCTGACATTTGCATACAGCAAGAACGGCAAGAAGTTTGAGACGGCAGGAGACGAGTTCCAGATGCGTGAAGGCAAATGGATCGGAGCTAAATTCGGCTTCGTGGCAGAGGAACCTGCAGGCAAAGCCCCGTCCGGCTTCCTCGACGTCGATTGGATCAGAGTAACAAAGTAAGTGCCACCATGGCATGTCAGGCTTAGTCCTGCCGCATGGTTAAGCCTGTATGAACATAAAAGCCCGCCATCAATCATGGCGGGCTTTTATGTTAGGATGTATCTGTCTGATGCCTTACTTCAACTTATACAGTGTGACCGGCGAATTCAAGCCGCTCTTCACAGGCTTCCAGTCGGCGTATGTGCCCTTCTTATAGTTAAGGCCCACCATGTTGATTTCTTTGAACTTACGCCATTTTACACCCCGTCTGTCGAGGTCGGCAATCCTGTTTGCTGGCAGGTTTGTTACTTCTATGCATATCTTGTTGCTGCCCGCCTTCAGCTGGTTCTTGCAGTCCAGCACGAAAGGAACCGACCATGCGCAGCCAATAAGGCTGTCGTTGACATACACTCTGGCGCTCTCACGCACGTCGCCGAGGTCGATTGCCCAATTGCTCTTGGCCTCGTCCTTGGTCAGGTTGACGTAGGTTGTATAAGCACCGGTGCCCATCGTAACCTTCACTGAGTCGTCGTCGAGTGCTTCCCATGTAGTCAGTGTGGGCAGGTCGAATGTCTTTGCCACCTTGGGAGCGCTCTCAACGAAACTCAATGTCCACTTCCCGTTGAGCTGCTTGGCCTCGCCGAGCGACGTCTTGCGTTCAACCCTGTTGTCGGTCAGGGCATGGTCGTAGGTCTGCAATATCATCGACTCACCGCTGCGCAGGTTCATCTTCACACCTTCGGCAGTCACGTCAGCCTTGTATATCTCGCCATTCAAGGGGTTGAACCAACGTGCATCCTTCATGCCTACGGCCAGAGGTATGCGCGCATCCACGTCGTTGGGCGACAGGTTTGCTATGAAATAGTGGTGGCCGGAGTCGTTTTTGCGCCTTATCGCGCGCAGCCCGAACTGATACTTCATGGGCTCGGGCTTGGCTGCCGAGGCCATTTGCTGCTTGTCGATGCCGTAGATTATCTTCGCACCCTGGCTTTTCAGCTCTTCTATGTGTGCCTTGACGTTTTCCGGCATGTTGCCGCTTCCGGGAATAATAAGCGCATGGTAGCGTGTGCCGGCAGCCGTCTCAAGCATGCCATCGTTGAACTTGGTAGTCAGGATGAAGTTTTCGCTGATGTAATCGCAGTCGAATCCCTCCCTGTCAATCTCCAGAATGCTCTTTATAAAGTCCGGTGCTTTCTTGTCCATGCTGTGGATGTCGAACATCATCAGCAGCGATTTGGGGCCTGTTCCGCTGCGTTCGGCCCACATGTCGCGCACAGGCAGCAAAACTAGGAAGTCGTTGTCGGGCTGCCCCATCTGCAGGAAACTCTGGCATCTCTCAATGTATTTCATCAGATAAGGGGCGTCACGCCAGATGCTGTTGGTCGGGCTCATGTCGATGGAAGCATAGAACTTCCATCCCGGCCATGCGTCGTTGCGTGGCGAATAAGTCGTTCCATGGAAATACATGTTATTGACTCCGCATGTGAACATGAGGTCGATGTCGGGCTTGCACTGCGACAATGATGTGCGGAAGTGCTCTGTCAGCCATGTGAAAGTCTCGCTGCTGGCGAATGTCTTGCCGGTGATGTGAGCCGCGGATGCCGCATATTTCAGCATTGATATGTCGCTGTCGTTCTTGCGCGTAAACCCGCTGTCGGTCCGAAGGCCCTTGATGCCGAATTCAGAGAGGCCAAATCCCTCTATCTCGGGTATGTCCACAGCCGAATAAATGTCTATCAGGTTGGCTGGAGAACCATGGCCCTGATTGCGGGTCTTGGCCCCGTGCTTGTGAGCCCAGGCCGTCCACTGGTTGACGTAGTTTTCCAAAAGCAGCTCTCCCAGGGTCTCCCTATAGTCTACGAGCACTTTGTTGCCGGCGTCTTCCTTGTAGCCAAGCAGCTCGAGCAGGTGTTCCTCGAGCTTGTATCCCCTGCGTTTCTCAAACTCCTCGAACAGCTTTGGCGTCCAGTTGGCCTGGTAAACCTCATACGAGTCGTTGAAGAACGTGTGCGGATATGGCGTGCCGCTCTTGTCGAAAGCATCTTCAAACCGTTGCAGGTAGTGGGCAACAGCGTCGTGGTCGAAGTGGTCTATCACGTAACCTTCGCCACCGGGTGCAGCCCGTTTCACCTTCTGACGTGTGCGTGAGCAGTAAACCGAGATGATGCGGTACTGCCCCTTCTTTGGTGCCTTCTTCCATGTCACCATGCCGTTGGCATCTGCGAATTCGGTCAGGTTGGCCACTGTGCCGTCTGCAGCGTATGCCATCACCCTGCTGAGCTTGGCATATGGCTTTTCCTTCTCGTCCTTGACACTTATGTCTACGCCCTTTCGCAGTTCCTTGCCCGTGGCATTCACGTCGGTGCAAACCAGTTTGGCGGCAGCTTCTTCGATAGGCACGTACGGTCCGCCGAAGGGCCATCCCGTACCGTTATTCATGTCGATGAGGATTCCGTCCTTAGCTCCTTCGGACTCAACAAACTTAAGTGCGTTCATCCAGGGAGTCGACAGAAACTCCAGTTCGTTGTTGTCGTTGCCCTGGACGCCGTAGATAGGCGTTATCTCCAGGGCGCCAATGCCCGCCTTGGAATATTCCCGCATATTCCATTTCAAGTCTTCCTGGTTGACGGCAGAGCCCATCCACCACCATCGCGCTCCCGGTTTGGCTTCGGGCTTGGCTACGGGCCACGATTGTGCCCACATGCCGCCGGCCACCATCAGTGCGCCGGCAAAAGCCATGAATCTGTAGTTCATATAATCTGTTGTATAATGTTTTGTTGTAAATCAGTTTACCGCAGTATGTCGGATGCACCGTCAATTGCCGTCGGGCTTGGCCAGCTCGACGTTGCGTGCGGGCGCCCATTTGAATGTTTTCCAGTCGTCCGGCTGGCTCGGGTCAAAGTCCTTGAAGTCGGGCCTTATGTCTTTCACGAGCGGAAGGTTTAGTTTCTTCATGCCCATGACCACGATTTTAGCTACCTCATAAGCCCCGTAGGTATTGAAGTGAGTGTTGTCAGCCAGGGCCTTGTCTTGTCCGGCAAATGTGTTTGCCGGGTAATGAACCAGGGCCCGCTTGCTGTCTTCATATCCCAGGGCCTCAAAAAACGTCGTCGTCTGCTGGTGCAAGTCAATCAGAGGCACATTCTCGCGTTCAGCCACAGCCTTCATTGCAGCGGGGAAGTCGCCGTGTGTGTTGATGATTGTTTTCTTGTCGTCGGCAAACCTGCGTCGTTGCGTGGGCGTGCAGAATATTATTGTGGCACCCTTTGAGCGCACGTTGTCTATGAAAATCTTCAGGTTTCGGGTGTAGTGGTACCATGCTCCCGTGCCCGGGCCCTTTTCCTTCTCGTCGTTGTGGCCAAATTCGCAGACCACATAGTCGCCCGGTTTCAGTGTAGTCATAATCTTTTCAAGGCGCTTTGAAGAAAGGAACGAACCGGCGGTGAGCCCGCTTTCCGCGTGGTTGGATATGGCGATGCCCGAGTCGAACCACCTTGGTATCATCTGGCCCCAGCTTGCCCACGGCTCGTTGTTTTGGTCTACCACTGTAGAGTTGCCGCAAAGGTACACCGTGGGGCAGCTGTCGTCACGCTCGATGTGTATCGACTTTACGGCCGGGGCGTCGCCGTTGAACTCAAGCGTGAGCTTGTTGTCCCAGTTGAGATATCCCTTTTCGCGCTCTTTAATCCTCACACGCTCTTTCTCATTGATTTGAGGGTTGCGCTTGTTTACCACAAATTCGTAGCTCGTGTACTGCCCTTTCTTGGTGTCAACATTCTCAACCATCAGCCGGCGGCCTTCAGCCCGTACTGTTGTGTTGCCTGCTTTCTTCTTTGAGCCAAGCTCAACCTTGACTTTATAGTTCCCGTCGGGCACTTTGACAGAGAAGTAAAAAGGGTCGTTGCCTTTCTTTTCCGGCTCTCCGAGTATGTCATACCCATAGCCGGCAGCATCCGTGTAGACTGGTTGTTTCTTTGTCATGTCGAAGTCAAACGTCTGTGCCTGCGACATGAAAGGAACAAAGGCCAACATGGCCAAAAACATTTTGTTTACCATCAGTTTGGTTTTTAAGTTATTATTTATTGATTGTTTAATAGCGTTTCTTTAGTTGTATTGGCACATTAAAGCAATGCAAAGGTAATAAAAAAATAAGTTTCAGCAGGCAGCGTGTCATGCTTTCATGGTTAAAAGTCATTAACTGATGGATAGATATTTCTTATGCAGCCAATTAATCATGTCTTTCCCAACATGCCAGGCAGGTGGTAATAATGATTTACAAACACCCCGTTGCCGCATGAGCAGAGCCGTTTTGCATCGCGATATGGGCCGTTTCGCCGTGTAAAACGTGCCGTATGGCGTTGTAAAACGGCACGTTTTAAAGCGCTTTATGCTAAATGTGATAACATGCTTTCTGTCGGCGGTTACGCAATAAGTGGTTGGATTGACATTAAGCTTACATTCGCCCATACGGTACATCCGTTAGCCAAGCCGCTGGCATTGAGCGTTTACCATGCTTCAATGCATAATCCGCCATAATTGCCTCCCCAATTCCCGATGCCAGGTCTCTGTCCGGCCATCCGTGACTTTGAATAAGCCGTAAGCCGACATGCACGGCATTGTGATGAAACCGACTCGTGCCCAACGCCCTGTTACAGGTAGATGGGTGCGGAAAAGCAAGTCTGCCCGGTAAGCAGCGGTGGCCGTAGGCATTCTGCCCCGTGCCCATCGTGCATCGGCCAATGGCTGTGTTTCAGCATGCAAACACGTTGCCTGCAATCCGTCAATGGGATTGGCAAACGGATGTGGCGTAACCATTATTTCACACACTTATGTTTGGTTGTTGGTTTTTTATGTGTAATTTTGCAGCCAAAAACGCGAGATATGGAAAAGACATTCAAGGCCGCATTGTTTGATTTAGATGGAGTTGTTTTCGATACAGAACCACAGTACACCGAGTTTTGGGGAGCGCAATGCAGGGAATTTCACCCAGAGAAACCACATTTGGAAAGAGACATCAAAGGCCAGACACTGGTACAGATATACGACCGCTATTTTGCCGGCGAGCTTGAGGCCGTAAGGCCAATCATAACGAAGCGGCTGAATGAGTTTGAACAGCAGATGGAGTTTGTCTACGTGGCCGGATTCGAATCGTTTATGGCCGACCTCAAGGCTTCAGGCGTATATACCGCTGTCGTGACGAGTTCGAACAACCGTAAGATGGAGGCCGTCTACGGCAAGCACCCCGAGTTTAAGCAGATGTTCGACGCCATACTTACGGCCGAAGACTTTGAGCGCAGCAAGCCCGACCCTGATTGTTACCTGAAAGCGGCCTTGCGGTTTGGGGCGGCGAGCAGCGAGTGCATCGTATTCGAAGACAGCTTCAACGGACTGAAATCGGGCAGGGCGGCAAAAATGAAAGTCATAGGACTGGCCACCACCAACCCGGCTGAAGCCATCGGGCCTTACTGTGACATGGTGGTAAACGACTATACGATACTGGACTGTTCGAAGTGTAAGGCTCTGCTGTAAAAAGCGGCTTGCGGAGCCACCGGGGAAAAGTTGTTTTATAAAAGTTTTGCTTTTTTGATGAATTGGTGTAACTTTGCACCCCGAAATTTAAATTGAACGAATTTATGGCTGGATATTTGGTAAGCGACACACGTAAGGTTACTACGCATCGCTTCATGGAGATGAAGCAGAAGGGAGAGAAAATCTCAATGCTCACATCCTACGATTTTACGACGGCAGGCATCGTGGACGCTGCCGGGGTAGACGGAATTCTCATTGGCGACTCGGCGTCGAACGTGATGGCCGGCAACACCACCACACTTCCCATAACCATAGAGCAGATGATATATCATGCCCGTTCGGTGACAAATGCAGTAAAGAGGGCTCTCGTTGTGTGCGACATGCCGTTTGGAAGCTATCAGGCCGATTGCAGCGATGGAGTGAGAAACGCCATAAGGATAATGAAAGAGAGCGGCTGCGACGCCCTGAAGCTTGAGGGAGGCGTTGAGATATTGGACACTGTGAGGCGCATTCTCGACGCCGGCATACCCGTGATGGGCCATCTGGGACTGACGCCACAGAGCATCAACAAGTTTGGAACGTATGCCGTGCGCGCCAAGGAAGAACAGGAAGCCGACAAACTGATGTCCGACGCCAAGGCGCTTGCCGAAGCCGGTTGCTTTGCCATCGTGCTCGAGAAAGTGCCTGCCAAGCTGGCTGCCATGGTCACGGCAGAGGTGCCCGTGCCCACCATTGGCATCGGGGCGGGCGGAGCCACCGACGGACAGATACTTGTTGTGGCCGACATGCTGGGCATGACAAAGGGTTTCAGCCCCCGCTTCTTGCGCAGGTATGCCGACCTCAATTCAATCATGACCGACGCCATAGGCAACTATGTGAGCGACGTAAAGAGTAGCGATTTCCCCAACGAGTCGGAGTCTTACTAAGTCAGGGTTAAACGATATGCACACGCAAAACACTGTGGTTCACATAGATGTATGGCATAAGGACTTCTGGCTGATGGTCATGTCGACGTTTTTGTTGTCGGCATCGGTTTACATCCAAATACCGGCCCTGTCAGAGTGGTTGCACACTGTAGGGCTTAGCCATGTCGAGACGGGGGCTGCCTTGGGGGCGCTGGGCATCGGAATGTTTCTTTTCGGGCCTCTATGTTCGTTTTTTGTACAGCGTTTCCGGCGTAACAAGGTCTGCGTGTGGGCCGTCGCAGGCATGATGGCAACAGAGCTTGGGCAGATGTATGCCGACCGTTTTGAGGGCTCGCCAGAGTTTGCCTTGCTCGTCATCGCGTTGCGTTTTGTCCAGGGTGCATGTTTCGGGTTGGCTCAGATGGTTCTGTGCAGCACGCTCATCATCGACACCACCGAGTCGTTCCAGCGCACTGAGGCCAACCACATAGCGTCGTGGTTTGCGCGTTTCTCACTGCCATTGGGCCCACTTGCCGGATATTATTCGTATGAGTTGACCGGCTTCGATGGCTCGGTCATAGCTTCGCTGGCCTGCGCATTCTTGGCTATTGTCTTCATAAGTATGGTCAAATTCCCGTTCAAGGCGCCCGGAGAAGACACTCGCCTGTTTCGGCTCGACCGTTTCTTCCTGCCTCAGGGTACGCTGTTGTTTGCCAACCTTGCAGTCGTCACGACCGTTGCGGGGCTGTTGCTGTCGATGCCCCCTCAGCCATTATTTTTTGCAATGCTGTTTGCAGGCTTGTGCCTGGCCGTGATTTCCGGCCGATTTGTGTTCCGCAATGCCGAGTTGAAGAGCGAAGTAATAACCGGGCTCATCATCATGGCAGCGTCGGTGCTGGCCATGCTCACCCGGACGCAGGCCATAGTGTCGTACATGTCGCCGCTGCTGCTTGGATGCGGAATAGGCATCATCGGGGCGCGATTCCTGCTTTTCTTCATCAAGCTGAGCCGCCACTGCCAGCGGGGCACTTCGCAGAGCACATTCATACTGGGGTGGGAGTCGGGCATAGCCATAGGCCTGTTTGTAGGCCACGCAGCCTTTGAGGGCTCGGTACACGGGCTGCTGTCGCTGGCATTGTGCATACTGGCCTTTGCCTTCGTGCTGTATAATTTCATAACCCACAAATGGTTTATGGCCAACAAGAACCGGTGATTGCCCGGTTCTTGTTGGTTACAGGCCGCAGATGGCGGCGTAAGGGCATGTCTTGCAGATGTTGTCGTCGGCCGTTGGAACAAACGGTATGTCGGGGTTGAACATGTCGTTTACCTTTTCCTTTATTTGTTCGGAAAACCTGTCGCGGTGCTCCATGACATCTGTTATGGGGACCTTGCCGAAGCACAGCGTCGGGTCGTAATCGTCGCCGGCTGTGTGCTGTATGAAGAGCAATGCCGGGCTGACAGGCAACTTGGCCGGATTGAGTTGCGCAGACTCTCCGGCAATCAGGCTGTAGAGCATGGCCTGCAGGTAGTAGTCGCTGTGGTCTTTGAGCCTCGACGGGTCGAACACTGCCTCTATGTCTGGCAATGGCTTTATCTTTTTGCCGCCGGTCTTGTAGTCTACGACACGAAGACGCTCGCCGGCCCCGTCGCTTATACGGTCGATACGGTCGACCCTGCCGCCAATGGTTGTAGAAATGGTGCTGCCGCCTGCTTGAATCACGAAGTCGCGGCGCACATCTTCCTCAAGACCGACAATGCTGAAAGGCGCCTGCTTCAAGTCTATCTCGATGAGACGGCGCAGGTACATTATTATGACGGCCCTGTTTATCAGTTGCAGTCCGTTATATTCAGTGGCCCTCACTCGGCCAGCCTTTATCTTGAACAGCTCGCTGTTGAAAGCCGAGTCGACAGCCCGCTCAATTGCCGCCGGTTGGCTGAGCAACGACTTCAGGGCACTTGGTGTTATCACGTCTTGCCGGCTTGACAGCTGCTCGTATATGTATTGGGCCGCCAAGTGGAATATGTTGCCAAACACCCGGTTGTCTATACCTTCGTCATCGTCTTGAAGTTCCTTGATATTGCAAACGTAATTGTAATAGAATTGCAGCTGGCATCTCATGTACCTGTTGATGGCCGATGGGGTGAGCAGCGCCTGTGGGTTGCGCGACAAATCAAACCTGGCCAGCAGGTTGTCCATTATGTGCCCCGACTTCTTTACCTCCCTGGGATTGCACACGGCCGGCGTCTGCCCCGACTGAAGGGCTTTTTTGGCAATGGCATGGTTGCTCTCAACCATTATCTGCAACATGAACCGGCTCATCTCGCCGGCATTGCCGTTGCTCACGGCGTTGTTGTATAATATGGTTATGTCGGTGGCGCGTTGTAGCAAGCGGTGGAAATAATAAGAGTAGACGGCCACCTTGTTGTCGACCGTCGTCAGTTCGTGGGCTTTCCTTATGCTGTATGGTATGAAAGATGTGTCGTTGACGCCCTTGGGCATGTTGCCTTCGTTGCAAGAAAGGATGAGCAAGTGGTCGAAATCAAGGTTTCTTGTCTCCAACACCCCCATCACCTGTACCCCCACAGCCGGCTCCCCGTGGAAGGGGATGCTTGTCGACTGTATTATCTGGTTGAGCAGCCGTTGCAGCGTTATGACGTCTATTGTCAAGTCGCCCGAGGCAATCAGTCCGTCGAGACGGTTGACCAGCGTGTACATTTTAAACAACGACTCCTTGAAGAGCGGATCTTTTTCGTCGGCAGAATTGTCGGCTATGCGCTTTAAGAGCTTGATGACCCATGAGGTGATTTGCCCCGCCCGCGTCGCATCTGCCGCGCCGTTGGCTGTGTCTTCAAACAGCAGTGAAAGCCCGTCGTCAATGCACAAGGTGGCTCTGTCGGGGTAGTAGACTTTGGCGTCGGTGTTTATTGCCTTGTGCAACTCTTTGCTTCCGGCAGAGATGTAGCACGCATAAGGGTGATTAAGCACAGCGTTCACATAGTGCAGCCGGTATCTGTCGTGGTTGGCATCGTATCCTGAGGTCTGCAAGGCTATCAGGGCATAGAGCAAGGAGCTTAGCGGTGACTGCGAAAGCGGGTAGCCTGTTGTTATGTTAACGCTCCCGATGTCGTCAGGCAGGCTGTGTATCACTGCATTCAGCAGGCTTTCGTTGCACAAGACTACAGCCGTGGAACGGCCTGCCGCCATGCGTCCATTGTCGTGAAGCCATTTGCTAACATAACGCGCCTGTATGTTTTCTGTCGGTGCAGAGATGTATGTAATCTGCTTGTTGGCGGCAAAGTTGTCGTATATGTCGGTTGCGTGGCTGTCCAGTTCGTTGGGGAAATCGCTCAGGTACGACGAGATGTAATGGCCGGCCTCATGCTGCACAGGTCCGTCGGCAGCCATGTAGTACTTGTCCAAGTCCCAATAGAAGCGGGCCTTGCCTTCGCTCTTGAGATGCTTGAAAAGCTGCCTTTCAACTTTTTGCAGCAGGTTGAAGCCTACGAAGATGTAGCTGCCATGACTGAACTC
>ENA-OPSJ01002262-OPSJ01002262.1-human-gut-metagenome-genome-assembly--contig:-NODE-2262-length-12720-cov-9.905803_pt1 | contig 12720 bp, 10 predicted proteins | sample MGYA00241801_ERZ501893 | MGnify/ENA primary metagenome ERZ501893 (study PRJEB25962, sample SAMEA2042219) | human gut metagenome | biome: human gut; feature: human-associated habitat; material: faeces...
ATGATCGACGATCTGCTCACGATGTCCGAAATCATTCAGTGCGTCGCAGATATGCGCACGCAGGATGTGAAGGCAATCCGCGAGTTTGGTAAGTTCGTTCCTGCTTTCGCTGCCTTTGAGAAGAACCGCCTGAGCCTCTATCGTGAGGCGGCGAAGGAAGCCGAGGAAATCTTCGACCGTTGGGCAGACGAGATTGACGATCTCGACGAGGACTTCATTGAAGATGAGGACTATGAGCCGGACGAGTATTACTCCGACTGATGCCCATTGAAATGTTGTCGGGTTTTACAGCCAACATTTCAATGGAAACACAAATCCAACAGAACAGGAGGTACACCACCATACAACTTGACATCATTCATACCGGCGATTGCCTTAAAATCCTGAAAACTCTGCCCGATGACAGCGTTCATTGCTGTGTGACGTCCCCTCCGTATTACGCGCTCCGTGATTACGGTATGGAGGCTCAGATCGGCAGAGAGACAACGCCGAAGGAATATATCTCGCGCCTGACGGAAGTGTTTACCGAAGTCAGGCGCGTTTTGCGTCCGGATGGAACGCTCTGGCTGAACATCTCGGACACCTACGCCGGAAAGGGCAATCAGGGCGATTTCATTGACCCGAAGAACCCCAACGGCAGAACCGGTCAGGCTGTGGCTCTCAACAACAAGGTTGAGGGCTGCAAGCCGAAAGACATGATTGGTATTCCGTGGATGCTGGCTTTTGCTCTCCGCGATACCGGATGGTATCTGCGCAACGACATCATCTGGATGAAGGACAACCCCATGCCGGAGAGCGTCAAAGACCGCTGCGCCCGCTGCTATGAGCATATTTTCCTGTTCTCAAAGTCCAAGAAGTATTTCTTCGACTACAAGGCGATCTCCGAGCCGATTGCTCCTGCAACGGCAGAACGCCTCAAGCGCGGCATGAAGGGCGGTAACAAATACGGAAAGCCCGTTCCCGGTCAGCCTCAGCCGCAGTCCATCAACCGCCCCCGTGAGCATGGCGAGATCAAGGATTGTGACATCAATCCGCTTCGCAACAAACGCGATGTCTGGAAGATCAACACCGTTCCCTTCAAGGGCGGTCACTACGCCGCCTACCCTCCGAAACTGGTTGAAACATGTCTGCTTGCCGGTTGTCCAGAAGGCGGCATTGTGCTTGATCCCTTTATGGGGAGCGGCACAACCGGCATGGTTGCCTCACAGATGGGGCGGCATTTCGTGGGTGTAGAGCTGAACCCTGAATACACCGAGCTTGCCTACAAGCGGATTGGAGGTGAAATCTGATGGCGAAGGAACCGGAACTCAAAGCCCGTGACAAGGTGGTCGTGCGGATGACGCGGGAAGGCGCGGTTGAGGAAAACCTGACGGCTGGCACCGAGCAGCGTGTGTCAAAGCGGCTGGAAGATGCGGAGCTGGTGAAGCCCGGTGAGACAGTCGAGCCTTCCGAAGCTCTTTCTGCGGAGGAACAGAAAAAGGTGCAGATGCGCCGTCAGCAGCGTCAGTTTCAGACGGAACACGCCGAAGATAACGACACACAGCCGCCCTCGGAAACGTCCGTCACAGAAGAGAAAATGGCAGAAAATCCACCCCAGAATGCACCCGAACCGCTGCCCGTGTCAGAGACTCCGTTCAAGCCTCCTGCTTTGGAGCAGCACGGCGTTTCTTCTCATACCGGCACGGTGATTGCCGAAACGGTTGTTACGCACAAGCTGCGCAAGACCTCGGCAGTGGAGGCAGTGGATGCGGATGCCGTTCTCTCCCAAGCGGCAGAGACTTCCTCCGCAAAGCCGGTCTCGGATGATGCCGTCCCGCCCACGAAGCGGATACAGAAGCTCGAAAGGAAGTCCGAGAAGGCGCATGAACGTCTGGATGCCGCCCGTGAAAAGCTGCCCACGCACAAGGTTCTCAAGAAAGAGCGCGTCTTTGATGAGGAAACCGGCAAGGGCAAAACCCGCCTTCATTTTGAGGATGAGCTGAAAAAGCCCAAGGGCAAAGGGAAACTGCAATTTGAGGCGGACAAAACCGTCCGCAAGGTCGGTGACACCCTTGCTTCCGGCATTCACGGCAAAATCCATGAGGTCGAGCAGGAAAACTCGGCGGTTGAGGCGGCGCATAAAACAGAGATTGCCGCTGAGACCGCTGCGAGGCATTTCCGTCATCATCGGGAAAGCAGCGTCAACAAGCCTTATGAGAAGGTTTCCAAGCTGGAACACAAGGCGGATGTAGCTGACGCCAAGCTCCAATATGAGAGAAATCAGCAGGAGCATCCTGAGATGAAGAAGCAGAACATGAACAAGCACTACCAGAAGCAGAACATCAAGAAGGAATATGCCGCTGCACGGAATGCCGGTTCTCAGACTGCCGGGACTGCCACGAAGAATACCGGCAAGAAGCTCGGCGAAAAGGTGTCCGACAAGCTCAAGGAGTTCTTTGAGAACAACAAGAAGGTCTTCATCTGGATCGGCGTCGGAGTTGCCCTTCTCGTTTTGCTCGGTGCCGGTATCAGCTCGTGTTCGATGCTCACCTCTACCGGCTCGTCGGTTATCGCTTCCTCTTATCTCAGCGAGGATGACGCGATGCTCGGTGCGGAGGCGCAGTATTGCCGGATGGAGCAAGAGCTGCAAAGCTATCTCGACACCTACGAAAGCACTCACAACTATGATGAATACCACTTCGATCTTGACGATATTGAGCATGACCCCTATGTGCTGATCTCCATTCTCTCGGCTCTCCACGAGGGCGAGTTCACGCTGGATGAGGTGCAGGGTACACTCCAAATGCTGTTTGAAAAGCAGTACATCCTCACCGAAGAGGTCATCGTCGAAACCAGATACCGCACGGAAACCGACACATGGACGGATGCAGACGGCAACACGCACACGGAAACCTACCGCGTCCCGTATGACTACTACATCTGCAATGTGAAGCTCGAAAACTTCAATCTCTCCCATGTCCCGGTCTACATCATGTCTCAGGAACAGCTCTCCATGTACGCAACGTATATGTCGGTGCTGGGAAACCGCGAGGATCTGTTCGGTGACTCTCCCTATGTGGACAAGTACATCACAAATCTGCCCGCCGACTACGATGTCAACCCGGAATACCTGAACGACGAGAGGTTTGCAACGCTGATTACCGAGGCGGAAAAGTATCTCGGCTACCCGTATGTTTGGGGCGGCTCCAATCCCGACACGTCCTTTGACTGCTCCGGCTTCGTCAGCTACGTTCTCACGAACAGCGGTCTTGTGAATACCGGGCGGCTGGGCGCACAGGGGCTTTACAATGTCTGTGCGCCGGTCTCAAAGGCGAATGCACAGCCCGGTGATCTTATCTTTTTCGTCGGGACGTATGACACCCCCGGCGTGTCTCACGTCGGCATCTACGTTGGTGATGGGGTCATGATCCACTGCGGCGACCCCATTCAGTACACATCCATCAACTCTTCCTATTGGCAGCAGCATTTCTACGCCTTCGGAAGACCCGCCTATTAAAAGAAAGGAGTTTTGCATGAATCCCAAGTATCAGAAAGTCCTCTCCGACATCGAGAAGGCTGAAAAGAAAAAGACCGAAATCGAAGGACAGCTCAAAGAGCTGTACGACAAGAAGACGGAGCTGGAAAACCTTGAAATCATCAATACCGTGCGTTCTATGGTTATGGAAAAGGATCAGATCATGGCGTTCCTGTCTTCCATGAAGGGCGGCACCAAGCCCGCCGGAAATACGGAGGTAATCGACAATGCGTAAGAAGTTTCGTTTTCTGACCGTCCTTGCGGTCTGCGTCATGGTTCTGTCCTGCTTCTCGGTGACGGCGTTTGCCTACGCCGATGATACCGAGCAGAACCTTCCCGTTACGGAGGCAACCCAGCCGGAACAGCAGCCTGAGACTACTCCCGCGCCGGAAAAGCCGAAGGGTGAGCCGATTGACGATGAGGGCAACGCCTACACCCGCGACTTGCTCTATGACAAGGCAACCAACAAGCAGTTCATCACTGTCCAAACGAAGAACGGCAACACCTTATTCATTGTCATCGACTACGATGCGCCCATCAACGAGGATGAGGAACAGTATCAGACGTACTTTCTCAACATGGTCGATGAGAGCGATCTGCTTGCGCTGCTGGATGAAGACACTGCGGCTGCTCTGACTACCTGTAATTGCAAAGAGAAATGCGCTGCCGGTCAGGTCAACACCGACTGCCCGGTCTGCAAGACCAACATGAGCGAATGCACCGGCACAGCCCCCGTTACACCTGAGCCGGATAAGGATGCGGAAACCGATGCTCCCGCCCCTAAACCCGAAAAGAAATCCAACATCGGCATGATCCTCGTCATCTTCGTTCTTGCCGGTGCTGCGGGTGCAGCTTATTACTACATCAAGTTCGTCAAGGGCAGAAAGCCCAAGGATGAAGATATGGACTTCTTTGATGATGAAGGCTACGAGGAAGAGCCGTACATCAACGAGGATGATGAGCCGCAGATTGCGGAGGATGCTGAAACGGATGGTGATGAAGATTGATCTTAGTTATTGCTGAAAAGCCCAGCGTTGCCCAGTCCATCGCAAAGGTTCTGGGCGCAACGTCCCGAAAGGACGGCTATATGGAGGGCGGCAATTACATCGTTTCGTGGTGCTTCGGTCATCTGGTGGAGCTGGCAGACGCCAGCTCCTACGATGAGCGGTATGCCAAGTGGCGGTATGACGATCTGCCCATTGTCCCGGAAAGCTGGATGTTTGAGGTCACGAAGGACAAAGCACAGCAGTTCAAGGTACTGTCCGCTCTCATGAAGGACAAGCGCGCCACCGAGCTGGTCTGCGCAACCGATGCAGGGCGCGAGGGTGAGCTGATCTTCCGGCTGGTCTACAACAAAGCCGGATGCACCAAGCCCTTCAAGCGTCTGTGGATCAGCTCGTTGGAGGACTCCGCCATCCGCGAAGGCTTCAACCATCTCCGGGACGGCAAGGAATATGACCGCCTCTATGAAGCGGCACTCAGCCGCTCAAAGGCAGACTGGATCGTCGGCATCAACGGCACCCGCCTGTTTACCACGCTCTATCACAAGAAACTGGTGGTCGGGCGCGTCCAGACGCCGACCCTTGCAATGCTGGTGGAGCGTGACGGTAAAATCTCCACGTTCCAGAAGGAAAAGTATTTCAATGTCCATGTCGGCAAGGACGATCTGACCGCCGATCTGGAAAAGGTCAAAACCGAAGAGGAAGCAAAAAGAATTGCGGCGGCTTGCGAGAAAAAGCAAGCCGTCATTTCTTCTCTCAAGCGGGAGACGAAAACCGTCAATCCTCCGAAGCTCTACGATCTGACCACCTTGCAGCGCGAGGCAAACCGATACTACGGCTTCACCGCCCAGCAGACGCTTGATCTCGTTCAGACGCTCTACGAAAAGAAGCTCCTGACTTATCCGCGCACGGACAGCCAGTTCATTACGGATGATATGGAGGACACCACCCGTCAGGTCATTTCCATCGTCTGCCGTCAGCTTCCGCTTTTCTCCGGCGTTTCGGTCACTCCGGACATTGCCCGCGTAACCGACAACAGCAAGGTCACAGATCACCACGCCATTCTTCCGACCGTCCAGCTTGAAAAGCAGGATGTTTCCGCTCTCCCTCAGTCGGAACAGAAAATCCTCAATCTTGTCGGGATGAGCCTTCTGTGTGCAACCGGCGAGAAGCACACCTACGCGGAAACGCAGATCACGCTCTCCTGCGAGGGCTACGAGTTCAAAACCAAGGGGAAGACCGTCGTTCAAAACGGATGGAAAGCCATCGAAGAGCTGTTCAAGGCTTCCCTCAAGACGAAGGAAAAGGACGATCCCATGAAGTCCCTGCCCGAAGTCCATGAGGGTGATGTTCTGGATAGTGTGTCCGCCAGCGTTACGGAACACTTTACGACACCCCCGAAGCAGTACACGGAAGACACGCTCCTGTCTGCGATGGAGACTGCCGGAAACGATCAGTTCGACGATGACACCGAGAAGAAAGGTCTCGGCACTCCCGCGACCCGCGCCGGTATCATTGAAAAGCTGGTGAAATCCGGCTTTGCAGAGCGCAAAGGCAAATCCCTCATTCCCACGAAGGACGGCTGCAACCTTGTCTGTGTTCTGCCGGAACAGATCACCTCTCCCGCAATGACTGCGGAATGGGAAAACACGCTCATGGAGATCGAACGCGGCAATGCGGATGCAGACGCCTTCCTCAGCGGCATTGTCCAGATGACCGGGGATCTCGTGAAAGCCTACCCGTTTCTCTCCGATGCCGAAGCCCAGCGTTTCGGCACGGGCAAGGAGGAAATCGGCAAATGTCCCCGCTGCGGCTCTCCGGTCTATGTCGGCAAGGGCAACTTCTACTGCTCGAACAAGGACTGCTCCTTCTGCCTGTGGGAAGACAACAAGTTCTTTTCCAGCAAGAAAAAGAAGCTGACCAAGAGGATTGCAAAGGAGCTGCTGGACAAGGGCTGGTGCCGAGTGACCGGGCTTTACACGCCGAAGAAGCCTCAGCTCTACGATGCGGTGATTCGTCTGGATGACAGCGGCGGCAAATACGTCAGCTTCAAGATGGAGTTTGACCGATGACTCGCCCGAAGTATGTTGCCTCTTGCAGCGGAGGCAAAGACAGCGTAGCGACGCTCCTGCTGGCTGCACAGCACAATGAGCCGCTGGACGAGGCAGTTTTCAGCGAGGTCATGTTTGATAAGGACACAAGCGGCGAAATCCCTGAACACAGGGACTTCATCTATGACCGGCTCAAGCCCTTCTGTGAAAAAGAGCTGGGCGTCAAGTTCACCATTCTCCATGCAGACAAGACCTACGATGAGGTGTTCCATCATGTCATCACCCGTGGACCGCACAAGGGTGTGGTTCGCGGCTTTGCATGGGCTGGTATGTGTGCAGTCAATCGTGACTGCAAAATCCCGCCAGTCCGCAAATACAATGCCGCACTCTCGCCGGACACTGTGAGCTATGTCGGCATCGCGGAGGATGAGCCAAAACGCCTTGCTCGTCTGGATGGAATAACGAAGGTCAGTCTGCTTGCCAAATACGGTATGACCGAGGCGGACGCCTACAAGCTCTGTCAGGAACACGGGCTGCTTTCCCCAATCTACGCTCACTGCCGAAGAAACGGCTGCTGGTTCTGTCCCAACGCCAGTGACTCGGAGCTGCTGCACATGGTCACAAAGCACCCGGATATGTTTGACCGGCTGATTGAATGGGAGAACGAGGATAACATCTTCCATCGTCGGATGACGCGCAGAGAAACCCCGTCTGAGGTAAAGGCTCGTTTACTGAGCAAATCCCAGACGGGGTTTTCTTCTCCCCGAAGCAAATACGAAATGGAGGTTTGATATGGCTGAAAACAGAAATGCACAGCAAGTCCGCGAAATCACGGACAAGCTGGAACAGGGCATCAAGGAGCTTTTTGAATCCGAGCGGTTCAAAGAATATCTCCGCACGATGTCCAAGTTCTACAACTATTCCTTCAACAACACGCTGCTCATTGCGATGCAGAAGCCGGAGGCAACCTATGTTGCCGGTTATACCTCGTGGCAGCGCAACTTTGACCGTCAGGTCATGAAGGGCGAAAAGGGCATCAAGATTCTTGCACCCGCGCCGTACAAGGCGCAGGAAGAGCGTGAGAAGATTGATCCTTTGACGCAGAAGCCGGTGATCGGCGCAGATGGGAAGGCTGTCACGGAAACGGTTGAGGTCCTGCGTCCTGCCTTCAAGGTGGTAAGTGTCTTTGATGTTTCCCAGACGGACGGCAAGGAGCTTCCGGACATTATCGTCGATGAGCTGAAAGGCACCGTCGAAAACTACGAGGCGTTCTTCGACGCGCTCAGGCAGGAATCTCCCGTCCCTATTTCCTTTGAGGACATTCCGGGCGGTGCAAAGGGATTCTTTTCTCCGGTTGAAAGCCGCATTGCCATTCAGGAGGGCATGAGCGAAATCCAGACGGTCAAAACCGCCATTCACGAGATCGCCCATGCCAAGCTCCACGCCGTCAATCCAGACGAGAAGACTGCCCCCGAAGACAAGAAGGATCGGCACACCAAGGAGGTTGAGGCGGAAAGCGTTGCCTACACCGTCTGCCAGCGATACGGCATTGAAACCTCAGACTACTCCTTCGGCTACATCGCCGGTTGGTCATCCGGCAAGGAAACCAAGGAACTGAAAAGCTCTCTGGACACCATCCGCAAGACGGCGGCTGAGATGATCGAGGGCATTGACGCCAAGCTCAAGATGCTGCTGGCAGAGAAAGCACAGTCCGCAAAGATGGAAGTCGAAGCTCCCGTAAAGGAAGCTGTTCCGGAGGAAAAGCCGGAAGTCCCCATTTACCGCGAGACGGCGAATTATGCCTATGAAGCTGGTGAGCTGGAGTCATATCGTGCTTCTCTCGCTGCAAACGTGGAATGCCGCCGTGCGATTGAGGCGGCAATCAGTTCTAACTACGGAGACAACCGGCTGGATGCGGATGCTGCCGTGAAAAGCGTCCTTGAGCAGTTCTCTCCAGAGCGCGTCCGGTATGTCCTCGCAAACACCATTCAGCAGAAAGACTTTGACGGGCGCATTCCCCAGCCCCTCAAGGAATGGGCGAAGACCGTTGATGTCTGCCCCGAAAACGCCTCCCGCTTCCTTGTGGATAAACCCAATCCCGGACTGACAGCACTTTTCGTCGATGCGTTCCGTCAGCAGACCGAAGCTCAAAAGGATGTCACTTCTGAGAAGGCAACGGAAAGAGACCCGGAGGTCGTTGCATGGGAGAGCGATGAGATTACCTCTATTGAGGTAAAAATCGTGGAGGTCAAATCTCCCGTTGCCCCCTTGCCGGAGGAAGCACCGAAGGCACACCGACTGACTGCCGAAGAGAAGGAGATCAAAGCCGCCGTCATGGACACGCTCAAGGGGCAGATTGCCTATAACAATGACGGAATGCGGGCTTCCTACCGCGCCTCCAACCACTCCTTCAACCTGCTGGCGCGGAATGGCGTCAGAATCGAGGGCAACACGGTCACGCAGAACGGTGAGCCGCTGTTCAAAATCCATCGCCGTCATGCGGCGAGGAAAACACAGGGCTGTTACCGTGAGCTGATGCCGACGCTGGAATACGTCAAGCAGGAGCAGAAGCAGGAAAAGCCCTCCATCCGCGATCAGCTCAAAGCTGCCGCAAAACAGCAGCCGGAGAAGAAGTCACCGGTCAAATCCAAAACGCACGACATGGAGTTGTGAGAAAGGAGACGCATGAAGAAATACACAGACGTTGACATCGTTGCGGAGCTGCAGAAGCTCGTGGACAGTCATGTAGACAGCTACAAGGAAGACTTCGACATCGACAAGCGCATCATCCGCCGCGCTGCCGAAAGTCCGAATCCCGAAGAGAAAACGCTGATGTGGTTCTGCCGTCCGCATGGAACGCACTGCCTCAATGAAAATCAGGTCTTTATTCAGGGAACGCGGGATCACAACACCTTCCGTTTCTATGCGGAACAGACCTACGACGAGTGCGTTGCCCGCGTCATTGTCCCGAAAACCGTCAAGCGCGGCAAGGTCTTCGGAGATGTCTTTGAGATCAACTACCGGGAACAGGCGGCAAATGTGGCGCAGAACTCGGTTGCGCCGGATCATGACCGGCTGACCTTTGCAGATGGCTTTGTGCTGGAAGCCCCCTGCCGCAGCAGCTTCGATGCAGCAATGGCTCTGATCGGTGAGCATGGCGGCGTCAAGACCCACCAGACGCTCCCGAAGGACGCGGATGCTCTGGTGGAAGTGCTGTCTAAGCAGAAAAGCCGCCGTGACAGACTGCCGGAGGCAGATAGGACGGAGGTGCTTTCGCCGCTCCCCGTCGCAGAACTTCGCAAATATGAGGCAGTCAAAAAGGCTCATCCGGATGCGCTGGTCTGCTTTGCTCAGAACGGCTATTTTGAGCTGTACGGCAAGGACGCGGAAAAAGCCGCGCCCCTGCTCGGCACAAAGCTCCTTGAAAAGAAGGTACGCGGCAAGCCTTCTATTCCGGTCACCGGCTTCCGCGAAGCCGCATGGGTAGCCGGTTCTCATAAGCTCTGGAAGTCCGGCGTGGATGTCTTTCTCAGTAAGGACGGCGAGACCTTCAAGGAACTCAAAGCCGCAGATTACATTCCTGTCGGCGCAACGCTGAATGTGGATGGGATCAAGTGCAGAATCGACGCGGTTGATTTTGCCGCCGATGAAGTCCGGCTGACGAACATTGAGGACAAGAACCGCCCCATTCGCTTTTCTGAGAGCATCCAGTATGTCCGTTCGTATGTGGAGGATGCCGGGACTGCCATCTACGACACCATCCCGAAAAAGCCTGCTGCCCGTGAATCCATCCGCGACAAGCTGAAATCCGCGCAGAAAGCACAGCCGCCCCACACACCGAAGCCGCAGAAAAACAAAGGAAAGGATATGGAACTCTGATATGAAAAACTTTACCGTGGAAGAAATCAACCTGATGTGCTGCTTCAACACGTCCAGCCGGAAGCGGCTGATCGACGATATGAAGGGCGTCACCCTGAACGACATGGACGGCGAGATCGCAGAGCTGATGTATAAGACCATCCGGAAGCTCGAAGCCATGACGGACACGGAGTTTGAGGAACTGTATATCATGCCGGACGGCATGGTGGATGACTGAAAGGAGGATGCCTATGCCCGTATTAGACGGTAATTTTGAAGCCTTCGTCACAAACCTCGGCAAGTACAACGAGGGTATGCTGGTCGGTGAGTGGGTGAAGCTCCCCACCACCGAAGAAGAGATGCAGAAGGTCTTTGAGCGCATTGGGATCGGCAAGCAGGATGAGTTCGGTCAGCCCTACGAAGAGTGGTTTATCACCGACTACGAATGCCCGATCTATGGCGTTCAGAAGATGCTTGGCGAGTACGAGATCCTTGATAAGCTCAACTACCTTGCCGCCTTGATTGACGAGCTTTCCCTGAGCGATCAGGAAAAGCTCGTTGCCATTATGGAGGCTGGCTGCGATGAGGTCAGCGACATCGACGATCTCATCAACCTGACGTTCAATCTGGACTGCTACGACATCATGCCCGGTATCAACGATGAATCCGACCTCGGCTACTATTACGCCCACGAAGCTGGTATCTACTCTGAAAAGGATCTCGGTCCTCTGGCAAACTACATCGACTATGAACGCTATGGGCGCGACATTGCGATGGATGAGCAGGGACGCTTCACCGATGAGGGCTATGTCCGTGTCGCAAGCGAGAGGTGGGACAGGCAGTTTGACGGTGAGCTTGACGATATTCCCGACGAATACCGGATTACCGGCTCAGAGGAAGCCTCCGAGCATGACAGCACCATCGCCGTTCTCATCGTCGAGCCGGGAAAGGAGCCTTATGTGAAGGAGATTGACTCCGGTCTGGAGTCCTTGCAGCATGAGGTCGGCGGCTGCATTGAGGCGATTTATCCCTACGAAGACCCTGTTGCCTTAGTCTGCAACGAGGAAGGCAAGCTGGAAGGTCTGCCCCTGAACCGCGCTCTGCGGGATGAGGACGGTGACATCTACGACGCTGTTGCCGGAACATTCTTGGTAGTTGGCTTGACGGATGACAGCTTCGGCTCTCTGACCGTAGAGCAGATGCAGAAGTTCTCTGACCACTTCAAAGTGCCGGAGCAGTTTGTCAAGTTGGGCGATAAGATTGTGGCGATCCCCATGATCTCGAAGGAACAGCAGAAGCAGGAAAGCATCGAGCAGAAGGACTTTGAGATGAATGCCGACACCTCCGGTCTGACGGTTGCCGGTCACATCGGGACGTGGCACACCATTGACCAGCACGAAGTCGGCGGTCACAGCTTTTATCTGATGGAGCATGACACCTACGGCGATGAAGCTGCTTGCATCATCGTCGATGAGCGCGGCAAGCTCGTCCTTGATGATGTCTACAACGGCTTTGACGATGACACACTCCGCCTTCTTGACCTTGAAGTCAAGGAAGTGCCGGAAATGCCCGATCCCGCGCTCTCCGTTCAGGATATGAAGGACTACGGCTACGCATGGGCTGGTGTTCTTCCCGCTGGTCAGGAGGCGGCTGAGAAGGCTTTGGAGAAGGGCTGCGAGGTTTACCGTCTCTATTCCGATAACACCGAGGGCTTGTGCGTAGATGCCAAGGAGATTGCCGATCATGCGGCAAAGGGCGGAATGCTCGGTATCAGCAAGGAAAGCTGGATGGCGGCTCTTGAGAAGGAAAACTACCTCAAGGCAGCGGAGATGTCGATGGAGGATGACTACGGCATGATTGACGGAATCATCAACAACGGTCCGAAGGAGGGCAAGACCGCAGAGGTCAAAGCCCCCGAAAGGGGCGAAAAGTCCTCCATCATGGACAGGCTCAAGTCCGCAAAGGCTGAAAAGCAGAAGGAATGCTGCCCTCCCCAAAAGCACAAAGGAGAGATTGAGCTGTGAGCAGAGGTCAGAAGTGGCGGCAGGAGTGGTCGTTCTTCATAGGAGATAGCGGACGCCGGAAGTATAACCGCTTCTGCGTCCGCTGCGTCCATAGCTGCAAGCAGAGCTTCCGTGCGGATCTCATCGCCTGTCCGCACTTCTCCCGCAAGGCATCGCGGTGTAGACAGTTAGGGGTCGAAAAAGCCTGTGATTGCAAGCCTCAGAGCGACGAGGAATGACCGCCCAGTGTGATTATATTCCCCGCACAGTTCCAGCAATAGAGCGAGAATAAG
>ENA-OPSJ01002269-OPSJ01002269.1-human-gut-metagenome-genome-assembly--contig:-NODE-2269-length-12689-cov-2.795077_pt1 | contig 12689 bp, 11 predicted proteins | sample MGYA00241801_ERZ501893 | MGnify/ENA primary metagenome ERZ501893 (study PRJEB25962, sample SAMEA2042219) | human gut metagenome | biome: human gut; feature: human-associated habitat; material: faeces...
CTAACTCCGGCATTGGCTCGGCGGGAGCTTCCTGCTCCGGAATTTCGGGTGCTGGCGGAACTTCTTCCGCTGGCGCTTCCTCAACTGTGTCGGTAACTATTGGCTGTAGCTCCGGAACTGGCTCGGCGGGAGCTTCCTGCTCCGGAATTTCGGGTACTAACGGAACTTCTTCCGCTGGCGCTTCCTCGACTGTGTCGGGAACTATTGGCTGTAACTCCGGCATAGATTCAATCGGAGATTCAGAAACTTGCATTGATCCAGCAACAGGAACTCCCTGCACGTCTGATTCTGGAGATACTGTTTGAGGAGCCGGAGCAGTGCTCTCTGCCGGCTGAGCTGGATTTACAGCAGGCTCGTGATTCACTTTATGGCCGCAGTAGGGGCAGTACAATGCCTGGGGTCTGATGAGTTTTTTACCGCATTCTTCACAAAACATTTGGTGCCTCCTCATTAATTATTCGTGCTGCTTATATTCTGGAAAACGCTGAATAAAACAATCCTGGTTTTTATTCTGAAAATGCCTCCCAGATGACCAGCACTCAGGAGGCATTTTAATGTAACTATTACATCTGTGCAAGCTCAGCAAAGGACTGTTTCATTGCCGGATAAAGCTTGCGGTACATTGCATATACCTTTTCGTACTCGGCGGTGTTTTCCGCGATAGGTTCCTGTATCTTCTCGGGCTTGATGACCGCGCGGCACGCCTCGGGTACGCTCTTATAAATACCTGCTCCAACCGCCGCAAGAAGCGCTACGCCAAGCGCGGGACCTTCCTTGTTCTGGGTGGTCTTGACCTGGCAGCCGTAAAGGTCGGCAAGCATCTGACGCCACAGCGGAGATGTTCCACCGCCGCCGCACGCCATCATATCGCTTACGTTAATGTTCATCTCGCGCATAACCTCAACGCAGTCGCGCAGGGAGTAAGATACGCCCTCCATTACCGCACGGAGCATTTCCTTCTTCTTGTGCATGGTGGAAAGCCCGAAGAATACGCCGCGGGCATTAGGATCAAGGTGGGGAGTTCTCTCGCCATTGAGGTAAGGCATGTACAGCAGACGGTTTGCTCCGATCGGAACGCTTCCCGCTTCCTTATCCATAAGGTAATAGGGATCAACGCCCATAGAAAGCGCGGTCTCCATTTCAGACCATGCAAAATTGTCTCTGAACCACTTGAGGGACAGTCCGGCGGACTGTGTAACGCCCATTACATGCCAGCAGCCAGGAACGGCACAGCAGAAGGTGTGTACTCTTCCCTTCTTATCAATGGAAATATCGGAGGTATGTGCAAATACAACGCCGGAAGAGCCGATAGTAGTAAACGCCTTGCCGTCCTCGACTACGCCGGTTCCGACCGCAGCTGCCGCATTATCTCCGGCACCGCCGACTACAGGAGTTCCGACTTTAAGACCCGTCAGCTCCGCAGCCTTTGCCGTGATAGTTCCGGTGATCTCGGGAGATTCGTATACCTTGGCAAGGAGAGCCTTGTCGATACCAAGCTTGTTCAGGACTTCGTCAGACCAGCAGCGGTTCGGAATGTCAAGAAGCTGCATTCCGCTCGCGTCGGAAACCTCGGTTGCGAAATCACCGGTAAGCATAAAGCGTATGTAATCCTTCGGAAGGAGGATATGCCTGCACTTCTCATAATTCTGAGGTTCGTTGTTCTTTACCCACATGATCTTCGCTGCGGTGAATCCGGTAATAGCCGGGTTCGCTGTGATCTCGATCATTCTGTCTGCGCCGACTTTATCGGTGATCTCAGCGACTTCCTTCGCAGTACGCTGATCGCACCAGATGATTGACTTACGGATTGGCTGGTTCTCAGCGTCAAGCATTACCAGGCCGTGCATCTGACCGGAAAGTCCAACGCCCTTGATATCGTCTGCGCTGACGTTGCTCTGAGAAATAACGTCCTTGATTCCATTCACGGAAGCGTTCCACCAGTCGAGCGGCTCCTGCTCGGCGTAGCCGTTCTGCGGAGTGTAGAGCGGGTACTCATATGTAGCGGAGGCTACCGGAGTACCGTCCTCCGAGAAAAGCACAGTTTTTGTTCCTGAAGTGCCGATATCAACGCCTAAAATGTAAGCCATGATCATTTTCTCCTTATTAATACATCATCTGCGGTATAGCATTTACCGTAGTTCAAAACGTCAATGTAAACGTTTATTCTTTTTCAATTTTAATATAAATTGCCTAATTTGTCAAGAGGTTTTGAATTTTTTTGGTGTTAAATTACAAAAAATCGGGGCGATATTTCAATACGCCGCGATTTTACTATTTGACTACGCCGATTGCATTGCGGACTGCGCTCAGAAGGTCGTCAGGTCTGAAGGGTTTCCGGACGCATGGAACACCGAGTTCCTCCGCTTCATGCAGCGTTTCGTTATCTTCCGCAGCTGTAAGGAATATTACAGGTATCGTTATCCCGACGCCGCGCATGCGCTTCAGGGTCTCAAATCCGTTAAGCCCCGGCATCATCACGTCAAGAAGCACAAGGTCAGCTCCATCTGAAAGTTTGCTGAGGCACTCCTCCCCGGAAGAAGCCTTTACTGTTTCGTACCCGTTCTTTGTCAGCATGAACTCAGTCATTCTGCGGTTCATAGGTTCATCGTCGGTTATGATTATCTTTGCCATGAGCTGTCCTTTCGTGACTTGTACTTTTAAATATATTAAATATATTATATCACCATATTTCTTTGTTGTCAATGTCACGAAAACCCAGTACAATTATATCAAAAACATAGTAACCGATATTAAATATAAACATAAGCTTAAATTGCGCAAAATGACTAATGATGTTGACAAACATAGTAAATTGAGATATAATATACACATGTGAATAAATCAACATTTTGTGTAGAAAGGGGTCGTTATATGGCAGTAATGACACGCAACAATTCCGATAAAAGAGTAATACGCACCAAAAAGGCGATTCGCACCGCGCTTTTCAAGCTAATGGAAAGCAAAGATATAGCGTCGATCACGATAAGCGAGCTTACAACGCTTGCAAACGTCAACAGACGTACATTTTACACCCACTATAGCAACATAACAGATATCCTCGACGAGACCGAATCCGAAATAGTAGAAGCCCTCGGCGAGCTAATATCGCAGTTTGACAGCGCGAGTCTGGTAGACAGCACCTACCACATTTTCATAGAGCTGAATCGTCTGATAACCGATGAATACGGCTTCTACTTCCACCTGATGAAAAGCGATTTCCGCGGAGTTCTCGTGACCCGCATGAAAACAGTGCTGAAAGTCTCCGCTGACAAAATTCTCGGTCGATTCACCATTCCCGCCGACGGAAAGTACATCACGCTGATGTCGTCGTTCATCAACGCAGGCTTCCTGAATCTTTTTCTGGAGTGGAACAAATCCGGCAAGGACGTCTCCATTGAAACCGCCGCAAAGGTGGCAAGCGTAATGGTCGACTTCTGTGTGAAGAACGTTCCGGAAATCAGCAGGACGATCGACGATATGCCCGACCCAACAAACAAATAAATTATCCCGGTTCTCACGAACCGGGATAATTTATTTACGCCTTATTCATTGTTGTGATGACCGTACGCATGACGTCAAGCGGCTTTTCGCCCTTATTGAGCGAAACGCGTATATGCCCCTTGCCGGTCGGCTCCAGCCTGAGACGGTTCGAATAAACGTCCGACAGAGCCGCAATCTTTTCCATGTCAAATTTGGACAGATAGAATATCAGATCATTTTTCATCTGGCTGATCTCCACGATATTGCAGGCGCTTGCCATATTACGCAGCCGCGCCACCTCGATAAGTCCGACAACCGACTTTGGCGGGTCGCCGTAGCGGTCGATGAGCTCGTCGGTTACATCGGTGCTGTCCTCGTCGTTCTGTATTTTCGCTATTTTGCGGTAGCAGTCGACGCGCTGCGCCTGGTTCGAAATATAGTCCTCCGGGATATACGCGTCTATCTTGATATCCACCAGGCACTCCTCCTTGTGGACGTCCTTTTCGCCGCGCTCCTCGCGCACCGCCTCGTCAAGAAGCTGGAGGTACATATCATATCCGACATTTGCGAGATGTCCCGACTGGCTCGCGCCAAGTATGCTTCCCGCGCCGCGTATCTCAAGGTCACGCATGGCTATGCGGAATCCGCTGCCGAACTGCGTGAACTCCCGGATAGCGTCGAGCCGCTTCTGAGAGATCTCGGACAGCACCTTCCCACGCTGGAACGTGAAGTAAGCATACGCGCGCTTGTTGGTTCTTCCGACGCGCCCGCGGAGCTGATGAAGCTGCGCAAGTCCCATATAATCAGCGTTCTCAATTATGAGAGTGTTAACGTTCGGAACGTCCACGCCCGTTTCAATAATGGTGGTGCACACAAGCACGTCGAGGTCTCCGTCAAGGAGCTGCCGCCATATCTCTAGCATCTGTTCCTCTGACATTCTTCCGTGCGCCACGCCTACGCGCGCGTCCGGAATCAGTGTTCGTATCTTCTCGGCGCAGCTATATATCGAATCAATCCGGTTGTGGATATAGTATACCTGTCCGCTTCGGCGAAGCTCCTTCTGAATCGCCTGCATGACGATGCCCCAGTCGTGCTCCATTACATAGGTGGTGATGGGCTGCCTGTCCTGCGGAGGCTCGTCGATAACGGACATATCGCGTATCCCGCTCATTGCCATGTTGAGCGTACGCGGAATCGGAGTCGCCGAGAGCGTCAGCACATCGACTCCGGCGAACATCTCCTTGAATTTCTCCTTGTGAGCCACGCCGAAACGCTGCTCCTCGTCGATTATTACAAGCCCGAGATCCTTGAATTTGATGTCGTCCTGAATAATACGGTGCGTACCTATCAGAATGTCAATGCTGCCAGCCTTCAGCCTGCGGAGTATCTCGCGCTGCTCCGCCGGGGTCTTATGCCGCGAAAGAAGCGCGATGTTGACCGGGAAGCCCTCCATGCGGTTGCAGCAGGTCTGGAAATGCTGCCATGCAAGCACGGTCGTGGGAACAAGTATTGCGCACTGCTTCCCGTTTTCGGCGCACTTGAAAGCCGCCCTGAGCGCAACCTCTGTTTTTCCGAATCCGACGTCGCCGCAAAGCAGCCGCTCCATCGGGACCGGCTTCATCATGTCCGCCTTTATCTCGTCAACGCAGCGGAGCTGAGAATTCGTCTCAATATAGTTGAAGTGCGCTTCGAAATCCTCCTGAAGCGAATCGTCCGGCGGGAATTCGTACCCCTTGCTCTTCATGCGGCGGGAATAAAGCTCGATAAGCTCGGAAGCCATCTCCTTTGCTGCCGCCTTCGCTTTCGCCTTGGACTTCTGCCACTGATCGGAGTTCAGTTTGTTTAGCTTAACAGTGCCTGCGTCGCCGGAGCCGATATACCGCGACACAAGGTCAAGCTGCGTGACCGGAATGTGAAGCACGTCCGCGCCGGCGTAGCGTATCTTGATGTAGTCCTTGGCTACTCCGTCGGTCTCTATCTTGTGAACGCCGTCGAAAATTCCGATCCCGTAGGAATAATGCACCACAAGGTCGCCTATCGAAATATCGGAAAGCGAGCGAATCTCCTCGCCCTTTTTCTTTTTGGGAGGACGCTTCCTGTCCGCATGCACTGCGGTATGAGTGAACACCGCAAACTTTGTCACGGGGTATTCAATACCCGCGCTGAGAGTTCCCGGGGAAACGATTATCCTTCCGGGGAGTGGCTTTTCAGGCTCCATGGAGAAATCCGCCTTGTAGCCGTCGTCGGCGAGGTCGGAAGCAAGCGTACGCGCGCCCTTTTCCGTTCCCGAAAATATCATGCAGGCAAACTTCATGCTGAGGTAATTATCCAGCTCCGAGCGGAGCACGGCGTACTCGCCGCTCCACGGGGAGGTCTGCACGGCGCTCTGGACGTCCAGCATAAGACCCAGCTCCATTCCACCGCCGCGGATAAACGTGTCGAAATACACCGACGTCCTGCTCTCGAGTTCGGAATACAGCTCGTTTTTAGTGAGCATGTAGCGGTCAAGCCCCTTGCACAGCTTCTTTTCCTCGGTGAGTATCTTTAGGTCCTCTGCGTGCTGGAGCGCTACCGCGCGGTAGTTCTCCTTCGCGGATACGTTCTCACAGACGAACACCGCGTTTGAGTAGTCGAATACGGTCGCTTCCTCGGAGTAGCACAGCGGGAAGTACTTGTCGACCGCATTCAGATTAACGCCGCCGCGCATTTTCGCAACGTCTGCGCTGAGCCGCTCGCGGACTCCCTCGGCGTTCTTGCCGCGGAGCTTCTTTGAAAGAGCCTCTATACGGCCGCATAGCTCGTCTGCGGAATCAAAAAGCACCTCCCCCGCCGGAGAAATGCGGATCTCGTCAAGCGGGTCAGTACGGCGCTGAGTGTCAAGGTCGAACTGCGAAATGCTGTCGATGGTATCTCCCCACAGTTCAATGCGGCAGGGTGTGGAACTGCTCGGCGGGAAGATATCCACAATACCGCCGCGCACCGAAAACTGCCCTGCGCCCTCGATGAGGTCACACCTGGAATAGCCCGCCGCCAGAAGGCGCTTTACGATGTCCTCCTGAGAGATCTCCATATCGGCTGAAAGCGTGATGGTACGCTGTTTCAGCTCCTCCGGCGGGATAGTGAGCTGCGCCGCGGCTTCCGGCGAACATATCACGGCTTTACAGGTTCCGTCAAGCATTGCGGAAAGCGCGAAAATCCGCTTGTGCTCGTACTCCCTGGACGCCGCCTCGAAATCTCCGAGCAAAAGCTCCTTCGCGGGGTACAGAAGCGCGGTACCCGCGCCATACATCATGTTGATATCGTTGGAAAGGCGCTGGGATTCCGCTTCGCTTTCCGCGATCACAAGCAACGGGAGAAGCTCCGGCTTTTGCAGGAGCGCTCCGATAATATGAGCCTTGTGTATATGCGAAACGCCTGTCACAAGGGCAGGCAGGGTGTTATGATCGTCGAGATACTTGTCGAGTTTTTTGTACTCGGGTATCTGCTGAGCCGCGTTAAGAAAAATATCCATCGTTTGTTCCTCAGGAATTGAACTTGTTCATTGCTTCGTTCATCTTGCCGCCGACCATCAGTTCAATGGAGCTTACAGCGTTGTCCATAGCAGTTTCAAGGGCTTCCGCCTGCTCCTTCCTGAAATGACCGAGCACCCAGTCGGCAAGGTTGTAGTCGGGGTGTGGCTTCGCTCCGACGCCCATCTTTATTCGAGGGAACATATCGGAACCAGAAAGGTAAATTATGCTCTTGATCCCGTTATGGCCTCCGTCGCTGCCCTTTCTGCGTATACGCAGCTTTCCAGGCTCAAGCGAAATATCGTCGAACACGATGATAGTGCGCTCCGGCGGGATTTTATAGAAGCTCATCGCCTCGGTCACCGCTTCGCCGCTGTTGTTCATAAAGGTCGTGGGCTTCATGATAAGGCAGCGCTTTCCCGATATCATCGCATCGCAGGTCAGCGACTTGAAGCGCAGCTTCTTGCAGTCAAGCTTGTATTTTTCGCAGAGAGTGTCTATTGTCATGAATCCGATGTTATGGCGGGTGCCTTCGTACTGAGTTCCTGGGTTGCCCAGACCGCATATGATGTACTCGACTGCACCCTGCGGCGCGGGAGTTCTTTCAGATTCGAGTTTCTTGAAAATATCTGCTATTGACATAGTATATGTGCCTTTCGGGTATTTTATATAACGCACAAAGACCACCCGCAGTATACTGCGAGTGGTAATTTGTGCTGTTTAGTTCGCGTTCAGACGAGATCGTTTGCGTCAAACGGATCGCCGCACTCCGGGCAGAACTTCGGGGGGTGCGCGGGATCCTCGGGCTGCCAGCCGCACTTATCGCAGCGGTAAACCGGCGCTCCGGAGGGTCTAGGCTTTCCGCAGTTCTGGCAGAACTTACCCTTGTTGACAGTACCGCAGGAGCATGTCCAGCCCTCTGCCTGAGCGGGCTTGGGCTTGCCGCAGTTCGCGCAGAACTTTCCGGTGTTGGAGGCTCCGCACTCGCATGTCCATGTACCCTGGGCGGGAGCCGCCTGGGCTGCGGGCTGCTGTACATTCTGCTGAACAGGCTGCTGTGCCTGCTGCTGAGCGCCCATCTGATACAGGCTCTGTGCATTGAAACCGCCCTGCTGCTGAGCCATGTTCATTCCCATGAAGCCCATCATTGCGCCGCCCTGGTTGCCGGCAGCGGTCTTCATCGCGCTTGCCTGCGCCTCGACAAGGGTCGCAGCCGCCATGTTTGGATTTCGCATTACAGCGGTGCGCTGGAGGTTGGTTATCATCTCCTGGTCTTCCTTCGGAAGCGTCGGAGGATTCATGGCAAAGGAAGCGACAACCATTCCGCGGAGCTTGCCCCACTTTTCAGTGAGCGCTTCGTTGAGTGCGTCGGAGATCTCCACTGCCTTGCCGGGCAGCGCGCTGGGTCTTACGCCCTGCTCGGAGATCTTTCCAAGCGCGGGCTGGAGAGCAGTCAGGATCTCAGCCTTGAGCATGCTGTCGATATTGGAACGGTTGAAGGTCTCGCCGAAGTTTCCGCATACATTAGTATAGAACAGAACCGGGTTTGTTATACGGAAGGAGTACTCGCCGTTGCAGCGCAGGGAAACATCGACATCAAGGCCGATATTGTTGTCAACCACGCGGAACGGGATAGGGTTCACAGTACCGTAGCGGTTGCCCATGATTTCCTTGATGTTTACATAGTAAACGCGCTGGTCATGGCCTGCCTGACCGCCGTAGGTGATACGGGAGCCGATATCCTTGATGGTGTTCATAATACCGTCGCCGAGGCTTCCGGAGAACACGGAGGGAGAAACAGCGGATTTGAATTCAAACACGCCTGCCTCTGCCGCAACTTCAGAAACCTTGCCGTCAACAACCACAAGCGCGCACTGACCCTCGTTGACTGCGATAGCGGAGCCATCGGTTATAACATTGTCGTCGCCCTTGTTTGTGCCGCGGGAGCCGACGCGCTTATGACCCTTCGCCGCAAGAATATCATTAGAAAGAGACTCGCAGTATATGTATTCCTTGTACTGGTCAGCAAGGTTTCCAGCAACTGCGTTAATTGCTGCTTTAATTAAACCCATGTGTAACTCCTTTCAAATACGGAAATCCATTGGATAGCTTGTATATATTTTAACTCAAAAAATGTAAATTGTCAATAGATATTTATAGAATTTTATACTTGACAAATCCGATGTTTTGTGGTAAAATATTTAAGTCATCGGGGTGTAGCGCAGTTGGTAGCGCGCGACTTTTGGGAAGTTGAGGCCGCAGGTTCGAATCCTGTCACTCCGACCAATAACACAAAAGCTGAAGTCCAGTAAAAAAGGGGGCTTCAGCTTTTTCTTTTCCTACAAAAAAGTGATGTGTCCATCGCCAGTCCATCAGGAATCCGAAAGCTGCAGTGCTGAAGCGACCGTATCAGAAGCCCTGACTCGTGCGTCCTCAAGCATGTGGCAGTAAATATTAGAAGTAGTAGAAACCGCAGAATGCCCAAGAACGCCGGACACGGTGACAATATCAACGCCGTTGCCGACAAGGAGCGAAGCGAACAAATGCCGGAACGAATGCAGACCGTAGAACGGAAGTCCGTTGCGCGCGCAGAACTTCTCCAGCCAGTGGTATGAGGTGTTAGGATGCTGAGGCTCGCCGTTTTCTTTGGTGAAGAGCCGACCAGACTCGACCCACTTGTCGCCGAAAATATCAGCCTGCCGGAGCTGGAAGTCACGCAGCTCACACAAAATATCCATGACCTCCTGCGGAAGCTTGAGTGTGCGCTTGGACTGCTCCGTTTTTGTGGTATCAGTGTAAGTTCCCCTGTCGGGGGTGTAGCACGAGGTGCGCCGGATGCTGATAAGACAGTTTGCAAAATCCACATCCCGCCATTCCAGACCAAGCAGTTCACCCCTGCGGCAGCCGGAGTATATCAGCAGATAAAAGAACGCCCGGTACTTGACGGGCTCTTTCCTTAAAAGCTCCATAAGCCGCACCGTCTCCTCGACGGTGTATATTTTTTTCTCCTTTCTGACGAGTTTCGGAAGAACCACCCGAACGCATGGATTTTCGCGGACGATTCCCATGCGGACGGCATACGCAAAAATATCAGACACAAGGCTCAAGACGTGCCTGACAGTTTTAGGAGACAGGGGCTTTCCGTTGACCTCGTTCGCTCCGTCCTTTGATAAAGAGTTTATGAACTCCTGAAGCTGCCGCACGGTTATTTTCTCCATGCTCGTATCGCCGATCGCCCTGTATACCCTCAGCCGCTGATGGTATAGAAAATTGAAAGTAGTGTTGCGGAGGTTCGACTTAGCATATTCGCTGAACCATTCCTCCGCAAATATCTCAAATTTGACCATGCCGCCTGCGGATCTGCTCTTGCATTCCTCCTCAAATATCACTGCCTGCCGGTTGAGTTCCTTTTCGATCTGCCGTTCGGACATACCGGGTGCAGGCGACCACGTCATCGAACGTGATATCTGCGTCCCGTCCGGCTTATAGCCAACGCCCACCCTTATCTGATATGAGTTTCCGCGTTTTCTTATGTTAGCCATTTAAGCGCCTCCTTGAATATAAACGGCGCTTTCGCTGTTCCATTATACCATAACAGAACGCAGATGTCCAGCAGAAAAAATCAGGAGGGATTGTAAATATCATTTGCCAGTCCCTCCAGATAGTTGATAAGCGCAGAGTACGGGACAAGCAGCTTGCCCCGTTTCCCCTCTCCTGTCCGCAGCGCCGGAATCTCCCCGCGCCGTATGAGCAGACGTATAGTGTGTTCTGACAGCCCCTGCGCCTCCTTTACGCATTCTCTGACGGTAAGCATCCTGCACCGCTCCGGCTTGGGTGCGGCAGGCACCTCCACCAGACCCTCCAGAATCATCGCCAGCCCGCGCAGAATATCATCCTTTTCCTGTTTCGTCATGTAGTCCCTCCAGTCTGTTGCCGGAAATATCAGACATAATAAAACGCCCGATATCCCGAAATATAAGCAGACCGCGGGTAGTGCGCACCCGCCATGGGATATGACCCCCGCCCATTCCTGTGGACAGCCGTCGCCGGAAGTATCATTGTCAGCAGATATCAGCGCTCGTTCCTTGAACGTCCCCGCGCCGGAACGTATTTTATCAGGAATATCATCGCACTTTCCATATCAGCCGTTTTGTAGTCTGCCATCGGTTGTCAAAGAACTTTGACCTCTTGGGTCACTCTGATTATACACCAAAACCCGGCGGCATTTCATAAATATCTTTTATAATAGAATAAAGGATAGCTGTAAAAACTGCAAATCATGTATGCTATAATCAGTATGGGCGGAAATATCAGCCTGATAATAAAACGGAGGGATGGAATGAAACAGATGAATAACAGAATACGTGAACTTCGCAGACGGTCGGGAATATCACAGGAAAAACTTGCAACGGCGCTGAACCTTACACAGGCGAGCATAAGCCTCTACGAAACCAGCGGAAATATCCCGACAGATATGCTGGTAGCGATAGCGGAATATTTCCGAGTTTCAGTAGATTACCTGCTCTGCCGCACGGACGAGCAGCCGTCAGTCCTCACGATAAGTACGGCGGAATATCACCTGCTGCAACTTTACCGTGGGCTTCCGGGAAGATACCGTGAAGCAGTGAACGCCGCCGTACAAACCATAAGGAAGCTGTAAATATCAGGTATCGCCGTGCGCGCTTCCTGCGGAGCGTATCTCAAGCTTGTCGACCCCCGCCATGACCCTTACCGCAGAACCATTTCCTCCAAGCTCGCGGTAGGGCTTGTAAAGGTAGTCGCAGAGATTTTCATACTCGTCAGAGGTTATCCACCCACGCTCTATGTAGAACATGCCAAGAGACAGAATACGGTCATGTGCCAGCCCGATGAGCATATCCCGCTTGTGATCCTTCCTCTCCGCTTTTTTAGAAAGAAACGCCCACAGCCCTGAAGAAGCCAGAACCGAGCTGAATACAGCGAGAACAATTTCAAACCAGTTATTCATTTCCACCTCCGGATATCATGCGTATCTTAAGTACATTCCATGGTCAGATGTCAACGGGGGAATACGAACAAAGCGCATGCTCCCGCTGCCGAGAATATCAGGCGGTGTGCTGCCGCCCTCCCAGCCCGTTAAACGGAAAATATCCTTGAATAGCGTTCCACTGTACACGTCTATAGACTGCACCAGTGTCGATGTTTTGTTAGAACTTTTATAGGAACCATCAATATCAACTGTATTGTTTTCTCCTACCGTTCCGGTTGACCCCGGCAGATACATTTTAGTGATAGTGCTATTAGAACATAACCCCGTATAATTAGGCTTTGCTGTCCCGTCATATGAATTTCTCGCCCATGTATAACGACAGCTGCTATTAGAAGTAGCTACATGAACAGAACCGCCAGGTGAAGTATACACCTTTCCTGTAATGGTGTTATCATTAGAATTAAAACTAGTACAAAAAGTTGTCACTCCGCCTGCTTTCATTGCCATGTCAAAGAAAGTATTGCTGCTTGCGGTATAGCGGGCAAATCCTACAGAAAAACCAGCAGGATCGTCCAGGAATACCGATGTGCCGTTCACCTTCCACTTGCCGCCGAGAATTCCCGCAAGAACAGCGTATATATTGTCCTTTGTAGCGTTAAGTTCTGTAACCATATTATCCTTGTATGATATAGTTAAGCCCCATATCATATCCTTTCATAAGATTTACGCTC
>ENA-OPSJ01002272-OPSJ01002272.1-human-gut-metagenome-genome-assembly--contig:-NODE-2272-length-12683-cov-5.079268_pt1 | contig 12683 bp, 7 predicted proteins | sample MGYA00241801_ERZ501893 | MGnify/ENA primary metagenome ERZ501893 (study PRJEB25962, sample SAMEA2042219) | human gut metagenome | biome: human gut; feature: human-associated habitat; material: faeces...
TCTGCGGACGCTCCGGTATTCCATTTTCACGGGGAAGAACATAAAGGTGAGTAATATACTTTTACAATTTATGGAATATGCTCAAGTTTTTTCCTTCTGCGGATTGACGGCATCTCCCTGAATCTGTATACTATAAATATATCTTGTACAAAAGTGTACAAACAGGATACAGACGAAAGGCGGTGGACATCATTCTCAGACGATCGCTCCCCAAGCTGCGGGAAAAGCTTTTGGAAGCGCTGCAGGCGGTGCTGCCCATTGTGGCCATTGTGCTGGTGCTCTGCTTTACGGTAGCACCGGTGTCGCCCAGCATCCTGCTGTGCTTTTTGCTGGGCGCTGCCATGATCGTGGTGGGCATCATGTTCTTTACTCTGGGTGCAGAGATGAGCATGACCCCCATGGGCGAGCGGGTGGGTGCAGTCATCACCCGCAGCCGCAAGCTGCCCCTCATCCTCGTACTCGGCTTTTTGCTGGGCTTCCTTATCACCATCTCCGAGCCGGACTTACAGGTGCTGGCAGATCAGGTGCCCTCCATCCCCAGCGGTACGCTGATCCTCTCGGTGGCGGCGGGCGTGGGCCTGTTTCTGGTCTTTGCCTTCCTGCGTATGCTCATCGGCGTTGCGCTGCCAAAGCTGCTGGTGCTGTTCTATGGGCTCATCTTTCTGCTGGCGGCCTTTGTGCCCAAGGAGTTCCTCGCCGTGGCGTTTGACTCCGGCGGCGTGACCACCGGCCCCATGACTGTGCCCTTTATTATGGCGCTGGGCGTGGGCGTTTCCGCCATCCGCAGCGACCGCCACGCGGCGGACGACAGCTTTGGTCTGGTGGCCATGTGCTCCATCGGCCCTATTCTGGCAGTGTTGACGCTGGGTATCGCGTTCCGCGCAGCGGACAGCACCTACATCCCGCCTGTTCTGCCGGAGGTGGCAGACTCGGTGGAACTGTGGAAACTATTCCGGGAGGGTCTGCCCACCTATCTGGCCGAGATCGCCCGCTCGCTGCTGCCCATCGTGCTGATGTTCGGGGCATTTCAGCTCATCGCCCTGCGGCTGGACCGCCGCACGCTGGGGCGCATCGGCATAGGTCTTGTGTATACCTATATCGGCCTTGTGCTCTTTTTGACCGGCGCAAACGTGGGCTTTATGCCCGCCGGTAACTATCTGGGTCAGGTGCTGGCAGGCAGTGGGATGCGCTGGGTGATCATTCCCATCGGAATGCTCATCGGTTACTTCATCGTCAAGGCCGAGCCTGCGGTCTATGTGCTGAACAAGCAGGTGGAAGAGGTGACCGACGGCGCTATCTCGGCGCAGGCCATGGGTCTGGCACTTTCCGCAGGCGTGTCCATCTCGGTGGGTCTTGCCATGGTGCGGGTGCTGACCGGCATCTCCATCCTGTGGTTCCTTGTGCCGGGCTATGTGTTCGCCATCAGCATCTCCTTTGTGGTGCCCAAGCTGTTCACCGCCATCGCATTTGACGCGGGCGGTGTGGCCTCCGGCCCCATGACCGCAACCTTCCTGCTGCCGCTGGCGCAGGGTGCCTGCGTGGCGGTGGGCGGCAATATCGTCACCGATGCCTTCGGCGTGGTGGCCATGGTCGCCATGACTCCGCTCATCACCGTGCAGATGATGGGTCTGGTGGCGCAGCTGCGCACCCGCAAGGCACGGACGGCGCAGCCCGCTGCGGTGCTTGCCACTGTGTTTGCAGATCTGCCGGATGACGCCATTATCGAGCTGTAAAGGAGGCAGAACGTGAGCAGTTTGTTTTTAATGATCACCATCACCGACCGCCGCTCTACCGATGGCTTTTTGCAGCTGTACAAAAGCCACGGCGTAACGGTAAGTATGCGCACCGTGGGTTCCGGCACGGCGGTGCAGGAGACGCTTTCCACCCTTGGGCTGGAAAAGACCGAAAAAGCGGTGCTGCTGGCTGTGGTAACGGCAGAAAGCTGGCAGAAGATCCAGAAGGATCTGCGCCGCAAAATGCAGATCGATGTGCCGGGCACCGGCATTGCGTTCATTGTGCCGCTGAGCAGCATTGGCGGCAAACGGGCGCTGATGTTCCTCACCGAGCACCAGTCCCTTACATGGAAGGAGGAGAGCACCTTGAAGGATACCCGCTATGAACTGCTGCTGGTGGTGGCAAATCAGGGCTACACCGGCTCCATTATGGACGCTGCCCGCACTGCCGGTGCAGGCGGCGGTACGGTGATCCACGCAAAGGGCACCGGCATGGAGGGTGCAGCCGCCTTTCTGGGCGTGGAACTGGTGAACGAAAAGGAGCTGGTGCTCATCGTCAGCCGCACCAGCCAGAAAAACACCATCATGAAGGCCATTATGGAGGGGGCAAACCCCAAGGCGGGTGCTATCGTGTTCTCGCTGCCGGTGACCGATACCGCCGGTCTGCGGCTGATGGAAGAGGACGAGACTCAGCCGGAAGCTGCCCTGTGACCCCTTAAAAATTGATCCCGATATCCGCATTTATCGCCGAAGGCTTGATAAATGCGGATATTTTCGTTATCATAGTAGAAGATACTTCAACTATAAACAAAGGAAGATGAAGATGACGCAATTAACACGCAAGCAACAGCTGCTCTTCAACGCACTGTCCATCGTGGTGGGCAACGCGATGTATGCGCTGACTGTGGTATTATTTCTGATGCCCTCCGGCCTGATCACCGGCGGTGCTACCGGTATCGCACTGGCTTTCAACAAGGTCACCGGACTGCCGGTGTCCGCAGTGCTGTTCGTGGTCAACGTGGCCATGCTGCTGCTGGGCTGGTGGGTGCTGGGACGCCGCTTTGCCCTGAACACCATGGCAAGCACGGTGCTCAGTCCCTTTTTTATGGCCCTGTGGGAGCGGCTGCTGGGCAATCTTGTACTGACCGATGATCTGGTGCTGAACACCGTATTCGCGGGCTTTGGCATCGGCATCTCGCTGGGCATCACGATTCGCGCCGGTGCTTCCACCGGCGGCATGGATATCCCCCCGCTGGTGCTGAACAAGTGGTTCCCCCTGCCGGTGTCCAGCACCATGATGGTTTTCGACTTTATCATTCTGGCGGCGCAGGCGGCGTTCAGCCCGGTGCGGCAGTCCCTGTACGGCGTGGTGATGGCCATTATCTACACGGTCGTGCTGGACAAGGTGCTCATGCTGGGCACCACCCGCACCGAGGTAAAGATCATCAGCGCCAAGTCCGACGAGATCTGCGCGGCTATTTTTGCGCAGTTGGACCGCGGCGTGACCATCCTGCACGGCGAGGGCGGCTACCTGCGGGAGCCGGAATCGGTGCTGCTGAGCGTCGTTTCCAACCGGCAGCTGCCAAGGCTGGAAAAGCTGGCGCATACCATCGACCCCACCTGTTTTATGATCGTGAGCCACGTTACCGAGGTAAGCGGGCGCGGCTTCTCGCTGGAAAAGGACTATCAGGCGGAGGAGTAAGCGGATTTCCCCAAGGCTCTTGCAAAACTGCCCCGGTTTGGGGTATAGTATAGAGGAACAGTAGGTTATACTGTATCTCACCCAAAACAGAAAGGAAAAGCTATCATGTTTGATATTTTCAATATGCTCAAAAAAGAGGAACACTCCGCACCCAAGCAGGTGACCCGCGATACCATCATCGGTGACATTCTGGATATGGACCAGAGCACCGCACCCTACTTTATGGAGATCGGGATGCACTGTCTGGGCTGCCCGGCTTCCCGCGGCGAGACCATCGAGGAAGCCTGCGAAGTGCACGGCGTGAACTGCGATGAGCTGCTGGAGAAGCTGAACACCCATCTGGCAGCCAAGAAGGCCTGAGTGCTGCCCACACTGGATGCGCGTCTGACCGCAGCGGCAGAGCTGGTGCGCCCGGGACAGCCGGTGGCAGACATCGGCTGCGACCACGGCAAGCTGACGGCGGTGCTGGCGGCTTCGGGCAGGTACCCGAAGGTCATCGGGGCAGACCTGCGCCCCGGCCCGCTGGCAAAGGCAAAACAGACGCTGGAAAATGCAGGTTGTCTGGACCGCGCTGAGCTTCGGCTCGGCGACGGTCTTTCTGTGTTGTCTGCCGGGGAGGTGGGCAGCATCGTGCTGGCGGGCGTGTCGGCGCAGACCACTTGGGAGATCATCGAAAAAGCGCCGTGGGTGTCCGCCGTGGGCGGGCCGCGCCTTGTCATGGTGCCTGCCACCCGCCACAGTGAGCTGCGCCGCTGGCTGTGGCAGCATGGCTTTGCCCTTGTGGCAGATCGCCCGGTGCTGGCCGCAGGCCGCTGGTATGCGGTGATGGCGGCAGAGTACACCGGCGAGGTGACAGAGCCCACCTTTACCCAGTGCCTGCTGGGGGATACCGGCCGCTGGCCGGAGGGCGCGGGCTACGCCGCGTGGCAGCGGGCAAAGCTGCCACGGATGCGGCTGGGCGTGCCGGACGGCAGTCCGCTTGCCGCAGAGATGGATGCCATTCTGAAAGAGGGAAACTGAAATGACCACGGTACAGCAGGTATACGAAGTAATGCAGCGGCTTGCCCCGCCGGAACTGGCAGAGCACTGGGATAACCCCGGCCTGCTGGTGGACTGCGGCGGCGCGGTGCGCCGGGTGCTGGTGACGCTGGACATCACCCCGGAGGTGGTGGCAGAAGCTGCGGCAAAGCAGTGCACGGTCATCGTGGCGCATCACCCGGTCATCTTTGACCCGCTCAAGCGGCTGTGCCCCGCCGATGTGCCCTATCAGCTGGTGCAGGCGGGCATTTCCGCCATCTGTATGCACACCAATCTGGATGCCGCCGAGGGTGGGGTGAATGATGTGTTGGCCGACCTTTTCGGCATCCGGCAGCGCACCATTTTTGCAGACGGATGCGGCCGGGTAGGGGACATCGACCCCATCACCGTGCCGGAGCTGGCAGCGCTGGCGCAGCACAAACTGGCTGCGCTGTGCAACGCGCCGGACACCGGTGCAGCGGTGCAGGTGAAGTTTGCCGACACCGGAAAGCCGGTGCGCCGGCTGGCAGTCATCAGCGGCGCGGGCGGCAGTCTGTTTGCCGAAGCCATCGCCGAGGGCGCGGACTGTCTGCTGACCGGCGAAGCCAACCACCACCATGCACTGGATGCCAAGCGGCTGGGGCTGTCCCTCATTGCGGCGGGGCATTACGCCACCGAGTTTCCGGTGACCGCTGCTGTGGCAGCTGCCCTGCGCGCCGCCCTGCCGGAGGTAGAGGTGCTGGTGAGCACCGAGAACCGCGACCCTTATACTTATTTATAAAAGAAGCTACATAAATAAGATGAACGCCCTCGCCCTCTCAGTCTCGCATACGCTCGACAGCTCCCCCAAAGTGGGAGCCCTTGGCAAAACCGGAAACTTTGCCGTACTGCCAAAGCCTCTCTCTTTGAGGAAAGACTTCCCCCGCGCCGGGGGAAGATGTCACCGTAGGTGACAAAAGGGGGAGTGTGGCATTGCGTAAGCAATGACGGAGAGGGCGAGCCCGCTAAAATATACATCTGCAATTTTTCGTAATAGCGAGGTAACATTTATGGCACTGGATGCCGCGACACTGGCGCTGACGGCAGCGGAGCTGAAAGCCACCCTGACCGATGCCAAGATCGCAAAAATTTTTGAACCGACCCGGGATGAGCTGGTCATCACTCTGCGCACCCGCACCGATACCTACGCGCTGCTGCTGTCTGCCCGCAGCGGCTCTGCCCGGGTGTGCCTGACCGAGGAGACCTTTGAAAACCCCGAGACGCCGCCCTCCTTCTGTATGCTCATGCGCAAGCACCTGACCGGCGGCAGACTGCTGGATGTGCACATGGAGCCGGGCGACCGTATCGTCTACTTTGATTTTCAGTGCACCAACGAGATGGGCGACCTTGTGCGCAATACCCTGTGCGCGGAGCTGATGGGACGCTACTCCAACCTTGTGCTGGTGCAGAGCGGCAAGATCATCGATGCCCTCAAGCGGGTGGATTTTGAGGACAGCGACGTCCGGCAGCTGCTGCCGGGCTTGCCCTACACCACGCCCCCCAAGCCCGCCCGCCCGGATTTTCTGCTGGTGAGCAGCGCGTCCATCGTGGCAGCGGCCTGTCAGCGGGAACTGCCGGTGGCAGATGCTTTGAACAAGACGGTGGCCGGCGTAGGGCCGGTGGTCTGCCGGGAGGCCGCATGGCGCGCCTTTGACGGAGAACATCTGCCCGCCAACGAGCTGACCGATGCCCAGAAGCGCAGCCTGATGGCGGCGATCGACGAGCTGAAGGAACTGCACGCGCAGGGCGGCTGTCCGTGCAGCGTCACCGCGCCGGACGGCAAGCCGGTGGAGTATACCTTCTTCCGTCCGCAGCAGTACGGCGAACAGTACACCATCCGGGAGTGGCCGTCCTTCAACGCGATGCTGGAGGGCTACTACGCCGAGAAGGACCGCGCTGAGCGGCTGCGCACCAAGAGCAAGGAGCTGCACAAGGCGGTGCACAATATGTACGACCGCGCCCTGCGCAAGCAGGCAGCACGGCAGGAGGAGCTTGCCGCCAGCGGCAAAAGCGAAAAGCTGCGCCTGTACGGTGAGCTGCTGTCTGCAAACCTCTATCTGGCGCAAAAGGGCATGAAGAGCCTGACCGTGCCCAACTGGTACGACGAAGGCAAAGAGGTGACCATCCCACTGGATCTGCGGTTCAGCCCCAGCCAGAATGCCCAGAACTTCTTTAAGAACTACAAAAAGAAGCAGACCGCTGCCCGGATGCTGGTGGACCTGCTGGCAGAAGGCGAAAAGGAGATCGCCTATCTGGAAACGGTGCTCTACGAGGTGGAAAGCGCCTCCGGCGAAGCCGCCCTGAACGAGATCCGCATGGAGCTGAAAAATCAGGGCTACCTGAAATACTACAAGCAGCGGGACAAAAAGCAGAAGCCTGCGGATTTTCTGCGCTATACCTCCAGCGATGGCTTTGAGATCCTGGTAGGCCGCAACAACGCCCAGAACGACAAGCTCACCCTGCACACCGCCCGGGGCAAGGACCTGTGGTTCCATGTGCAGAAGGCACCCGGCAGCCATGTTGTGGTCATGAGCCGCGGCGAGGATATCCCGGACACCACCAAGCAGGAAGCGGCGGAGCTGGCGGTCATCCATTCCAGCGCCTACAAGGCGGGCACCGGTGCCAAGGTGGCAGTGGACACCACCGAGGTGAAGAACATCTGGAAAGCAAACGGTGCCAAGCCCGGCATGGTGCTGTACGAGGTGTACACCACCGTCTACATCACCCCGCGGGATGGGCTGGAGGAACAGCTGAAGAAGAAATGATTTGAACTGCGCGCCGCGTTTGCTTTGCGCATGGTTCAAGGAAGGATTATTTTAAATTTGCCAATCGGGAAAATCTGCGGATTTTCCCGATTGGCTTTTTCGCGGGTAGGGTCGTGGAGGAAAACGGCATTTGCAGCGCCTGCTTCCTGCGGAAGCGGCGGCGCTGCGGAGAAGCAACCTCGCCCTCTCCGTCTGCTCACTACGTTCGCATCCACCTCTCCCAAAGGGAGAGGCCTTGGCATGGCGGTAAAGCTTCCGGCTCAAGTGCCAAGTGACCGGTTTCGCCAGAGGCTCTCCCTTTGGGAGAGCTGGCGCGTTAGCGCCTGAGAGGGCGAGGACGCTTGCGGGGAGAGCTGGCAAAGCCGTCAGGCTTTGACTGAGGGCGTTCCCCTATAACGCAGCAGAGCCGTCCGGTAGTTGCCGGGCGGCTCTGCTGTGCTTATTGGAAAGGATCGATCGGGAGATGGCAATTGTTATGTTTTGCCGGGCGCGGCTTTTTCAGCCGGGCACGGACGCGGATGACCGATGCTCCGGTCACACGCTTGACGGGGCGTAATGATGCCTTTAGCCCCTATCAGGAAGGGAGGTTCTGTGTCATGCTTAGTGTACCACGATTTGCCCGTTTTGGACGATTTTCGGCACGAATCGACCCGCAAATGCGTTGAAACGACCCGGCGGCGCAAAAGCAGCCGGACGCACCCGCAAAAAGCAGAAAACCGCCCGGCTTGCGGTTACCGGGCGGTTTTCTGTCTCTATAGGAAAATATGGGAATGACGTGCTTTCAGAGTACATCTCTGTCCCTGCATTATACCACCGGCGGCGGAAAAAGTGGAGTGCTTTTGCACGAAATCCCCAATAATGGCTCGAAATGCCTTTTACCGGGCGGCATCGCGGCGCAAAACCCCAGCCAACACAAAAAGGGACTGCTGCACAGCGCTGTGCAGCAGTCCCTGCGGGGTTATAAGGGGTTACGGGTCAGCGGGCTCAGCCGCGCTGCTGATAGGTCTTCCAAGTGCGGATGACCTCCAAGCGGCTTACGCGGCTGCCGGGCTTGAAGCTGCCGTCCTGTGCAGACATCAGGCCGGTATCCACTGCCCAGCGGATGGCCTGCAGCTCTGCGGCATCGGCTGCCACATCGTTGAACAGTGCCGTGCTCTGGGTAGCGGGCTTGCCTGCGGCAGTCCACAGTGCAACAGCCAGCTGCTGACGGTTAGCGGGGATCGCCACACCCTCGGGCAGAACGCTCTTCAGGTAGGCGGCAGTGCCTGCAATGTAAGCGCCTACGCCAACGGCTGCGCCGCCCACAGCGGCTACCATCACGATAGCGCCGCCGCCGTCATCGCTGGGTGCGGGAGTGGGAGTGGGAGTCGGGGTCGGCTCAGGATCGGGAGTCGGGGTGGGAGTAGGAGTCGGATCCGGATTGGGAGTGGGAGTAGGATTGGGATCCGGGTCGGGATCGGGAGTAGGATTCGGATCCGGGTTGGGATCGGGAGTCGGATTCGGATCCGGGTTGGGGTCGGGAGTAGGATTCGGATCCGGGTTGGGATCGGGAGTCGGATTCGGATCCGGATCGGGGGTCGGCTCGGGATCGGTCCCCTTCACAACGTAAGTGCCCACCTTTTTGGTAATGGTCCCGTTATAGTTCTCGTCCGCCGTCACCTGAACGTACACATCGTAGTTGCCGGGGGTGGTGGGGATGGTCGCGGTGGTTTCAGTGCTGCCCTCGGCGGCGTACAGCAGGGTGGTCTGCGGGTCAGCACCGTTGTACTTATCGCCATTGTAGGTCACCGTGTTCTGCGCAGCATCGTAGGTAAAGTTTTCGGCTACGGGCGTGTAGAGGACGGTGTACTGCCCGACTAACGGATACTGGTAATCGTTATCCTGATTGCTATTATAGTAGTTGTTACCGTTCACCACAAGGCGAACTTCGTAGATACCCACCTTGGTAGGCACAGAGGAGAAGTAAGAGTTTGGTTCGTCGTAGTACCGAAGTTCAGCCTGCGGGAGTTCCTCCTCGCCGAAATACCGCTTGCTGGTATCTCTATAGGTCACCGTGCCGGTCTTGACATCCCATTCGAAGTCATCGAGAGCCGGTTTATACTTGATCACGGTTTCGCCGATATCGACCGAACCGCTCGTGTATTTATCGCCCTCTTCAGCTACAACGCGCTTTTTATAGATGCCATAGTTGTCCGGCTGGTCATAGGGGATGCTGTCAAACTCCTTATCATCGTAGGTGCGCACATAGACAAGTCTCAGCTTGCCCACGCCCTCCTGATAGCAGGTAACCTTTGTACCCTCCGGCGTTTCATCAGTGGTAAAGTCTCCCTCGCCCAGGGCAGAGAAGGGCAGCTTTTCTCCTTTGGTCTGGTTCACCACAATGGGATTGCCGTCATTCAGGGCGGTCAGGGTCAGGGTCAGGCCGTCTTCGGAAAGCTGTGCGCCGGTATAATCGCGGACATCAGCACCGTTGATGTTCTCGACCGGCTTGCTGAAGGTGATAGTCATCTCGACATCGCCGATACGGTAAAGCTCCTTGGTCTCCTTCGTCACGCCGTTTACGCTTTCCACCGTGCCGTCGTCTGCAACGATCAGCTTGCTCAGCTGCTGACCATTAGCACGGTGCCGGCTTTCGATGGGGCTAAAGCTCACCGTATTGGAAACAGCAGCCTTGCTGGAAGTATCCGCCATCAGGCTGCCGGTGATCACGGCATTCTGGATGACCGTTCCTTCCAATGTATAATAGTCGGGCAGCTTGATATTGTTGAATACGCCGCCAAGGATCTGGGCATTACTACTATCCAACTGGACAGTTGCGTCGAACTGACCGCCGGTGATGGTGCCCTCAGCCTTAACATTCTGCTGGAAGGTGCCGCCGGTGATGGTTCCGTTATGGCCCAAAGTGACCTCCGCGCCGAACTGACCGCCGGTGATCTCGCCGTAAGCTTCGACGCTCTTCTGGAAGGTGCCGCCGGTGATGGTGCCGCTATAGCCCAAAGTGACATCCGCGTCGAACTGACCATCGGTGATCTTGCCGTAAGCTTGGACGCTCTTCTTGAAGATGCCCTTGGCGATGGTTCCATTAGCTTCGACGCTCTCCTGGAAGGTGCCGCCGGTGATGCTGCTGTTTTCATCCGCGTGGACAGCCTTCTGGAAAGTGCCGCCCTCAATAATGGCGTTCTGGGCGGTAATAGGCGCGCCTGCCTGAATGTCCGTAACCGTCACATCCGTCAGCACGATCTGATCGGAAGCAATGGCCTTATGATAGGGGTTGATGGTATCCGAGGTCAGATCCACCGGGCTGCTGCCATCGGGGCTGGTGAGGATAAGCACCGACATCGTTCTATAACCAACCTCGACCACAAGGTACTGCCAGCCAAGACCCTCATAGACCTTGCCGGTCACACCATCCTGGTTCAAGGAATGCGGGGTCACCTCGGTCAGGTCGGGCAGACCTTCTTCGGTAATGCGCAGGGGCTTGAGGTTGCTGGCATCGCCAGCCTGATTTACCAGAATCTCCTTGCCATCGTTGTTGCTGGTGATATGCAGTACACTGCCCTCGGCATAGGTCTGTTCATTGTAACTGTTGGCCGCTGCACCGTTGATGCTGAACACATCGGTGTTCAGGGTAAGCTCTGCGCTGGCATTGCCCACCAGATAGATGGTATTGACAGAACTGGGCAGGTCTCTGCCGTTGACCGCAGTCACACCGCCGTTGCGCACGGTCAGCTTGCTGAGCCGCTGGCCATCGGCAAGCGCATTCTCTATGCCGTTGCCAGACAGCTTGCACAGAACGGTGTCGGAAATGGCAAGGTCGCCAGACCTGTCAAAGCTGAAGCTCTGGGCCACTACATTGGAAATGGTGCACTTGCCCGCGCAGCTGAGGAAATCAAAGGTGCCGTCCTTGATCGTGACATCTGTGAAATCTGCCTGACGGATGATGCCGCCGGTCACGGTAGCATTCGAAAGCTCGACAGCGCAGTTGATGGGCACTGCGCTCAGCTGGCTGAAATTGATCTCATTACCGCCCTGATCCCCGAGCTCCAGTTCTCCGGTCATACTGGCGATATTGGGGTAGCAGGTATAAGTCCAGCCCTTGCCAAAGTATACGCAGACCTGATCCATGCCCTCGTCCAGATTGTACACACGGGGCACACCGTTCACATCGGGCGTACCCTTATCGGTAAAGCTCAGTTCCTTATCCGTAGACGGGATCGGGGTCAGTGCTATGGGTGCGTTGCTCTCTGAAAGCGGCGGGAACATACTGACCTCGGCAGAGATCGTTGTACCGTCTGTGGAAACCGTGGCATAGCCGTTCAAGGAGACGTTGCTGATACCTACAGGCAGGGAGCGGATGTCGGACATACCACCGATTGCTGCCGCCCATTTAACGCAGCCGGGGGCGTACTGCACCTCCAGCTTCAGGTTGTGATCGCTGTACCGCTTGAGCATATACACATCCCCGGTCACCGGCTGGCCGTTCAGGGTGCAATCATCCTGCAGGATCAGCTTGTGTGCCTGCTGCTGCGTAGCGGACTTCAGGCCGGAAATATCCTTGAAGTAGCCGCCCTTAACGCTGCCGCCGTTCTCGGTCAGCTTACCGTAGGTGCCGCCGTCAATGGTGCCGTTTTCCAGCACTGCTTCGGCGTATCTGCCGCCCAGAACACAGGCATTCGGGTTCTTGATCCAAAGCTGGCCATTGACCACGCCGCCCAGCAGATATACTTCATTGCCGGAATTTGTGATGGCCACATTCCAGTTGTACTCGCCGTCCAGAATGTACTCTGTCTTTGCGTTTTCAACGCCGGTGATGGTCAGCGAGAGACCGGATTCGCTGCGGCTCCAGCCAGGGCCGGACTGCTCTTCGGGCAGACCGTCCGCGCCGATCTTGATCGTAACGACGGGATTTGTTGTTTCCTCGTTCGTACCGGCAGCTGTCGTCTCTGCTGCCGCAGCAGACGTCCCAGCATCTGCAAATGCAGATACCGGGAGGATGGAGAGCACCATACTGAGCGCCAGTATCATGCTCACGATGCGTTTTTTCATGATATCCTCTCCTTTGTTGATCGATTTGCCCGGCTGTCCTCCCAAACAGAACAACCGGAACGGACAAAAGGCCAAGTTGAGTATAACACTAAAGTTTATGGAAATAAAGCATTTTCGCCCGCCGCATCTGCCAAAATTTGGTACAAAAATATGGGCAAAATCACCATACGGGGGGAGCTTGCGAACGAATGTGAGTCTGAGAGGGTTCAGCCCGGGAGTACCCCTTCCGTCTTGCCGCTTCGCGTCAAGCCACCTTCCCCAAGGGGACGGCTTTCGTGGTGGCGATAAAGTTTTCGGCAGTGCCCTAAGGCGTCCCCTTGGGGGAGCTGGCTGCGAACGCAGTGAGCAGACTGAGGGGGTGTCTTCCCCGCAAGCGTCCTC
>ENA-OPSJ01002275-OPSJ01002275.1-human-gut-metagenome-genome-assembly--contig:-NODE-2275-length-12673-cov-2.003012_pt1 | contig 12673 bp, 10 predicted proteins | sample MGYA00241801_ERZ501893 | MGnify/ENA primary metagenome ERZ501893 (study PRJEB25962, sample SAMEA2042219) | human gut metagenome | biome: human gut; feature: human-associated habitat; material: faeces...
GTCTCTGTCGCTCTTGCAGTAATCCATACCGATTCTTGCACATACAAACGCCTGGAACATCAGAGTAATGGAAGATCCTACTCCGAAGATCGGACGGAAGAAGCTTACTACAGGAATGATCAGCACACTTAAGAATGTGGCCAGTCTGAAAGAAGCCATTCCTCCGAGAAGAGACTTCATTGCTTTCTTTCCTTCTTTATAACGCATGGATACGGATACAGTCATTCCAACCCATAACGGACCGGAAAGGGGAGGAAATGGTGCAATGATGGAAAGGATCAGGTTTCTCAGACCGCTTACCAGATTGGAACGGCTGGAATTGAAATCAATATACTCATCATCTCTTGCGTGACGTGCCTCTGATACAAGAGTCTCTGTAGTAACAAAATCACCAAATGCAATAACATAGCACACCAGTGCCAGCGGCAGTGCTTTGATAAACATAGATGCAGGAGGAATCCCTACGCCAAAGATGCTCACCTGATCAATGATATCTTTAAACTGAGGAATCTTGATAAAGGTACCAATCTCCAGTCCCGGGGCATCCAGTTCGCCAACCAGAAGTCCTACTACCATTGCGATAAGATATGGGAAGAGATTTCCATATCTTGCAACAAGATCAAGAAACTTATTTGTTTTTCTCTTCTCCTGATATTTGTCAGAGAAGCTGATCAGGATCAGGAGGCCTACACCTGCAACAATAGCCAGAGGATATTTGTGCATATTTCCGTTCTCTCCCAGCTGTCCTGCCATAACTGTAACAGGTGCTGCAAGAAGGATTCCGCCTTTGACAGAATTGGGAACTGCATGAACAAATTTATCCGCCAGTCTGGTCACACCCATAAAGATAAATACCAGACCTACCAGCATCTGCAGTGCGATCATAGCCTGTATTCGCTCTTTTCCCATGGGGAAGCCTTCCAGAAATACAATGGTCAGCGGCAGTGTGGGTGTGATCCACCCCGGTACTACCGGATCGCCAAGCAGGCTGTGAAGCAGATAAAGGAAGGTTTCAATAATTACACAGCTCCACGCCAGCTCATAAGGAAGCCCCAGATACTGCTCCAGATACGGAACAGCAGCCAGCGCAGTAACGCCCAGGATCAGACCCTGAATGAACTCAACAGATTCTATCTTGTAATGTATAAATGGAAGTCTTATCTGAAATGGTCCAAAGGGGATGTAGGGCAGTTCATTTTCTCTTCTTTGTGTTCTTGTATGTGCCATACAATTTCTCCTTTTCAGTGAATTGTTAGATTACTTCTATATTTCAGCTTGTATATTCTATCTTTTTTGTTAATTTTTAAACAATCCAGATTTTAATAAAATCCAATCCGACCGGAAAAAATCTGAAACTTGTAACGTCCAAACATATCTTCAGTTGGATTGGATTTTAATAATTTTTTATTTCAAGGCATAGCGGTAGCTACGACACCCGACAACAACGCGAAAATAAGAAATTTAGATGCGCGATTATTCAGGAAATCAACTTGTTGGCACACTGCCTTACTGATTTCTGTTTTTCTTTACAAAAAGGGCGAGCAGGATACCGACGATGGTCACTGCCATGTTCAGAAGAAGGATCATTCTCGGAGCACTGCTTCCGCCCACTTTGGTAATGTATCCTGCAAGGCTTAAGATCGTATAGTTTGCAATGCTGGATGCGATCATTACCAGTGAGGTTGCTGTTCCTTTGTTCTCAGGGAAGAACTCTGCTGTTGTGGAAACTGCCAGCTGGAGAACACCGCCTGCACCTGCATATCCGATCACAAAACCACCTGCCAGACAAATAAACGGAGCCTGGATAAAGTAGCAGAGAGCCAGCATAATTGTAGAGATTAACGGATAGAGGATCAGGACGTTAATCTCTTTCAGACCTTTTTTGATAAATGCTGCTGTTGCAAGGATGGCAGTTGCAGTTCCCAGGGCATACAGGGACTGGATCTTTGAAGGATCTGCCATACCATAGGAACGGGCAAGTTCCTGATTACAGTTCAGCCATAACATAAAGGTTGAGGAGCTGGTGAATCCAATCAGGATTGCTGCGATCGCTGCAGGGGAAATCTTGTGTCCGGATTTCTTCTTATCAGCTTTAGCCTGTACTGCCTTCTCTCTCGCCGGAAAGGGGAGGATCAGAATTAGGATTCCGTCAATGAGGATTGCAATACCTGCAACAATAAAGATTGTCTTATATGACATATTTGCAGATGCTACGATTCCGATCAGGAATGGAAGCAGGAACTGGCTCAGGCAGATGGAAAATTTTGTAAACAGGTTGGCTACTGACGGGTTGTTTACATAGATTTCCATGCAGGTAGGGCTTACGCAGGTATCGAGGAAAGAGTTCGCGATTCCGCCGATCACTGCAAATGCATATCCCATTGCCATGGATGTGGAATTAGCCATTCCAAAGAAGTATGCCACATAACAGAGCACACCGATAATTCCGCTCAGTTTTCTTCCGTATTTGTCAGACAGAGGACCGGAGAAAGGAAGAGAAATCAGACGCCCCAGTCCAAGTGCTGCAATTACAGATACGACCATACTTACATCCAGTGTGCCATCAGCCAGGGGCTTCGCACCCCAGGCAGCTGCAAACTCCGGTTTGTACTGCCCCAGGATAGAAGCACCGATTCCATGGATGAAATAAGTGAAATATGCTGCAAGGGAGGTGAAAATGAGCATTTTGTTTGTTTTCTGTTTCATTTTGGTCTCCTAGGTTATTATTACTTGTTTTCGTTTTCTTCCTGGAATTTCTGGTATTCAGCTGTTGGCATTTCCAGTCCTGTGTAGAGTTTGTAAGCTGCAGCTCCCTGCCATAACAGCATTCCTTTTCCGCCGATTGCAAGCTTGCAGCCTGCTTCTTTGGCTTCTTTTACCATTCTTGTTTCAGCAGGATTGTAAACAACGTCTGCTACTACAAGGTCAGGGCGGAACATGGATTTATCTTTGATCAGAGTAAGCTCTTCGTGAGGTTTCATTCCTGCAAGTGTTGCGTTTACGAGGATGTCTGCGTTTGCAACCTCTTCTTTCAGTTTTGCCTCATCTTCCAGATCAAATACAGAAACTTTACAATCCGGTGTTTCTTTGCTCAGTTTCTCTGCTGTGGACTCTGCACGTGCAAAGAATGGGTCTTTCGGATTAAAGATGGCAATGGATTCTGCACCGTCTAATGCACACTGTACCTGGATTGCTGTTGCAGCACCGCCTGCACCGAGAACTACCATTTTTTTGCCTTTCACATCAACGCCATGTTCTTTTAAGTTGCGGACAAATCCGATACCGTCTGTGATATGTCCTACTAATTTGCCGTCTTCATTAACAATTGTGTTAACTGCACCGATGATTCTTGCTGCAGGTGAAAGCTCATCCATGTGTTTTGCAACTTCGTTCTTGCATGGCATAGTTACGTTTGCGCCTCTCATTTTGAAAAGACGGATTGCATCCAGAGCAGCCGGAACCTGGTCTTCCTTGATGTCAAATGCCATGTAAGCATAGTCAAGGTTATGATGACGGAAGCTGAAGTTATACATTGCCGGTGATCCTGAGTGTCCTACCGGGCTTCCGATAAGTGCCATTAATCCTGTTGTTCCTTTAATTCTCTGTTCCATTTCCTTTTTGCCTCCTGAATTTTTTTGTAAAATCATTTTCAAGCTGCTGTCCGCTGATAATATCATACAGCGTCTCTTAACTGCAACTATAAAACGAATAAATTATAAGATTCGAAATTCGCTGATTTACTGCGTAAATCGCTGCTTTCTCATGTTTGGCGGGTCCCAGGTTCAAAAATCTTATCGTGCAAGCACGAACGACTTTTTGAACTTTTGACCCTGATATCATCATAATGTGGAAGCTACCTCATACGCTTCTTTCGTAGCATCAAGTGCTCTTCTTGCGCGGGTGGCATCGCCGATCACATAGGTATCCGGTACGATAGCTTTGATCTCTTCGCCGAATGGGTTGTAGTTTCTGAATCCCATGGAAAGGATGACAGAATCATATCCTCTGGATTCATGTCTCTGTCCGTCTGCTGTCTCGTACTCTACGCCGTCCTCATAGAATTTGCATACCTTTGCACCTGTGATCTCTTTGATCTTGTAATCTTCGAAATCTTTCATCAGGTAAACTCTATGCTCGTGGATCACGTCGGCACCTACAGTGTCTCTGAACTCAATGACTGTTACATCATGGTTCTGCTCACCGAGGAATGCTGCTGTCTCGCATCCCACCATTCCGCCGCCTACAACCAGTACTTTCTTTCCTGCTGCTCTCTTGCCGTCAAGGAGATCAGAGCCATGGATAATTGCAGGATTGTCGATACCTTCGATCGGAAGGATCAGTGTTCTGGAACCGGAAGCAACAATTACGCTGTCTGGTTTCTCTTCCCTGATAAGATCCAGAGTTACTTCCTGATTCATTTTGATTGTTACGCCTGCTTTCTGGCAGCGTACGATATAGCTGCGGATCATGTTTGTGATGTCGCCTTTTCCCGGAGGATAAGCAGCAAGACGCATGTTTCCGCCAAGTTTATCACTTGCTTCATAAAGTGTTACCTGATGACCTTTTTCCTGTGCGATAAATGCAGCGCAAAGACCTGCAACACCGCCGCCAATTACCATTACTTTTTTCACTTTTTCTGCAGGAGCAATGCCCTCAGCTTCATGTCCAAGGAATGGGTTTACAAGACAGCATACAGGGTTTCCTGCATACATGTTTGCCACGCAGCCCTGAAGACATGCGATACATGGGATCATATCCTCCAGTCTTTCTTCCTGCGCTTTTAATGGCATATAAGGATCTGCAAGGCTCTGACGTCCGAATGCAACCAGGTCACAGCGTCCTTCTTTTACCATTAATTCCGCAAACTGCGGTTCTGTATAACGTCCTACTGTGATCACCGGGATAGATACGGCACGTTTGATCTCTTCTACCTGAGAAGCGGAGAAACCGCCGTGTGTGACTGTCGGTGCCCACATAAATTCATCGCGGATGTGAACAGCTCTGGATACATGGATGGCATCCAGTCCGCATCCTTCCAGATATGCAGCGATTGCAGCACTGTCATGCACATCAAGACCGCCCGGTACTTCATCACAGCTGTTGATTCTTGCAAGAACTGCGATCTTTCCTTCTGTCATCTTCTTAACTTCTTCGATGATCAGACGGGAGAAACGCATTCTGTTCTCAAAGGAACCACCAAATTCGTCCAGTCTCTTGTTTGTTCTCGGAGAAAGGAAGGTGCTTACCAGATAGCCATGTGCCATATGGATCTCAACTGCATCTACGCCTGCTTCCATGGCTCTCTTTGCTGCGAGGCCATAGCCTTTTACCAGTTCATAAACTTCTGCAATGCTACCCTTAAAGCAGTGTTCCCAGACTGCAACCGTGTAGTCACTGTAGTCAAGGACTGCTGAATTCATGCATCCGTAAAGCTCCATTCCTAATTTTTCTGCTGTTGTGATCTTTGTTTCCATCGTATCTTCCTCCGTTTTCTTTGTTTTCCCTTTCGGTAGGTACATATTCGCTCTGAACCGTACATATATCCAGTCATTTAAGCATCATAATGTACACAAAGATCTGTGGAAGAAATTGTAGATTTTACCGCTGCGACCTGTGGATGGCTTCAAGGATCTGTTCCTGTTCCTCTGCCACGACACCAATGCTCTCAAGCGCCTCACGTGTCCCACAGTCCGGGCAGATAAGCGTTCTGCCGTCTGCCCTTGAAAGGGCGGGTGTCCTTCCGTAGGAAGCCCCGCAGCGGGGGCATATCCGTATGTGCAGTGTTTCACTCTTCATGTCCTGCCACCTCCACTGCTTTTATCTGTGCCTCGGAAAGGTAATGCTCGTCAAACCCAAAGCTGATGTACCCCTGAAGGCATGTGCTGACATACGAAAGGGAAGGTACTCCAATCTTCCGTTCTTCATGCATGATGTACACAAAGCACTTCCTTCTGCGTATCTTCCCCGTGCAGATACCCCTGATATCGAGTTCCATTTCTTTTTTGTAATAAAACAACGGATATCCTTCGTAGTGGTCAAGTGCTGCCTCATCCGATTCCGTGACTTCCCATACTGCCACGGGAACCTCGCTTTCTTCCTTTGGCTCAATGGTAAGATAGGCTCCCGTACGGCTTCCTTTAAAGAGAAGCTCATAATCGTGTATAACTGCAGTACCGATCACTCTTGCGTGAGGGCATCGTATCCGCATCTGTCTGATGTTCAGGTTGCTGCCATAAGCAATGTAATATCTTTTCATAATGTTTCCATCCTTTCTGAAGGGAACACCCTTCTACCACCTTAAGACCGCTCATGGCGGTCAGTTATCCAAGGTGGCAGGAGGCTGTTCTCTTCAAGCAGCCCTTCCGCTTCTGAAAGCAGTGTCTCCTGCAAGTCTCTTTGTAAGGATTTCCCTTGCGGTCTTAAATTCGTCCCCGATGAATCCGAGTCTCAAAAGCCATGTCCGCATTGCGTATTTCGGATTTTCCGTCTGCTGCGGTTTTGGGCTTGCCGTCCTTACTTCCTTTGCCATCTGGCTTAAGGCAAGGCAGAGCTGGATGTAGCTCTTCAGCTGTCCCGCATGCAGTCCGTTCAGCTTTCCATCAGCCGGGGCATCAAATTGGAAAAGTCTGAGCTCGACCGTTCCCTTTGTGAATGTTGCATGGTAGTTTAACATATGGTATCGGCTGTCATTGTAATGATGGTCTCTTCCGTAGCTTGCCCCGTTTGCCGTGTACCAGATGTCTGCAAGGGCTGCCATCGTTTTCGGTTTCTTTTTATTGAGTTCCTTAAGGAATCTTGGGTCTACCGTTTTGCAGTAGCGGTTCATCCGCCAGCTGTCGAGGTTTAAGGCATCCGCTAAAAGGTTCTCGTGTCCCGCCATGATGTTTGCAAGATTTCGTAAAGTCTGCGGTGTGTGTCCCTTTGCTCCGATGTGGATGTGGACTCCGCATCCCCTTGTTGCATCACTCTTGGCTCCCGCATGTCTGAGCTTTCTTATCAGTTCCTGGAGAAGTTCGATATCTTCGTAGTGAAGGATCGGTGTGACCAGCTCGCATTTTTTATCATCCGGTCCCGCAATGCTGACGTCCTTCTGGAATTTCCATTCCCTTCCGCTTGCATCCCATGCGGACCATGTATAATATCCGTTTCTGGAAGCCGTGTTTTCAAATCTTCCTGTTCCGAAGAATGCCGCTGCAAGTTCTGCAGCCTTATCCCTTCGGATGTTATTCATCTCAACCTCGACCCCGATGGTCTGTTTCTTCATTTCCTCGATTTGCTTTGTAATCCTTTCGTTCATGGCTTGTACCTCCGTTTGTTTTCTTCCCTTTCGGTAGGTACATATTCGCTCTAAAACACACATATATCCAGTTATATATGCGCCATAAACTGCACAAACATCAGCCGGAAAAACTGTGTATATTATGACTGTATTTTACGCCATTCATCCACTCCGTAGATCATCGCAAGAGAGCCGTGTCCGTCCCATACCGTGTGGAGCTGTCCTGCATCATCCACAAACTCCACCGTTCCGATGGTCCCTGACGGGATCTTTCGGTAGGGATCATCAAGGCGGATAAGCTCCACCCTGGTTCCCGAAGGATATTCCTTTCTCAATCTCTCAAGTGTCTGTCTGCTTACTCCGAACATACCGTTGACCCCCTTTCTGCCCTGCGGTTGGCTTTCCACTTTTCCGCATCTTCCGGGGTCCGGAATGCCGTATGGCCTTTCAGCCCCTTAAGGAAGAAGGATCTTGTTTCCTTTCCTTCGCTCCCGCCAAATCCGATGGATACCAGCCATGCCCTCATGTAATATTTTTCATTCTCTTCAATGGTCTGCTTCGGATTCACACGTTTCTGTTCCGATGCTTTCTTTACCATTGCCGATGCAAGTCTGCAGTATTCCATCATGTCATCGGTATGCGGAAATCCCGTGAACTCAATGTTCCCGTCTGCAAAGGTGACACCGCTGCATCCGCCCTGTTCCGTAATGAACCCAGCTGCCGACTCCGTATCTTCAAAGGTATTTTCGGCAAGGGCATTTATAAGGCTGTCTGCTATGGAAATGCACTCCCTTCCGACTGCCCTGTTGATAAGGTACTGTTTGGAATGCATCATGTTTATCAGGTTGATGATGCCCTGTGGTGTCATGCTGCCGATCGGTATTTTGATCTCTGCTTCCGGTTCTTCCGTCTGTGTTTCCTGTGTCTCTTCTGCCACGTCATTCTGGAAAAGCACCCTTCTCACCTCGTCTTCCATGCTGTCATCTTCAAGTATGACCTTTGCATCCCTGTCCACCGTGATGCTTCCGATGCGGTATGCAAAGGATGGCGGTCCAAGGTATTCTGACCTCTGTCCGAAATGTCCGGATAAGGCTTTTACTAATTCTTTCCTGTTCTCAGCGTTTGTAATAATTTCCATTCTGCTGGTCTCCTTTCTTTTTGGTAGTACCATATATCACTCTGAATGCCCGTATAGTCAAGCAGATAATGGTACTTTCCAAAAGAAAATGTAATGTCAGCTTCTGGACTCCGGAAGTGACATCGCAACCGCATAAGCAACCGTTGCGGTGACTGCATTTCCGGCCTGTTTATAAAGCTGTGCATCGGAGTTGACGGCAGAGGCACGGTCAAAAAGCTCATCAGAAAATCCCTGTAAGCGGAAGCACTCCCTCGGAGTCAGCCGTCTGATGCGGCCGCCCCTCATGAGCGTTCCCATCTGCCCGGAACAGTCCAGTGTCTGGGAGCATCCTTTTCCGACCCTTCCCCTTCTTGTCTCACTGTCCGGGTAGGCAAGGTTGATACCGTCCCCTTCCCGTGCCACTTCATATCCTGCCTTTGTAGCATTTTTTACTTTGACGGAATCCACCTTTTCACAGACATACACACCGTGCCTGTCCTGTGAGGTCAGGGTGAACATCGGCTCTCCATCCTCTTTCATCCTTCTTCCGTTCTGCCGTTTCTCCATCCGCTCCGGTGTAAGCACCGGGTGGACTTCCAGCACGGCTGAGTTCATGGCGGTATGGTTGGTCATCCCGGCTGTGTACCTCGCTGTCAGGCATCTTGCCGTATCCGTGATCTTCGGATCATGGTTGCTCTGGTCGATGAAGTAAAGACCCGTCTTGGCCCCGACACCGCCCGCATTCCCCACAAGGGTTGCGGAAATGCCGTCCGTCCCATAAACACGGTAGCCCTGCATGCCTCCTATAAGCTGGTTAAGAGCTGCTGCGTTTTCTCCGGTGAGAGGTAATATTTCTCGTCTACCTCTGCTTCTAAGATTTGCGATAATGAACACACGCTCACGGTTCTGCGGGACTCCGAAGTTTTTGGAGTTAAGCACCTGCCACCGACAGTCATACCCTGCTTCGTCCATTTCAGACAGAACTGAGGCAAAATCGAATCCTGCATTGATCGATAACAGGTTCTTAACGTTCTCAACAAGTAGGTATGAGGGTTTAGCACTTTCCTCTTTGCCTTTGAGGAGGTCAATAATGTTGTAATATATTCCACTTCTTTTTCCGACCAGTCCCCGCTGTTTTCCGGCAACGGAGATGTCCTGGCATGGGAATCCGAAGCACCAGATGTCTGCATAGGGGACATCTTCGGGTTTAAGTTTTGTGACATCATGAGCTTTCCACTCTCCTTCCGTATCATACATTGCCTCATATGAGGCTCTTGCAAATTTATCATATTCACAGTACCCGATGCATTTATGGCCGGCAGTTTCAAGACCGAGCCTGAAGCCGCCGATGCCGGAACATAAATCAAGGAAGGTCATCTGTTTCATTATACTGCCCTCCCTTGCATAATTGCTGATATGAAATTTTCATATCGTCACGGATGACAAATACATCCGCATCCGAACCGCACTGTTCAATGTAGCGGTTTACGATCACATCCACAAACTTCTCATCCAGTTCGATGCCGTAGCAGATACGGTGTGTCTGTTCACAGGCGATCAGCGTAGAACCGGAACCAAGGAACGGATCAAGCACGATGCAGTTGCTCATGCAGGAGTTCTGGATCGGGTATGCCATAAGCGCCACAGGCTTCATGGTCGGATGGTCCTTGCTTGCCTTCGGACGGTCATATTCCCAGATGGTGGTCTGCTTCCTGTCGGAATACCACTGGTGCTTCCCGCCCTTCTTCCATCCGAACAGACACGGTTCATGCTGCCACTGATACGGGCTTCTTCCAAGAACCAGTGCATTCTTCTTCCAGATGCAGCACCCGGAAAGATAAAATCCGGCATCCTTGAATGCCTTTCTGAAATTCAGCCCCTCCGTATCCGCATGGAATACATAAATGGAAGCATCCTGTTCCATTGACTGTTCCATATTTACAAATGCAGCAAACAGGAACTTATAGAAATCCTCATCCGGCATGTTGTCATTTTTGATCTTGCCGGCCGTTTCCTCAACATTTACATTGTATGGCGGATCAGTCAGGACAAGATTTGCTTTCCGTCCATCCATCAGCCTTTCATATGTTTCCGGCAGAATGGAATCACCGCAGATGACACGGTGCTTTCCAAGTAGCCATACATCCCCTGTCTTTGCCACGGTCGGCTTTGCAAGCTCCGCTTCCACATCGAAGTCATCTTCCGTGATCTTCTTATCATGCACGGAATTAAAAAGCTGTTCGATCTCTGGCGGTTCAAAGCCCGTGATGCCGACATCAAACGCTGAATCCTCAAGGTCTTTGATGAGATCTGCCAGAAGTTCCTTATTCCACTCACCCGTAATTTTATTAAGGGCAACATTGAGTGCCTTTTCCTTGGTCTTGTCAATATCGACCACGATACACTCCACTTCCGTGTACCCGAGGTCTGCAAGGACCGTGGCTCTCTGGTGTCCTCCGATAATGGTCATGTCTGAGTTGATAATGATCGGCTCGACATAACCAAACTCTTTAATGGAGTTCTTGATTTTTTCATATTCCTTATCACCCGGTTTTAACTTCTTCCTCGGATTATAGGAAGCCGGGATAAGGTCTGCTATTTTATAACTCTGAAACTGCATCTTCCATATCCTCCTCTGCTAAAAATCTGTGCCGGAAATAACATTCACGGCCGCAGTATTTTCTGTTCTTGTTTCCATAGGAAATGAAAGGCTTCCCGCACTGCTCACATACAAGCGTGTAGGAAGCCTTCTCGCTTTTCTTCACTGCTTCCGGGTGTGCCTTCCACCATTCCCTTCTGCATTTTTCACAGCAGAACCTTCTCGGTCTGCCAGTCTTCGGCTGCGTGATCGGATTACCGCAGAAGTGGCACACCTCTTTACCGTCCACCATGAGTTTCATATTTTTTGAAACCACCGTGGCGTATCCGGCAAGGTTATGTCTCTTGCAGTAATTCCTTACGATGTCACGGGACAGTCCGATTGCCATTCCGATGGCTTTATATCCCATCCCCTTCATCCGCATCTCATTGATCTGCTTTGCCTGTGCGTCCGTCATCCTTTCCACTCTCCTTCCGGCACACAAAAAAAGACCGGAAAAACAATGTTTTTACACTGTTTTCCAGCCTTAAATAATGCTTTTTTCCTGATTTTCCGGCAAAAGGAAATACCCCTTTTTGCCGTGTTTTAAGTACATTCTGCGAAAATTACCATACCCTTTTTATATCCCCCCTGTTTAATTCTGCGAAAATTCACGCAAAGGGGGCCATCGGTCTTCAGCGGTTCAGCCTGTAGAGATTCAGATACCCCCCACGGTCTGCCGTCAGAACCGATACTCCGGATTGTTATCTTCGTTCCATGTCTTTTTATCATGACAGGGCTTGCACAGACTCTGCCAGTTCTTCTCGTCCCAGAACAGGACGGGATCACCACGGTGCGGTCTGATATGATCGACCACGGTTGCTGTCACCGCATGCCCTTCCTTTAAGCACTGAACACACAAAGGATGTGCCTTCAGGTATCTTGCCCTTGCCTTCTGCCACTGCCTGTTGTAACCACGCTTGCTGCTGCTCGCCCTGTCACCACGGTGCAGTGCTTCATGCTCCTCGCAGTACAGTCCATCTGTCAGCTTCGGACATCCGGGGTGTCTGCACGGCTTCTTTGGTTTCATCGGCATCTGCCATTCCTCCCTTCTATGTACACGGGCGGTGTGAAAGGATTGGAAAGACACCGCCTTATGGCAACATAAAAAGGAGCGTTTCCGCTCCCTTTCTTTTTTGCCATCTTAATCATAGCAGATGTAAATTAAAAAGTCAGTAAACCATTAGTGCACCTTTAGTAAACCTCTAGTGCACCATTCCTTTAATCACTCGGCAGATGCCATCCATGCTCGCTCTTGACAGGAAATCCATATTCCTTTCCTGCCCACTGTCTCTTACCAATAGCATTATCGAGTTTTGGAAGAAGATCCCACATACGGCTTCTGGTTTCCATGCTGAGATTCTGATTCAGATATGCCTTCTGAACAGAATCCCTTACATCCTTAAGTTCTTTCAAATCTGCCTTTTCATACCATTTAGCTGACAACGGTTTTCCTTTTTCGATTTCATCTTTTAAAGACATCCATATTTTTGTAATGCTGTCTTTATTCTTAAGTCCAAGAACCATTGCAATAAGTGCAGCAACACTTACTCCTGCTAAAGCAAGCTGGCTCTTATGTTCTTTGATCCATTTGATAAATCCCTTTTTATCCTTCTCCGTCTTTTCCGTATTCTGCTGC
>ENA-OPSJ01002277-OPSJ01002277.1-human-gut-metagenome-genome-assembly--contig:-NODE-2277-length-12667-cov-2.945528_pt1 | contig 12667 bp, 13 predicted proteins | sample MGYA00241801_ERZ501893 | MGnify/ENA primary metagenome ERZ501893 (study PRJEB25962, sample SAMEA2042219) | human gut metagenome | biome: human gut; feature: human-associated habitat; material: faeces...
TGCCTGGCTTGCAGGAGCGTTCTCAGCCGAATCACCACCTGTCTTACCAACAAACTGCTGATAAATCAATCTGGCAAATTCGATTGGGTACAACTGCATAATCTCACTGTCAACCAAATCACCAATTTCCATTCGGAAAGAAACCCGTGCAAATAACTGCCCGGACAAATCACCAAGAGCAGCCTCATCTAATCCCTCTCCAAAATCAACTCTCGTAGCAGTCGGCGGACTAATATCCACCTTTTCATTAATCATGGATGACATCGATGTCGCTGCCGAACCCATCATCTGATTCATCGCTTCACAAATAGCACTCAAATGTAAATCACTTAATTCGGTGTCATCGACGTTGGTTCCGTCACCGCCCATCATAAGGTCAGTAATTACCTTTACATCCCTTTCTTTCAATATTAATAAATTTTTACCTTGTAAGCCCGTCTTATAAGATATGTAAATGAAAACAACCGGAGCCTCGCACTGTGCAGACAATTCCTCTAGTGTCGTGTAGGAAACAGTAGGAGTTGTAATATCAACCCGGTTATTAACCAAAATCGACAACGTCGTTGCCGCCGTCCCCATACTTATATTTGAAATTTCACCTAACGCATCCGATTCTTCCGGAGTCAGCTTCTCGGCTTTCGAAATATCGCTTGATGTCTGTACGGCATCCGATGCTGCTTCTTCTGAAGTGCTATCCGCATCCACATTGCCTAATAACGCATTAATCTCTTCCTGCGATAACATTCCGTCCATTGCACTACTCCTCTCTGTAAATTGATTTTATTTTTACTGCATAGGAATCTTCATAAGCTCCCGGGATTGCAGAAAATTTCTTTATGTTGCCAACATAAACATCCAATTCATCTTCCAGCCTCGTGTTTACTTTTATAATATCCCCCGGCTGCAAATGAATGAAGTCATTCACCGATATCGCGCTTCGTCCCATAATCGCACGAACCGGAATCTGAGCTCTCTGTAATGATTCTTCCAGGTAATCTCTATATGTACCGTCTCCGGTTGCTACAGAAGTGGAGTACCAGTATTTAGTGTTCACCTTATCAATCACCGGCTCTAATACCGCATATGGAATACAAACATTCATAAGTCCCTCTACTTCACCAATTTTAATGCTCATCGTAACAATCGATGTCATCTCATTTGGTGTAACAAACTGAGCAAACTGCGAGTTTGTCTCAATCCTCTCAAGCATCGGCTCCAACACCTGAACAGTATGCCACGGTTCCACTAAAAGGTTTGTGCAAACTACCATAATGCGTTCAATAATTGTCAATTCTATTTCCGTAAATTCGCGATTTTTCTCCAACGGCTTTCCACCGCCTCCAAGCATTCGGTCAACAACAGCAAACCCAATTTCCGTTGACACTTCCATAATAATGTTACCATCAAGTGGCGCAAAATTTACAACACCTAGTATAACCGGATTTGACAAGGAATTGGAAAACTCCTGATAAGTAACCGCCTCCGAATGCATCACTTCAACCTGTACGTTCTTACGAAGATATACCGGCAGATTTGTGGAAAGAAGTCTGGCATAATGCTCAAAAATAAATTCAAGCGTTCGCAGATGCTCTTTTGAGAACTTGGATGGTCTCGCAAAATCATAATCCTTAATCTGTCGATCATCCGCCTCACCCGCCTCATCTGGGTCAAATTCACCACTATTAAGCGCGGATAACAAATTATCTATCTCATTCTGCGACAATACGTCACCCATTTGTTCTCACCTCTTTTCTCACACTGTTGTTTATTATATCATATTTCCTTCATAAACTAAAGTCTTTTTTTTGATTCTTACAATCAGGCAATCAATGGATCTTTTAACGAAATCTCAACAACTGCCTTTGTATTGTATTTTGCCTGAATTTTCTTCACAATTTCAGAACGAACCTTTACCAAATCTAATGTTGTAGCTGTATAACTTCCAAGTGTTTCTTTCACAATATCATCTACATAAATATCATTGGTCTGAATCGATTCACTCACCTTTTTATAATCATCGGCTTTGCTGTTAAAAGAAATTGTAAAACCGGCAAGCTGCGCATAATGGTTGCTGTCGTCACCGGCATCTTTTTTTAGGTTAATATTTACTGCCGAATCATAAGTTTTCGTATAAGCCACCAAATCATCAATTGTATAGTCCTGCTCTTCGGAATTTGGGTCATCAATATTTAAATCAATCACCGATGCCACTTTATCAACCAGAGCAGCTGTCTTATTTGAGGCAGGTACAATAGAAAAGACAAGTACAATCCCCAATACAAGATTCACAATTGATACCGCCATAACAATAATGGTCAATATATTCTTCTTCATAAGAAATTCCTCCATTTACTTACTTGTATAAATCTTAATCTCAACACGCCGGTTCTGAGCGCGTCCTTTTCTTGTTTTATTGGATGCCACCGGCTCATACTCACCCATACCGGAAATCTCAATTTCCGTCTCCTTTGGCTTCATATGTTTTTTATTTACCAAATATTCAAACACCGTATTCGCACGTGCTGTTGAAAGCATCATATTGTTCTTGTATCTGCCGGAAATTGGAACATTATCCGTGTGTCCTTCAATTTTGATCCGATGGTCTGCATATCGCTTCAAAATATCTCCGACTTTGCTCATCAAAGGCACCATGTTTTTCTTAAACTCAATATCGCCGGATTCAAAAAGCAGTGCACCATTTAATGAAATTTGAACAAATTGATATTTTTTATCCATATTAATGTTAATCTGGTCTTCCACGTTCTGATGTTCTGCATCCTGTGTGAGTTCTTTGTACAATTTTTCTGCCTTTTCCTTTTGTTCCTGCTGTTGTTTTTTTAAAAATCCCTCTTCTGCTTTCGCTTTATCATTCATCGGCTTTTCTCCGGTTGACTGGTTGCCCTGCTCAGATTTGTTACCATCCTGCTTGTCAACCTGTTCTTCCGATTTCTGATTGTCCTCTCCGGAATTTTCATATTCGTTAAAATACTCCGAAATCGAAACGAGTTGATCGGTTCCACTTGATACAAATGCACCTTCCCCAACAGCAGCACCGCCACCATCAAAGATATTAATCCGCTCCGTCATGGATGTTACTAACTGTTCGTACTTATCAGCATCGACAGTCGACATTGAAAACAAAAGGACGAAAAAGCAAAGTAAAAGATTCATCAGGTCGGCAAAGGTATTAATCCATCCAGCGCTAATACCCTCCTGTTCCGCCTTCTTTTTCTTTCGGGCCATTAAGCGTCACCACCTTGTCCGCTGCCTTTATTACCACCACCAAGAACTTCTTCTCTCTCACTAGGCGCAAGGAAAGATTTCAGTTTTTCCTCAATCACACGTGGATTTTCACCTGCCTGAATAGAAAGAATTCCTTCGCAGATAACTTCCTTCATCATAATTTCTTTCTGGTTTTTCGCACGCAGTTTTGTTGCAATCGGGATACTGATCCAATTGGCAATCAGCGAACCATATAAAGTAGTAACCAACGCAACCGCCATGTTCGGTCCAATTGAACTTGGATCATCCAAACGTTTTAACATATTAATCAAGCCAATCAAAGTACCAATCATTCCCCATGCAGGACCCATAGCGGCCAAGTTATCCCAGAAGCTGTAAATTTTGCTATGTCTCTGCTCAATGCAATCAAGTTCTGTCTCTAGAATACTTGATACCAATTCCTGATCCGTGCCATCAACAATCAACATAATTCCCTTCTTCAGGAAATCATCATCTATGTCACCGGCTGCCTCTTCTAACTGCAAAAGCCCTTCTTTACGAGCTACGTTTGCCAAATCAATAATTTTATGTATCGTCTCCCCCTCGCTGGATTCCTGTACTTTGATTGTCAAAAGGAATGACTTTAAGCAGTTTATAAGTTCTCCAATGCTGCCGGACATCGTCAGCATACACATCAAACATCCAACAACAACAATCAAAAAGGACGGATAATCCCAAAAGTTTTCCAATGCAGTAAATCCTAAGTCACCGGAAACAATACCATATACTACGGCTCCCGCACATCCTACGAGGCCTATAATTGTAGCTATATCCAAAATGACACCACCTAACTGTTACATGTTATTTCTTTCTCGTATAATTTTACTAGATTTTTCACTTCTTGTCTACTTTCTTTTACAATTATTTTTTTTCCCGTTGTTAAAGTTATCACCGTATCCGGTGTTTCCTCTACCATTTCAATCAAATGGTTATTAATGGTAAGTAATGAACCATTCATTCTTGTCACATCAATCATAAACCCCTCCTTACTTGTAAAAAGCACACTGTCCCATCCGCATAATTCATGCGGATGGGACAATATGTCTAATCATTATCGTTTCAGATTAATGAGTTCCTCAAGCATTGTATCAGATGTAGTAATAACACGGGAGTTTGCCTGAAAACCACGTTGTGTCGTAATCATATTGGTAAACTCGGTTGCCAAATCAACATCGGACATTTCCAAAGCTCCGACTGAGAATTTACCAACTTCTGAAATATCCACACCAATTCCATCAAAATCACCGGAGTTCAAGGTTGCTGCATACATGCTGTTACCAACCGCCTCTAAGCCGGATGGATTAGCAAATGTTGCCACTGCGATCTGTCCTAACAATTTTTTGTCACCGTTACTGTATAAACCATAAATCATACCATCGGTCTGAATTTTGAAACCATTTAAAGTTCCTGCCGCATTACCGGCTCCATCCCCGTTGTTATTGCTGTCACCACGGTTTGGTTTTACTTTACAGGTTTTATTGCTCGCATACATCGTCAAATCCGAGAAGTTAACATCCACACCACTGGTTGGATACGAATTTCCGGTATCACTTAAGTTTAATTTCAGCACCTTGCCATCAGCACTGCTTACACTGGTAAATGCACCGGTCACCGGATTAAAGGTAAGTACCGGCCAGTCCGTATCAGCAGGAAACGAAATATCACCACTACTTGGATCTACTGTATAATTTGTGCCCCCAAGATCTATCTCGTTAAAATTAATCACCTGCTTGGTAGAAATGTAATTACCTGTCGCATCATCTTTCTTTTTCAAAATAGATTTACCATCTGCACCAAGAACATCATGAAGACGAACGCTGTATGTATTTGGCGCATCCGCACTCGTCTGGATAATACTGAGTTTTGCTGTACACAAATTACCTAAATTATCATAAAAGCTGACTGCCATTGGGTAACCGGCTCCATCTGCACTATAAGCAACTAAAGGGTCTTTTTGGTCTACATTTCCGGAAAGGGAAACTTTCGTTGTCGCATTTGGGTCAGAATAAGCATTCTCGCCACCCATCAAATTCAAGGTAGATACGGTATCTTTGCGGATTTCTCCATTTTCATCAACACCCCATCCAAGAACAGAAGCACCATTTGTTGTACAATATAAAGTACCATTTGCATCAATATCCAGCGCCCCGGATTTTGTGAAATATGTATTTCCATTGCTTCTTACAATCAAAAACGCATCACCGTTAATCATAAGATCCATGCCGCGATCGGTACGCTGCGTTGCTCCGGTACCACTTAAGTCCACACTAATTGCTGCCACGTTAGAACCAAGACCAATCTGCACTGCGTTCGTTCCTGCTGTGCCGGTTGTTGCGTTCGGACCGGATGCATTCTGTGTTGTCTGATAAAATACATCGGTAAAGTTTACTGTACTTCCACGGAAACCAACCGTATTTACGTTTGAAATGTTATTACCAATTACGTCCATCTTTGTCTGATGAACTTTCAATCCGGATACACCGGAATACAATGATCTCATCATAATGAATCACCCTCCAATTTTACTATCGTTATGCTCTCTCTGTCAGTCAAGAGCATGTATGCTTCCTGTTAAGGGCCAGCATATATTTGTTTTTAGTTAATTATCGCTCCATCGATATTGGTAAATACAGCATTTTTTGTGTCATTTACCGCAGTAATCACCAGATTATTCTTCACATTCACAATAAACGCAAAATCGTCAACCATAACTAAGGACTCTTTCATTCCTTTTGCTTTCGCCTTACAGGTTGCCTCTAACAGTCTTTCTTTCTGATCTGCCGACATATCAATCTGTCTGGTTTCTAATCGCTTTGACGCATGTTTGGAAAATAAGATTTCATCAAACGATGCCGTATTTGTCTGCACGGTCTGTTTTTTTACCTGTCTCTGTGAATCTGTTGTCTGCATCCGGTGACGAATCTGTTCCATGGATGTAAAACCATTCGTTACATTCATAGCACCCGACCTCCTTGTCACACTTATTCAGCCTCTGTCTTCTCTGTTTCTTCAGCTTTTTCGGTGTCTTTATTCGCATCCGAAGAATCCTTATCTCCGTTTGGAATACCACTTCGTACTACTTTGATACATACCTTATCTTTGACTGTTGTTTTAAGCGGATCATCAAAGTAAAAGCCTAAATAATAATCACCCGGCTCTAATTCACTGAAAGCTTCCGGGGAAATGCTTACCGTTCCATTATCGTACTTTAGATACTTGGAATCTATGTACTGGCCGTTTAGCGCAACTGCCACACTGCTTGCCTCATATCCTTTACTTCCTAAATCAATAGAAACATCAATAAGGGATGGGTTTGAAAGATCATATGTCTTCGTTTGTGCTGTAACGCTTGGCAAATACTCCTTAATAGCATAATAACTATCCATTACCTGTACCAAATCGTCTAAGTCATACGAATTTCCATCAACAACCAACATAGCCTTGCCATTCTTCATTTCGACACAATCTACCGTTCCGCGTACTTCTTTGTAAGTTCCCGCAGAATCAGTTGTCTGTACAATAACTTCTTTGCCAACCAAACTATAAGCACTTGTATTTGACATCGTAGAACTCATATTGGTCATCTGTTCAAGTGCAGAGAACTGTGCTAACTGAGAAATAAACTGTGTGTCATCCTGTGGATTTAACGGATCCTGATTCTGAAGCTGAGTCACAAGAAGTTTCAAAAACTCATCTTTACCAAGTTCACTTGAGCCTCTTTGATTAACTTTACGCTCAGTTGTTCCATACGTTAAATCTTCCAACGCTGTCGTCAAATCACTTGTACTGCTTACTGCCATCTTCTCACTTCCTTTCTAAGCCGTATAATCGACCATACTATTAACGTCACGCCGTTCAGACGCTGTCGTCAAGTCTTCATTCTTTTCCTCATCCGAAAAACTTTCATTCGGACGGAATTTGCGATTTCCGCTCTGTTTGGAACCGGTCTGCTCTTGTCCTTCGCCGTCCTTTTTCAGTCCAAACTCAGCGACTGTCACTTCTACCTCATCCACTTTAAGTCCCTGCTCGTTAAAAGCTTCTTTTAAGTGAATCATCTGACTTTCAAGCGCTTCTTTTGCCATCTGGTTTTCTACAACCATCGTCGCTGTCGCAATTCCTGCGCTTGCTGCCACCGTGATATTGACACGGCCTAAGCTTGCCGGATTTAAACGAAGTTCCATACTGGTCGTTTCCGGCATTACACGGATGCGAACCTGTCGAACAACCTGCTCCACAATCTGATTCATCGTCTGTGTTACACTCTGCCCCTTCATGCCACTTGATTTTTCAAGTGCTTGCGAAAGACGGTCTGTAAACGTTTCCGCCATCGTAGCATGGGTAGGAACCAATGAATCATCGCCCTGCAACATCTCACTGTCATCACACATAGACATATCCTGCTGTGAATCTTTTTGCAAATTTGAAGAATTTGCATCTTCCGCTATTGCGGTCATGGTATTCTCCACTGTTCCTGTCTGGTTTAACGTATCTTTGTCTACAACCATAGTGTCCGTTTCACTTGCCGCCTGCAATGTATCCACTGCCTGCTTTAACAGTTCCGGCATCGCCTCTGCCTTAAGAGAAGCAAGTTCTTCCTTCGTTACACCGAGCATGTCACACACAAAATCAGTAAGTGCATTAGTCACTTCTGAAAGTTCTGTATTCAACGCATCATTGGTTAAAAATGCACTCGCATCTTCTACGCCATGCACACCGAGAACCAGCTGTTTAAGCGCATCCGCATTTACTGCCATAATACCACTCTCACTGTCACAAAGGATGAGTGATTCCGGCTGTAAATCGAGTGAATTTAAGATATCCTGTAACTCATCGTTTGTAAGTCCAAACAAATCCTGTAGTAAAACCGTTACCTGCGAAGCAAGAACAACGGTAACTTCTTCGATATCCAGTTCGTCATCCGCCATCTGATTTACCGTCAGCGAATCCTGCGTATCGTTTGAAGCCGCTGTGTCGGATTTTGTACTGATAGCTTTTGATTTCTGATAACGGTTTGCCGCTAACTCTTTTTTCGCCATGCGATTATCTACTCTGTCATCCGGTGCAAAATCATCCATGGTCTTTTTTGTCTGCTGCTTATTTCCCTGACTGCTCATTACGGCCTCAAACAAGGTACCTTTTGCCTTTTCGCTTTTCTCAGTAACTGCTGCAGCAGCCTTTGGCAGAACATTTGAAATTCCCTGCATCGTCATTTCATTTCCCTCCTTTCTTCTTAAGAATCTACTACAAATTTTATATCGGCATTTACCTGTCTTTTCTTTAGTTTTTATTTGTTTTTCATCGCCGTCATCTTCGTCGTAACCTGAGCTGCCGTCGTTGGTTTCATGTTCTGCAAAATCAAAGCACTTTTCGAAGTCTGCATACTGTCAAGTATCTTTGCAACCAAAGTTAAATCATTGGTCATCTCGGACAAAATTGCTGCTGCGCTGGCAGGTTCCATTTTGCCGTATGCATCCGCCTGATCCTTGATTTCCTGCGAATACTCATAATCCTTGCAGACTTCCTTATAAATTTTTTCTGCATTGTCCGGCTCTATTTCTTCATAGTATTTTTTATACTCTTCCGTATCCGGTGCCTTATCGTTATAAACGACGTTTTTATCAAACTCCTGCACACGTTTTGCAAACGCACTCTGTTCCTGCTCAAATTTCTTTAATCGGTTAATTTCCACCTGCAGATCGGACACTTCACTCTGGTTGGCACTGCCGGCATTTTTATTTGCTGCGAGCTGGCTCTCAAGCTCTTTAATTCTCGCATTTGCCTCCGTCAGATTATCATATTCTTTACTTGTCGATGCATCCTGGTTCTGCGCCGGTTCCGGCAAAATCATATTTACAACAGGAACATCTTTCAAAACCGGATACAGCACTTCACTTCCAAAGTTCCCCACATCCAGTTTAATCAGCACACCAAAGATAGCAAGCCATATCACAACAATGACAAGTACAATAAGCATTGTAACAATTTTACTTCCTGTACTTTCATCTGTCGAAACCTTATTTTCCTTATTCTTGTCCTTTTTTGCCATGACAAATCTCCTTTCACTCGAATTTCTCTGCACCATAGCGGTAGCTCACAAGCTCATCCACTTCTTTTTGCTCTTTTTGATTTTCTTCCGCTACAAATTTTTCAAAAGCCTTTTCTTTTAACTTTTCAAAGGTCTTTCTTTCCTTCATTGCTTCATTGAGATGTTCTCTTGCCACCTCAACTTCTTTTTCTTTCTGCTTTACAACTAATATCTGCTGTCGCAAATACATTCGAAAAATCTCAACGTCATCTTCCCTTCTCCTTATCTGCCCGACTTTCAGATTTTCAAGCATTGCTTCTTTCAACGTCTGCTTTCCTGCTTCCAGTCTATTTTCACACTGTTTTTGCATAAGCAGTGCCTCCTGAAGGGAACGGTTCGCCTGTGCAAAATTATTTTTCGCCTGCTCTTCAAGCTTTTCTTTCATGTTCAAAATATTCTGCATGGAAAAAATGAATCGTGCCATCGTTCACCCTCTCTATCCTTCCTCTACGGAATCCTCTTCAAAAATATCCCGCATCATCTGAATAATGTCATCAAATAAAAATTTTTCATCGGTTCCTTGACGAAGGAATTCATTAACGGCATCAATTTTTTCTATCGCGAAGTCAATTTCCTTATTGGAACCGGGGCGGTAAGCACCGATATTTATCAAATCTTCTGCATCCCGGTAAACCGCCAGTATATTTTTCATCTTTCCGGCTAATTTCTTATGTTCTTTGGACGCCACAGTACTCATAACACGGGATATACTCGCTAAAACATCAATTGCAGGATAATGATTTCTCTGTGCCATGGAACGCGACAGAACAATATGTCCGTCCAAAATACCACGCGCCGTATCGGCAATCGGCTCGTTAAAATCATCACCATCAACCAAGACCGCATACAATCCGGTAATGGAACCTTTATCTGAATTTCCGGCACGCTCTAGCAATTTCGGCATTTCCGCATATACACTTGGCGGATACCCGCGCGAAACCGGTGGTTCTCCGGAAGCCAGTCCGATTTCTCTCTGTGCCATGGAAAAACGGGTCAGGTTATCCATCATAAGCAAAACATCTTTCCCCTGATCCCGGAAATATTCCGCAACCGCCGTCGCCGTCTTCGCCGCCTTATTACGAATCAAAGCCGGTTTATCCGAGGTTGCTACTACGACAACCGAGCGTTTCATACCTTCTTCGCCCAAATCCCGCTCAATAAATTCACGAACCTCACGTCCGCGCTCTCCAATCAGTGCAATCACATTAATATCTGCTTTCGTATTTCTCGCAAACATACCCATCAGCGTGCTTTTCCCGACACCACTACCGGCAAAAATACCAATTCTCTGTCCCTTTCCAACGGTAATCAAGCCGTCTACCGCTTTTACACCAAGCGGCAGAACATCCGCTATCATCTCTCTGGTAAGCGGGTCAGGTGGTGTCGCTTCTACTGAATACCGCGGACAATTTTCCGATAACTCAAGTTCTGTCATCGGTTCTCCTACACCATTTAATGTGCAGCCAAGAAGTTCCTCGCCAACTGCAACCTGCAAAGGTGCTCCGGTATTTTCCACCCAGCTTCCAAGTCCGACACCTTCGACATCATCATATGGCATCAAAAGAACCCTGTCATCACGAAAGCCAACTACTTCCGCTTTTACGGGTTCTGTTCGGTTGTTTGAACGAATCAAACACAAATCATTCAATTTTGCACTTGGCCCGATGGACTCAATCGTAAGACCAACCACTTTAGCAACTTTTCCTAACTGACTGGTGTAACTTTTGTCCATGAGCACATTGTATTTTTCAAAATTAATGAGTGGCATAGTTCTACCTTCTTTGCGCGAGTACATATTTACACAAGCATGCGTAGTGTACGAACCATATTATCAAGCTGCGTCCGAAAACCGCAGTCAATCATCTGATTATCTGTCTCTATAATACAATCTCCTTCGGAAAGGCTTTTTTCTTCCTGCACCTCTATTGTACCGGTAATTCCAGCCTTTTCCATCAAAGCATCCTTTTCCCCTTCCACATACAAAAGGTCATCCGATGCTACACGGATAATATAGTGTTTTGCCGGTTCCATATCCGCAATTCCACTGCGAATCAAATGTAAAATAACATCTTTTCTGTCTGTCAAAATCACACCGGATAATTTACGAATCAGATTGCATAAAACATCAACATAGCGTCCTTCGGTTTCCGCTAACATCTGCTGATATTCCTGCTCTTTTTTTAACTGCTGACCGGAAAGTTCATCTTTCTGCGCCTGAATCTCCTCCTGCGCCTGCAAAAGACCTTCCTCATACCCTCTGGTAATTCCTTCCTGTCTGCCTTCTTCCAAAATCTGATTTTTCCGATTATTTGCCTGTTCGACAATCTCATTTGCCTGTTGTTTTGCCTCGGCAATAGCTGCCGCTGCCTCTTCTTCGGCTTTCTGTATTTTCTCTTCAATTACCTCATCGTAATTGGTTACCGGAAGTCCTTCCTGAAAAGATTCATCACCGGTCTCCTCCTGTGCTCTCTCTTTTTCTTCTTTGGCAACCTCCTCAAAGGTCTTCATTACCACTTTCTTTTTTGCATCAAGCGGCTGAAACTTCTCTTCCTCCGATTCATAACAAATCACTTTTGCTTCTTTCCCCTGCATATTCACATAGGGATATTTGATGAGATTAGACAATGATCTCGTCACCTCCACCACGGGAAATTACAATTTCAGCAGAATCCTCCAGTTTACGGATAATATTTACAATCTTCTGCTGAGCCTCTTCGACGTCTTTCAATCGAACCGGTCCCATGTATTCCATATCTTCTTTAATCATATCAGCAAGTCTTGTGGACATGTTGTTAAAGATTACATTCTGTACCTCTTCGTTTGCATTCTTAAGTGCAACAGCAAGTTCGCTGTTCTCCACTTCTCTAAGCACACGCTGAATCGAGCGGTCGTCCAGCATAAGAATATCCTCGAACACAAACATCTTTTTTCGGATCTCGTCGGCAAGTTCCGGTTCCTCGATTTCCAAGTTTTCCATAATGTGTTTCTCGGTACCACGGTCTACTGTATTCAATACTTCGACCACCGAATCCACGCCACCGACAATCGTGTAATCCTGACTGACAAGTGATGCCAGTTTCTGCTCTAATATATTTTCCACTTCTTTGATGACATCCGGTGAAGTACGATCCATCATCGCAATACGTTTTGCTACATCTGTCTGCTTATCCGGTGTAAGAGAACTGATAATGCCGGCCGCCTGCTGTGGGGACAAATACGACAAAATCAACGCAATCGTCTGCGGATGCTCGTCCTGAATAAAGTTCAAAATCTGAGAAGCTTCTGTCTTGCGGATAAACT
>ENA-OPSJ01002298-OPSJ01002298.1-human-gut-metagenome-genome-assembly--contig:-NODE-2298-length-12613-cov-3.641981_pt1 | contig 12613 bp, 9 predicted proteins | sample MGYA00241801_ERZ501893 | MGnify/ENA primary metagenome ERZ501893 (study PRJEB25962, sample SAMEA2042219) | human gut metagenome | biome: human gut; feature: human-associated habitat; material: faeces...
AGGGGGACGCGTCCCCCTTGACTCCCGATTAGGGATTGCAGTAAGCGGAACATTCACCGCTAAATTCTAGTTTATAATCTCCAAAAACGCGACAAGTTCGTACTCGGTCCATCTTAACTGGCCGCCAAAGGCGGGATTGAATAAAAAGGCGCTGTAAAATACAGCCACACAAATATTCAACAGGAACCTGCCTGCCTTTCAGCCTGAGCCTTCGCCATTTTGCGCCAATTGATGAACCCGTAAATGTCGTTGACAAGGAACGCCATAAAGCACACCGCCACCGAAATATACTTAATATCGTCAGCCGCAGCCATCAGCCAGAGAGCCACAAGAACAACGTCGTTTGCCGCGTAAGCCACAGCATAGAGCTGGCTGCGCCGGAATACAAAATATACCGCTGCAAAGCTGGTAGTTACTGATATCGTGCTTGGGATCAGGTTGGCGGTATTGAAATACTTCAGGATAAAGTAGAACGCTATCGTGACCGCTATAGTCAAAAATGCCATGAACACGAATTCCGGAGCCTTGAGATGATTGACCTTCACCTCGTCTTTCTTGTCGGATGGGTGTCTCAGCCAGGATACCAGCGAAAACACCGCCATCGGCATTGACATTCCGAGGTAGGTTATCATCTCGCCGTAATACGCGAATCCCCAGGAGATCGCGCCGTACAGCAGCGCAAAAACTATCGCCATCGCCTGAGCCGCCGGGTGTCCTTTAGCTGCGAATATCAGCGACGTCACCCCGATCAGCGAAGCAAGAAGCGTTATCCAACTGCTGCGGTCGAACATCAGGAACGCCGCCATCACTGCAGTCACCGAGCCCGCCCACAGCGCAAGCTCGCCTTTTGAAAAGTAATTTACAAGGTATTTCATAGTTTTCCAGGTCCTCCAAACAAAAAAGCACCCGTGCGTATCTTCAAAGACCTAACGATACGCGCGAATGCTTCATAATTGCATTCTCTACCCGGTGGCAGATTTGATTTATTTCGATATGATTATATCACACGGCTGCCGATTTGTCAAGCGTTCATGCTTCCCATTCCTTCGGAGGTTCGCCGTTGAACTGCTGGTCGTCCGGAGATTTTTCAGCGTCCGTGAATTCGCCGCTGCCCTCTGCCATTACGGTATCTCCGGCGGAGATACCATCGAGGATTTCGGTGTAGCCGCCAAGGCTTGCGCCTATAGTAACTTTCAGCTTGAAACGCTCCTCGCCGTCCACCAGCGTGACATAATTCTCGGTACCCGAGGATTTGACCGCTGAATCCGGAACAGCAAGCACGTTCTTTCGTTCGGAAGTTACGAACACCGTAGCCCATCCCGCCGAAACAGCCATAGCCGAGTCGGTCAGGACCTGCTCCATTGCGTTGTTGTCAAGCTGGAAAACCGTACGCTTGGCAGCGCTTCCGGAGGCCTCGGACGGTGCGGCGTCGGGAGCCTGCACGACCGTTGCGTCATACATAGTGGTATCTATCCTGACCTGAACCTTCTGCCCGAACCGGAACTGAGAAGCTCCGCCGCCGTCGAGATAGACTTCGGTCTTGCTGATCTCGGAAACTGCGCAGCAGACCGCGCCTTCAGTCACCGTGGAGCCTTCAGTGACCGCCTTTGTAAGGGTGATTATCCCGTCAAATGGAGCCTTTATCGTGTAGGATTCCTTTTCCTCGAGCATTTTGTCCAGCTTTAGCTGCTCTATCTCGTACTGGAGCTGATCAGCGCGGCTCCCCGACAGCGATGACTGGTATGCCGCATTGACTATAGTCTGCTGATTGCTGATATCGTAGTCTAGGTCAGAGGAATCAAGCTCCGCCAGTACCTCGCCCTTTGTCACTGTTCTGCCCTTGAGCGCGTTGAACGACTTCACCAGCGCGTCTCCGGGGTAGGTAAGATAAACGGCATACGGATATCCGATAGTAACGCCGATGCTCTGCGTTTCGGACAGATCCATGTATTTGGCTTCGGCTATTTCATACTGTACCGCCGAAGCTCCGTATATCGGTAGCTGTATCTCGCCGCTGGCGTCTCCGCGGGAGCAGCCTGTTAACAGTGTTATTGCAGCAAGCAGTGCCGCAGCAGTCTTTTTCATATGGAACCTCTCAGGTAATCAGTTCGTCAGGTTGTCAGCCGTTTACGCTCTCTGCATTTTAAGCATTTTCAGCGAGTCTGCGCATCATTTCCATGCACATTCTGCCGTTGTGATAGGGGCACTTCCACGGATCGACCATCGGCTTGAAATCAGCGGGCTTCCAGTTGTCGTCTATCTGGGAATGCCACTCGCCGCCGGGGCGCTTGTCGATGATGTGCTCCTGAATGAACTTCCACACGCTGGAGGAGATCTCGAAATACTCCTTGCCGCCGTAGTGCTTCTGGTAAGCGTTCATGAAGCCGATAACGGTTTCCGCCTGTACCCACCAGATACGCCAGGTGTTGATCTTGTCCTTGTCGCGCTCGTTGAGCAGGGAGCCGGAGGCCTTATCGTATGCGATATCAGCGATGTTCTTAACGATAGCCTTGTTCATCTCAGCGAACTTCGCGGTTATAGCCGGGTCGCCGATAACTTCGCATGCGCGGTCGATGAGCCAGGTAGCCTCGATGTCGTGCCCGTAGGAGTGGATATCGCCGATAACGTCCATGTTTCTGTCGAAGAATACCAGGAGCTTATGACCTTCCTTGTCGTAGATCTTGTCGTATGTAAGGTCCAGCTGGAACTTGAGGCGGTCGAGAACCTTCGGGCTGTGGTCTGCGAGGTACAGCTCGGTGTAAGCTTCCATCAGGTGGAGAGTGGTGTTCATGGTCTTGTCAGCCATCAGACCGTTCTCGGAAAGCTCGTCGTTCTGGAGCTCGCTCTTCCAGTCGCGCGCCATTGTTTCGAGGTAAGCAACGTCGTCTGTAGCGTACTTCTCGACAAGATCCATTATCTCGTATGCGAGCTTCAGCGCGTTCTTGTCGCCGCTTGCGCGGTAGTAGCTGGAAAGCGCATAGATAAAGAACGCCTGGCAGTAGCTGTGCTTGAAATCGTCCTTTACGGTGCCGTCGTAGTTCATGCTCCAGTAAACGCCGCCGTATTCCTTGTCGACGCACTTTTCGGTCAGGAACTCATACGCGTGCTTTGCCATGTCCAGCAGCGCGGGATCCTTCAGCTCCATATACGCGTTGGAATAGAACCACAGAATGCGGGAGTGCAGGATAACGCCCTTTTCGCCCTTCTTGTCGACATTAAGCGCGCTGTCCATGAATCCGGTGAAACCGCCGTTCTCATCATCGCGGAGCTTGTTCCAGAACGGGATTATGTGTCCGGTCAGTTCCTGTACAAATTCTTCTCTTTTCATGCTCTTGTACCTCTTGTCTTGATTTAATGTTCTACCCATCAAATTTCCTATACTATGTCAAGCAGAGTGCAAATTTAAGGTGCGCTCCGCTCGTTTTTGAATTATGGTGCCGTAAATTGCCTTAAAATTCAGACACCCGAAATTAAAGCGAGAAGTGCCTAGATGCTAGGAACGATGACATGGGCTAGGCTTAAAGCCTGCCCATGTCATCGTGACGACGCAGATAGGCGCTTATCGCTTTATTTTTATTCGTCCTTGCCGCAGCAGTTCTTGTACTTCTTGCCGCTTCCGCAGGGGCAGGGATCGTTTCTGCCGATCTTCTCGCCCTTGTTCTTGTAGGGAGTCTGTGCGCCGGCGTTCGGAGCGTCAGGCTTCATCACCTGCTCGCGCTGCGGAGGGCGCTGTACTCTTACCGGAACGGTCAGCACCATTCTTACAGTCTCCTCGCGGATCGCTGCGATCATCTCGTCGAACATCGCGAAGCCCTCGAAACGGTACTCTACTACAGGATCCTTCTGACCGTAGCTTCTGAGGTAAATACCGCGCTTGAGTTCCTCCATCGCGTCGATGTGATCCATCCAGTGGCGGTCAACGGTCTTGAGCAGGCATACGCGCTCTACCTCGCGCATTGTTTCTGCGCCCATGTCAGCCTCGCGGGTCTTGTAGATGAGCATTCCTCTTTCCTTGAGGAAGTTGGAGATATCCTTCTTGTCAAGCTCGTTGAGCTCCTCGGTGGTGTAGTGGAGGTCGGTGTCCATAACGTACAGGTTCAGGAAGTGAGAACGCAGACCGTCGAGGTTCCAGTTCTCGGCGACTGTATCAGAGCAGTACATGTTGACAGCCTCGTCGATGGAGGTGTTCATCATGTCGATGATGTTCTTGCTGATATCCTCGCCGTTAAGCACCTTGTTGCGCTGAGAATAGATAGTCATACGCTGCTGGGACATAACGTCGTCGAAGTCGAGGACGTTCTTTCTGATGGAGAAGTTTCTGCCCTCTATCTTCTTCTGCGCGGACTCGATAGCGCTGGAAAGGAACGAAGCCTCGATAGGCTGATCCTCGTCGAAATTCATGGTCTCCATGAACTTCTGAACTCTGTCGCCGCCGAACAGTCTCATGAGGTCGTCCTCAAGGGAGATGTAGAAACGGCTCTCGCCGGGGTCGCCCTGACGGCCTGCACGGCCGCGGAGCTGATTGTCGATACGGCGTGACTCGTGGCGCTCGGTGCCGATGATGAACAGACCGCCTGCTGCGCGTACTTCCTCGGCCTCGGGCTTGATCTGAGCCTCGAACTTCTTGTTCAGCTCCTGATACTTTGCTCTTGCTTCGAGGATCTCCTCGTTATCGGTCTCGGCATAGCCGGTAGCTTCCTGGATAAGCTCCTCGGAATATTCGAGCTTTCTCATTTCGTGAATAGCGAGGTACTCTGCGTTACCGCCGAGCTTTATATCCGTACCGCGGCCAGCCATGTTGGTGGCGATGGTAACGGCGCCCTTCTTGCCTGCCTGAGCAACTATCTCAGCCTCGCGCTCGTGGTTCTTTGCGTTGAGCACCTGGTGCTTGATACCGCGCGCCTTGAGCAGCTTGGAAACCAGCTCGGACTTCTCGATCGTGACAGTACCTACCAGCACCGGCTGCCCCTTCTTGTGGCATGCTTCTACCTGGTCGCAGACCGCCTTGAACTTTCCGCGCTCGTTCTTGTAGATCTGATCGTGGTTGTCGATACGGATAACCGGCTTGTTGGTCGGGATCTCGATAACGTCCAGACTGTAGATCTGGCGGAACTCGGATTCCTCGGTCATAGCTGTACCGGTCATACCGGACAGCTTGTCGTACAGGCGGAAGAAGTTCTGGAATGTGATGGTGGCAAGGGTCTTGCTCTCGCGGTTTACCTTTACGCCTTCCTTCGCCTCGATAGCCTGGTGCAGACCGTCGTTGTAGCGGCGTCCGAACATCAGACGGCCGGTGAATTCGTCAACGATAACGATCTCGCCGTCCTTGATAACATAGTCGATATCAAGCTTCATGATACCGTTTGCACGGATAGCCTGGTTGATGTGGTGGAGCAGAGTGGTGTTCTCAGGATCCATCAGGTTCTCAACGCCGAAGTACTTCTCAGCCTTTGCAACGCCGTTGGGAAGCAGGTTGCAGGTCTTTGCCTTCTCGTCGATAAGGTAATCGCCGTCGAACTTTGCTTCGTAGTCCTCCTTGTCGTCAAGCTCTGCTACCTTGTTCATGGTGAGGGTCTTGGCGAATTTGTCAGCCTTTTCGTAGAGGTCTGTGGACTTGTCGCCGCGGCCGGAAATTATCAGAGGAGTTCTCGCCTCGTCAATGAGTATGGAGTCCACCTCGTCGACGATGGCGAAGTTAGGTTCGCGCTGTACCTTGTCCTTCTTGTACATGCACATGTTGTCGCGCAGGTAGTCGAAGCCCAGCTCGTTGTTGGTCGCATATGTGATATCGCATGCGTAAGCGGCGCGGCGCTCGTCGTTGTCCATATCGTGGGCGATAAGTCCGACGGTAAGACCGAGGTATCTGTGTACCTTTGCCATCAGCTCGCTGTCGCGCTTTGCGAGGTAGTCGTTGACGGTTACGATGTGAACGCCCTTGCCGGTCAGACCGTTCAGGTAGGACGGCAGAGCGGCAACGAAGGTCTTACCTTCACCGGTCTTCATCTCGGCGATACGTCCCTGATGGAGCACGATACCGCCTATGATCTGTACGGGGTAGTGGCGTATGCCGATAACTCTTGTGGAAGCCTCGCGGCAGACCGCGAAAGCGTCCGGCAGGATATCGTCGAGGGTCTCGCCGGCTGCGAGCCTGTCCTTTAAAATCCCGGTCTGGGACTTCAGCTCCTGCTCGCTCATCTTGGCGTACTTGTCCTCAAGCGCCAGTACCGCGTTCTTTATCGGCTCGATCCTCTTCAGCTCTTTTGTTGAATAGGTGCCGAACAGTGATTTGAATAAACCCATTTTATTGTATATTCCCTTCTGTAAAAAAGTTCATTGCTGAATATAAAAACTCATCTTATATTATACAATATCCCTGCGGATTTGTCAACTGAAAACTTTAAATAAAACATGCTGAAGATGTCCTTTGCAGCATTTTCCGTTAATTTTTCGTTCAGAAAAGCAGATAATATCAGCGAAAGGAAGTGTTAATGTGGAAAACTATCCCTATCCTCCCGAGACCGACCCGGAGCAGGCGCAGCAGCTTCAGGACCCGCTCATGAACTCCGGCAGCGCCGGGGACTGCACCGGGCTTATACCCTCAATGCCCGAGGACGGCGAGGAACTTGACAGCTACGCGGAGCTGTACGGATTTCTCCCGCCTGAGCCGGGGGAAAAGCGCTGAAATAAAAACTCCCCTCAGCCGGCGCCGGGGGGAGTCCTGCAATATTTATCAGAGCGTGGAAACGAAGCGCTTAAATGCTTCCTTGCCGCTTTCGGTGCGTTTGAACACACCTGCGTCCTCAAGGACCTGGCCGAATACCTTTCCGACCTCGGCGTGAATGATATCCATTGCGTTGTCGGCGTTGAATTCGGGGTGCGCCGCGAGGACCTCCTTAGCCCAGTCGGCGTGGGAGGCGATACGCTCGTCAGCCGCGATATCCGCGCCGGAGAGCATAGCGTCTCTGAGTATGGAAAGCTCGGTCGCAAGTCTTGCGGGAAGCACCGCCAGACCCATTACCTCGATAAGTCCGATGTTTTCCTTCTTGATGTGGTGGAGCGCGGGAGCCGGGTGGAAAATACCGAGCGGGCGGTCCTCGGAGGTTATGTTGTTGCGGAGAACGAGGTCGCATTCATACTGGGAGCCGTTCATTCTCGCGATAGGAGTTATCGTGTTGTGGGGAACTCCGTCAGTCTGCGCGAAGATACCGGCCTGCTCGTCGGTGTAGGCTCTCCACTTTTTAAGCACCTCTGCGCACGCCGCGGAAAGCGACGCACGATTATAGGACGACAGCCTGATAACGGACATCGGCCACTTGACGATACCCGCATTGACATCAGAGTGATTGCTCAGCAGGAACGGCTTTTCAACAGAAGCCCTCGCCATCGGGAAGGTGTAGCGTCCGCCCTGGAAATGCTCATGGGTGAGTATCGAACCGCCGACGATCGGAAGGTCGGCGTTGGAGCCCAGCATATAGTGCGGGAACTGCTCTATGAAATCAAACAGCTTGTCGAAAACGCTGTCGTCGATCACCATGGGAACGTGGTTCTTATTGAATACTATGCAGTGCTCGTTGTAATATCCATAGGGGGAATACTGGAGGAACCACTCGGAGCCGTTCATCTCGACCTTTACGGGGCGGAGGTTCTGGCGTGCCGGGTGGGTCAGATGGCCTGCGAAGCCCATATTCTCAGCACAGAGCTGGCACTTGGGGTACTTGGAAGCCTTCTGGGTCTTGGCGGCGGCGATATCCCGGGGATCCTTCTCGGGCTTGGAGCGGTTGATAGTGATGTCGAGCACGCCGTATTCGGAATCGTACGTCCACTTCATGTCCCTGGCGATACGCTCAGCGCGGACGTAGTTCAGCTTTTTGCTGAAATCGAAGTACCAGTCGGTAGCCTCCTTCGGGCTTACCGCCAGGCGGCGCTGGAACTCTGCGTTGACCTCGTGCGGGAACGGCGTGAACACTCCCATGATCTTTGTATCGAAAAGATCTCTGTAAACTGCAGTGTCCTGGATCAGTCCCTTTTCGACGGCGTAGGAAATGATCGGCTCCAGCAGAGACTCCACGGACGCATTTCTGTCGTCGGCATTGTTTTCCTCCCAGTCGCTGAGCTGGAGTATCTCCATGAGCTGATTGCGCACTACATACTCGTCGTCTGCGGTTATGAGTCCGTTTCTTTCTGCATATTTAATGAGCTTCTGAATACTTTCGTAGATCATTATTGATTCCTCACTTTGTAATAATGTGCACTGAGCACCTGATAATATTATATTCCACATCGGCTCACAAGTCAATATCGTTTCTGAAAAAAGTTCCTGTTTACGCTATTGTACTATGCAAATCCGGAAATCTGATATTGCCAATATAGCTTTACACATTTTACTCAACGATTTTGAACAACAGTGCAATGGAATAAATATCCACGAAGCGCAACGGAGTGGATATTAATTTCATTGCAGCGGCTGATTTGCCTGTCTTATCAGAGTAATATCTGCGGCTCTTCTCAGCCGGAGGCATTCCGCCAATGGACGAGCATATCCGGCGGTTATTCCAATAGCTCATGTAATCGCGCCAGATCATTGTTTTCAGCTGTTCTATCGTGTAATCCGTACTTTTTCTGCCACGACTGTAAGCAGTGTACATTCTGTTTCACACCGGAGATGTTCAGAGTGACGGGATAAAATAGTTATGGGCGTACAGAGATGTACGCCCATAACTATTTTGGGGTTTGATTATGCCGCAATTATCCACTTCAGTATAGCTGAAGCGTCAAACGCATTGACTTTTCCGTCGCCGTTGAAGTCAGCCATCTGCGGATTTGCGCCGTTCGCCGCTCCGATTATTGACTTGAGTATCGCAGAATCGTCAAGCGCGTTCAGAACGCCGTCATTGTTCATGTCGCCGAGTCTGTCGGAGAACTCGCATACCATAACGATATACTCGCCATTAGTATCAGCACCGGGAATTATCGCAGCGCCGTTTTCATCGATCTTTACGCAGTTCTGGAATACAAGCTTTCCATCGGTCAGCTTGTAGAGGTTTGCGAATTGACCAGCAAATTCCTTGCGGAATTTCAGTTTTAAGTCTGCCGGAACCCTTGTTCCTGTGATTTTCAGGCCAGCGCCGGAAGTACCGCGGAGCGTGCTTCTGTCGGCATTTCCGGGGAGCATCGAAAGATCAGCCGCAGAAACCTTGCTTATCCTCAGGCCGTCGATTATCCAGCTTCTGGTGCTGTCGATTATCAGTTCTGCCTTTGCCTTGCTGTCCTTTATCGACTTGATAACGTCAGCCGGAACATTAGTTTCACCGTTCGTGTTGATTGTTGCCGAACCTCCTGCCGGGAGCTTCGCAATGTCTGACGAAATGTCGGACCAGCTCTTCTGCTTACCGTTTATTGACGGCTTGCTGTCTGATGTGCTGGAGCTTCCACCAGAGGGTCTGGAGCTTCCGCCGCCGGAAGAACCACCAGAGGAGCTGCCGGACTTCTTCGGAATCGTATCTTCCTCGGCCGCACCGCATATGGAGCAGGTTCTCGTTTTAACGCCTGTGGAGGTGTAAGTGGGTTCCTTTGTAGTTACCCAGTCGCCAAACTTGTGCTCTCTATGGATGTCGGAATTATCATTAGTGAAAATTGACATGCAGGGAGAAGAAACATAGACCCTCATGCCGCCAGGCACGGGATAGGAGTTCTTTCCTATTTCCTGACCCCATGCGATTGTGGACTGGTCACCGTTCAGCAGATAGGCAACCTCGCCGCTGGCAAATGCCTTTGCAGTCTTTGCATTATTGTCGTTGCCGGGTTCTGCGGACAGGTAATAGCTGTTCTGGATTTTATCATCTGACGTTACTGAAATGCCGTATGTGCTTTGGGCGGAAAGAGCGCCGGTGTTATAGCAGTTCCTGACAGCGCCGCCATCAGCATTAACGCCGCAAATGCCGCCTGCATAATCGAAAGCGGTCAGAGAGCCGGAAAAACTACAGCCGTAAATTGTTCCTCCGCTGTTTTCCCGAGCAATTGCGCCATAACGGTATTCGGAAGAACCATCTATTCCTGCTGCATTGATACCCATGACAAGACCGCTGTTATACTCAAACAAAGGCTTGCTCAGGGTCAGTTTGCAGCCGTTGCCTGCCAGCTTTCCGGCAAACTTGTTGCCGTGGTCACACAGCATTTCCATACCGCCTGCGTCAAGCTCATCAGCCATTATCACATAGTTTCCGGTGACGTCCTTTTTGATGTTTTTCAGGTCGTCAACAGTTTTGATAGCTGTGAATGCCCGATAATCATCATCGCCGTCAATGCCGAAATTATAGAATTCCGCGCTGCCTGTAACAGCCTTTGCCATTTTGCTGAGCTTCGGGAATGTGCAGCCCATTTTATATGTGTGGTATTTGCTGTCGGCTTCTGTCAGGTCAGTACCTACGCTGCCAGATTCCCAGGCATCGCTGAGGACGTCGGCAGTCAGCAAAGCCAGTTCAACCGGGCTGAGAGCAGTCCCGTCTTTGGTATCATAATTGCCGCTGTCGAAGCTGCCGGAGAGGTAATAGCAGTTTGTATAAGAGCCGCCCTCCTGACCGGAAATTCCGCCATGTGGACCCTCCTTGTATTTGACCTTACCTGCAAATATACAATTCGTTACGGTCGGATTATTATTGACGCTGCCGGAGCTGTAGCAGACAGATATCTCTGTGCCGCCGGAAGCAAGACCAACTATGCCGCCTACGATCGATTTCATTGCCCGGACATTGCCCTCAACATTAACGTCCACAACGCTTCCGGTTACATAGCCGAACAGACCATATCCCTGATAAGAGTCGGAGGGTTCATTGACATTAAGCCCCTTTATGTTGGGTCCGCTGCCGTCAAAGCAGCCTGTGAACGGAGAACCGGGATTCATGCCGAGAGGCAGCCAGTCGCCGGAAAGGGTAATGTCGGTTTCGAGAACATAGCTTCCGTCAAGGTTGTTTGATATGGCTTTCAGTTCATCGGCGGTTGTTTTGATGTGTATGATTTCCACGCAGAGCCGTCTTTGGTTTCAAACCGGAACAAGATGCTTGTTTTATTGGCAGTAGAAGCGCCGTTCGGATAAGGGAGAGAATACTCGGTTGTGCGCTTCTTTGATGTATCTCCGGAATCATTTGTCACCTGTGCGGAACCCCAGCCGTCAATTTCCACACCGTTAATTTCCCACGGATATACCCCGCAGGTATAATCAACTTTATCTCCATCTCCTATTCCATCTCCGGGGAACTGTCCTCAGTCATAATAGGTTCCGGTAATAGCACCACTATTGTACGCGCATATGCCGCCGTACCCGGTGCTGTTGGAATATGCCGCCAGAGTTACATTGCCCGATGTAAAGCTGCTGCTTATCGTTCCGAAATTGCGTCCGGTTATGCCGCCTGCGTCTTCCGCATTGGCTGAAATATCACCCGCATTAAGGCAGTCCTTTATTGTACCGTTTTCGTAATTTTGTCCCGCAATACCGCCGACATTAACGCAGCCCCTGATAGAACCGTAGTTTGCGCAGCTGTCAACAGTACCTAAATTACTGCCGATAATTCCGCCATAATAACTTACTCCATTCATTGTTTCAGTGGCAAGCTTTCCGGTGAACCGGCACCTGTAGACAGTACCCTCGTTAACGCCTACAATACCGCCGACCATTCCTTTTCCGGTGACGGTGATATCTGCCTTAGATGAGCAGTCTATGACATATCCGCCGCTGCCGTTAGAAGAAACAACGGAGCCAAAGTATGTTTTAACGCTGACTGTTCCAGTCACATTCAAATCATGAATAACTCCGCTGTTTTTGAAGAACGGAACAAGATTCGTGTTTGTGCCGGCAGCGTCCGCGCCGATAGTTATGGTATGCCCTTTGCCCTCAAAGTAGCCGGTGAACGGCTTTCCGGAGCCAATAGAATCGTTGTTAAACATGGGTACTATGCAAAACCAATAAAATATGCTATAATAAACGCAAAGCGTTTATTATAGATCAAAATGCCTTGCACATACGTTCACATCCGGTGAACTCCGTGCATATCGGCAAATTATATCATATCCTTGCGGATATGATATAATTATGTATTGCAAAAACGCAGTGAACGTATTGCCAAAACTCAGTAAATACAATCCGCTGCGTATAAAGGAATTGAAATGATAAAAGAAAACCAGAAGCTGTTCAACCGCCTGAACGTCGCGACAGACGCGGCTGCGGCTTTTATTTCGATAGCTGCGGCGTACCTGCTGGTGTTCAGCCTTTAAGCGGTCGATTTTCTCGCCGATGTCCGTGATCTGCTGCTCGATCGCCGAGGAACGCTGTTTGAATATCTTCTCGGTGTATGTGCCGCGCTCGAAAAAGCTGTACACTTTGTCGAGCTGGTCTTGCAGGGTTTCAATTTCCTTTTCAGCAAGACTGATAGCGTTCGTCAGTTCGGCGTTAAGGTCGGCTTCATGCTTAATTTGTGCTTTGTCAACGCTGTAGTCCTTTACCCAGCTATTAAGGATGCTTAATACTCGTTGTTCAATAAGCTCAAACGGAGCTGCCTTATTATCACAACCTGCTATATTACAGCCTAGGTAGCCAGGATGTCGGCCATAGCCTTTGCGA
>ENA-OPSJ01002299-OPSJ01002299.1-human-gut-metagenome-genome-assembly--contig:-NODE-2299-length-12613-cov-2.156633_pt1 | contig 12613 bp, 9 predicted proteins | sample MGYA00241801_ERZ501893 | MGnify/ENA primary metagenome ERZ501893 (study PRJEB25962, sample SAMEA2042219) | human gut metagenome | biome: human gut; feature: human-associated habitat; material: faeces...
AGGTGACAGACTCGGGAAAACGGCTGATTGAACCTTACGAAGAATAAGGCTTAAGTAACGAGCGAATAAAGGGGCGTGGGGCTGTGAAATAGAGATGTGGCTTGAAAATGATGTATCATACAGCACAGAAAGTCGGAATCCCGATTATGAAGACCCTTACCGGTTTGAATCGTCAATGGTTATTGAAGACGGTTTTATCTACTTCTATGATTGTGACGGCATCAGTCCCTCAAAGCTCAGCAACAAATATTGCTGGTTCAAAGCAAGAAAGGTCAAATACCACATTATACCAGACTGAAATAATAACAAATCCCTCCGGACTTTTGAATCCGGAGGGATTTTCACTGTAAGGTATATATTGATTTTACTTGCTGTCTTATGCGGTGGCTGTCTGACCGCCGTTCATATCGGGAGGATTGCCTCCGCCAAAGCTGCCATGATTATTACCGCCGGGACGGTTACCTCCGCCAAATCCGCCGTTTCCTCCGTGCTGACCTCCGCAGCACCCGCCAAAGCTGCCGCCTCCGCCGAAGCCGCCGCCCATTCCGCTACCGTAGATGTAGCCGGACATGGTGATCTCCTGCGTGCTGTCGCCTACCGTAAGTGTGTATGTTCCGTCCGATGTGATGTCGGGAGTGCTTATTACAACTGTCCGGAACGATACTGTAGGTGTAAACTCTGCAATTACGTTGCCGCTTGAATCGGTGAGCTTTACTACAGTTCCTGCACTTGCGTTACCTGTGCTTGCAAGTATCGAACCTTGCGTTGACTCCGAGCCGAAGTTCATAGCCATACCGCTTGAGCCTGCCATAATTACCGTACCGCCTGTTATCACAGCGTTATTTTCATAATCGAGCGAGCCGTTACCATTGCTTGTAGGACCGTATACATAAACCGTACCGCCCGATATTTCAATATCGCCGTTCGAGTCAAGTCCGTCGCCGCTTGCATTGACGTGTATTTCACCGCCTGTTATGGTGATTTTAGCTTCGCTGTCGGCTGAGAATGAGTCGGGGCCAAAGCCTCCGCCCACGCCCTGATTGTCGCCGCCTGCGGCATTGATTCCATCGTCCGATGACGTAAGTGTTACCTTGCCGCCGCTGACCGTTACCGTCTGACCTTCAAGACCTTCATAGCATTTTGCGATGTTTATCTCGCCGCCGCTGACAACCGTGTTGTTGTCGGAGTGAACGCCATCATCGCCCGTACTTATACCAAGTGTACCGCCCGATACCGTAACATCTGCGCTGCTGTGGATTGCATCGTCAAGCGTATCAATATCAAAAGTACCGCCCGATATTGTCAGCACGCCGTCAGCCTTTATACCCTTATATGACTCGGTGCTGTCGCCTGTTGTCTTTTCGGACGAACCGCCTCCTGCCTTAAAGGTGAATGCTCCGTCCTTTATGTCTACCGTACCCGATGCGTCAATGCAGTCCTTGCCGCTTGTGATGTTCAGCGTACCGCCGGAAATATATACATATCCCTTTTCGGTATCGTCTGTGTTTTCGCTGTGGATTCCGTCCGTTCCGGATGTAACGGTAATATTACCGCCTGCGATTCTTACGCTGTCCTTGCCCGAAAGGCCCTGTGATGCGGAGGTGATATTATATGTTCCGCCCGTTATCTTGAGGTCGTCCTTTGTTACAATGCCGTGCTTGCTTTCGCACTTTACGTTCAGAGTACCGCTGCCGTTGAAGGTTATATCCGATTTTGAGAATATCGCACCGTCAACATTTGTTGCATCATCTGATGAAGCAAATTCACCCGTGCTTGAAAGCGTGTTCTCTGTTCCCTTTACCGTTGTCACAAATACCTTGTCGGCATTTATAATATAAAGCGCCGCACTTCCCTCTTTGGTAATGCTTGCGTTATCAAGCACCAGCTGTACCTTGTCGCTGTCGCCGGCATTTACGACTATCTGACCCGTGAATGTTCCGCTGAATTTATATGTTCCGGCTTTGGTTATGGTGACCGAGCCGTCTGCAACTGTTACAGAACTGTCAGAACAGCTTGCCGTACTGTCACTGAGAGTTATATCTGTGCATTCCGAGTAATCGCCCGACAGATCACGGTCAGAGAACATATCATCCGCTGTAAGCTGTTTATCGCTGTCAGAAGTCTTACTGTCCGATGCCGAACTTATATCTGTAGCTGAAGAAGTGCTGTCAGCGCTGACGGTCGTACTGCTTTCAGCCTGTGATACCTGTGAATCCGATGATGTGTTGTTATCGCACGATGTAAAGCATGAAACCATAAGCGCTGTAGCAATTGTTACAGCTAAGATTTTCTTTTTCATAAAATTACCGCCTTTCGTATCATAACATTTTTCAGAGCTGTTCTCTGTCGTCTGTACTTTGAGAAGTTATGTTTATTTCAAGATTGCCGTTTCTGCATCTGAGCTCGTCTATCATCTGCTTTTCACAGCCTGCCTTGCCGAGCGTGATGTTATAGGTCAGCTTGTTGAGGCTGCCGAGATTCGTTGTTTTCACCTGAATCATTTTGTACTGTGATAAGTATTTTACAAATATATCGTCAAATATTCCCGCATATTCAAGGTCCTCCGGAACGGTTATATGCAGTACCCTGTCAAACTCGTTTTTCTTTGATTCTCCGAAGGGGGCAGCGGTAAGCACTATGTTTGCAACTCCCATTATCACCGCAAAGATAAGAGCGTACAGCGGATAGCCCATTCCGCACGCAAGTCCTACCGCCATTGCAAGAAATATCGAGCCTATTTCCTTTGCCGTACCCGGTACAGAACGGAATCTTACAAGAGAAAAGGTTCCCGCTACCGCAACGCCTGCGCCTATCGAACCGCTCACCATCATAATCACTATGCTGACTATCGCAGGAAGTGTGGCAAGAGTGATAACAAAGCTTTTTGTGTATTTGTTTTTGTACATATACATAAAAGCCATCGCTATTCCGAGTACCAGCGCCGAGCCTACGCCGATAAGAAAGCCGCCCAGTGTTATATCAGCCGTACTGCTGAAAATTCCTTGTATTACCGTATCAAACATTTACTGTTACCTCACTTTTTACTTTTTTTGTTCTTATGCCCATGCTTCGTCTGAGCATTGTCATATATGCCATTCCGTATTTTGAAAACGATGTCTGCTTTATACCGCCCTGTGCAAGAAGTTCTGCAAGCCATAAAGGCATCGAGCCTGCCGCCTTTATTTCCATCAGCGAATATCCTCTTTCAAGAATCTGCTCACCGTACGGCTCGACTTTAAGGTCGATATCTTCCGTTCTCCAACGTATGTTGCGGTCAAACGTAATTCTTAAATCCGGATCGTCCGCTCCGAAATATGCCGTTCTGTCGTAGCAAAGATAGACAGCAGGGAAAATGTCCCCGTAAAAGTCAAGAAAATAGTTGATCTCCTTTGCTATCTGGCTGTTTTCGGGAAGTCTTTCGCCGTTTTCGAGAATCTCCTGCGCTTCATCGCAGTCGAGCGATATACGGCGCTTGTAGACGATGCCCTTGTATTTTTTCTTCAACTCAAGAAAAACCTTTTCGTCCTTTGATGCAGTACCGTAACTGCGAAGCCTTAGCTTCTCCTTATAAACGGGCTTTTCAAGCGATCTTCTTATAAGCCTGAAGTCAGGGGTATCATAGTAGATGTTGCATATCGTGCTTTCGCCGTGTTCGTCGGGAATCATATACCGTGCGAATTCGCTTTCGATAAACTCCCTTTGCTCAGCGCTCACAAGATATTTAAGCTCGTGACGTTTAAAAATGCTTTTATCCATTTATCTCATTCCTTTCGGTTTCTTTTGGGTGTTGTTCTTTGTCTGTGCTGTAATGATAACTCTTTTGCCTTAAAGAAACCTTAGAGAGTTTTACAAAAACTTTACAAAACGGTGAAAGTATTGTGAAATCGTCATTTTAATGCGAAATTACGGCTGTGATATTATTGCGTATGTTTCAAGGCTCTTGATTTTTCGCTTGAATTATGAGATAATATAAAATAGGAAAGTTTATCCGAACCGCCGCAGACGGTTCGGAACGGGAAATAAAACGACAGATAAAGAAAAGAGAAATATGGCACAGTTTTTAAATTTCAAGGGAGATTATAATGGACTCAGCGAAAAGAAAGCCTCTGATAATCTCAATATGTACGGAAATAATATTTTTACAGAAACCGAAGACAAGAGCTTCAAGGCATATCACTACCTGCTTGACCCCACGGCAGTTCTGCTGTTGATCTCAGGCTTACTTCAGATATTTACATTGTCGCAGTATGTCACAGGCATAATGTGCATAATAATGGCGATAGCACAGACGGTTACGCTTTGTGTGATATGTCAGAAAAATAACGAAAATATCCGTAACCGTACCCTGTCCGCAAAGATGAAATACAGAGTGGTGCGTGACGGGATATTACAGCTTGTTCCGGCGGCAGAGCTTGTTCCGGATGATATAATAATTGTTCAGGGAGGAGAAATAGTTCCTGCGGACGCACATATACTTGAGTATGTCGGACTTACAGTTGACGAGAGCAGATTTACAGGCGACAATACCCCTGTGCAAAAGCATGACGGTGCGGACCCGAAGGCGACCGGACTTAAGAAAAGCTGTATATATGCAGGTACAAGAGTGCTTAACGGCTCTGCTGTAGCGAGAGTAGTGGCAACGGGTGAAGATACATACAGAGCAAGACAAGGTGAAAAGCACGGAAAAGCGGCAGATCCGAATTTCTCACGCTATGAGAAAACCTGCGTCAAGCTGAGGCTTCCGCTTGCGGTAGCGGCAATACTGCTTTGTGTTATCGGCACTCTGTCACAGATTTTAACAGGAAGAACAGACAATGTAATAGGTGTTATCGTAAGCGCTTGCGGTTGGCTTATATGTATGTTTATGCCGTTTGTAGAGCTGTATATAAGAATGTACAATATGAATTTTGTACGCCGTGCCGAGCTAAAGGGGGCTGTCATAAAAAATCTTACCGTTCCCGAAAAGCTCAACAGCCTGTCTGTGCTTGTCATTGATAAATCCGCTGTTGTAGCGCCTAATACGCTTGAGGTCGCAGGAGTATACAGCAAGGATACAGACCTTATGACAACAGTAACGGTGCTTGCGTGCGATAAGGATGAACCGACGCTTGCAGAGCAGGCATTCCTGCTTAATGCGGCTCTGGGCGGAACCGATGTGGCAACGGTAAAAAGAAACGAACTTACAGCACAGTTTCCTTATAACGATGCCGACAGAATAGGCGGAAATATCTATAATATGGGCGGAACTCATCTTGTGTGTGTAAAGGGCGCTGTAGAAAAGGTGACAGGTCTTTGCAATATGAGCCCTGAAGAAATGTTCAGAATAACCGCTCGTGCGGCGGCTCTTGCAAAACGTGGACTTGAAGTGTGGACGGTTGCATATTATATAATACCTGAGGGCGAAGAAATACCCAAGAGCCTTTACGCAGTGCAATATAATTATATGGGGCTTGTGTCTTTTATGAATGCGACAAGAGATATGATACCTCTAGCATTGCAGGGCTGCAAAAGAGCGGGAGTAAGGCTTGTGCTGACTTCCTCTGACAGCCCCGAAACAGCAAGCTCAATGGGCAAAAAAATAGGACTTTCCGACGCAGGAATGATTTCCGGAGATGAAATAGCAGAAAGCACTGTAACGGGAGAACCGCTTGATTATAAGAAGGCTGAGATATTCTGCCGTGTTAATGCGGCTCAGCGTGTGGATATTATAGAAAAGCTGAAGGAAGCGGGCGAAACAGTAGCAACTGTGGGTTACAGCGACAGCGATTACGACCTTGTTGCCCATGCGGATCTCGGCATAACATCGCTCGAAAATACGACAGGAAGCGTTTATGAGGCGAGCGGGCTTATCGTCCGTGACGATAATTTCTCATCAGTCGTTGAAATGATAAAAGAGGCAAGACAGCTTCACAGAAACATCAAACGCTGTATATTTATTCTCCTGTCAACGCTTATAGCGTTTGCCTGCACTTCTCTTGCCGATATGATAACGGGATACGGTATAATTACCCCTATGCTTGCGGCTGTTCTTACAGCGGCAGTGATACCACTTTGCTGTACCGGCTTCAGAAACGTAAAATCGGATATTAAGGGTAATATGACCCCGTCGGGCTTCATTTCGCAGGGAAAGCCGGATAAGAAATTCTTTATAAGAAGTGCTGTTTGCGGACTTATCTGCGGTGCAATATCCGCTCTGTTCCTCACTCTTGCAGGAGGGGTTATGTCTGCACAGCAGGTTTCATCGGTAATGCTTACACTTCTCACGGTTATGACAGGCGCAATGTGCCTTGTTGTCACAGACAAACGTACAGGAGCATTCAAAAACGGAGCAATACCGAAATATATGACGGTTACAGCAGCGGTTACATCGGCAGCATCGGTGCTGTTGCCGTATATTCCGTTTATAAACTCGCTGTTTGGCTTTGCGGTGCCGAATCCGCTTGCAAGCATAGCAGCAGTGCTTGCAGGAGTCGCTCTTCCCGCAGGGCTTCAGATAAAGAAATACCTCAACAAATAAGAACATAAGTAAGGAGTAAATATGATCTCACATTTACTGAATATCGTTTACGGTATCGTATTCGGCGTGGCAAATGTTATACCGGGTGTAAGCGGCGGAACTATGATGGTGGTTTTCGGCGTGTATGACAAGGTGGTAGACGTGCTGACGTTGAAATTGTCGGCTATCAAAAAGAACATCAGATTCATCGTCTTTTTCGGAATCGGCGCCGTTATCGGTATACTCGGCTTTTCGTTTGTGATAACGTGGCTGTTTGATAACTTCCCTGTGGCAACGAATATGTTCTTTATGGGACTTATCATCGGCAGTATCCCGCTTATTTACAGGAATATGACCGTCGGCGGCAGAAAAATCACGCCGAAATGCCTTTTTGCGTTTATCCCGGCACTTGCGCTGGTGGTAGGAATGACTTATATAAATAAGCTTCCCCAGAACGAGAGCTTCACTGTCAATGCTGTTCACAACGCTACCGACTGCACGGTGACTATCACAAACAACGGCTCTTATGATATTAAATCAAACTGGCAGTTAAAGGTCAACGGCAAGGTAGAAGGAGAACTTACCGGCTGTGTTGTAAAGAAATCCTCAGCCGATACTACCGTCCTCACAGGAACGGAAAACAGCGCTATCGCAAAGGGTGGAAGCATTACGCTCACTCTCCCCGAAAGCACTGATATTGATTCAATACAGACCGACAGCTTCACCTATACCTATAAGATGAATCCTTTGCTGTTCATAACGCTTCTGCTCGGAGTTACCGTGGCGGCTGTAGCTATGATAATCCCCGGTGTCAGCGGTTCGTTTGTAATGGTATTGCTCGGTTTATACACCACGGTCATCGGTGCGATAAAGAGCCTTGACTTTATGATACTGATACCGACAGCTATCGGTGTGTTTATCGGCATTGTATTCGGTGCAAAGCTGATTTCGGCGCTTATGAAACGCTATTCTCTGCTTGTTTACAGTGCAATTATGGGACTTGTAATAGGCTCGCTGTATGCTGTGTTCCCTGACGGCTTCGGCTTCAACCTTGAAACGCTCGCAGGTGTAGCAGCCCTTATTGTAGGCGGAGCGATAGCTGTGCTTGTAGGAAAGAATACAGAAGTAGAACAGCAGTAATGCTGTCAAAAGAACAGAAATATATCCGTCGGCTCGAAAACGGTCGGCGGATATTTGTTTTACCTCGTTTTGCTTTTATACGAGGTTGACCTGTAGGCAAAATCGGGGTATAATATAATAAAAAACTGCGAGGTAATAATGGAGTACTTTTACGACCTTTTGTTCTATTTTGCAATATACTCGTTTGCCGGCTGGTGCGGGGAGGTTGTCTTTGCAACTGTGCGGCACGGAAAGTTTGTAAACCGTGGAATGCTGCACGGCGCTTATTGTCCTATATACGGCTTCGGGCTGATAACGGTCATCGTCTGCCTTACACCGATCAAAGATTCATGGCTGCTGCTTTTTGCAGGCTCTGCCGTTCTTACGACCGTGCTTGAATTTATAACGGGCTTTGTGCTTGATAAGCTATTCGGCAGACGCTGGTGGGACTACAGTGACAAGAAGTTCAACATCGGCGGTTACATCTGTCCGCAATTCACGGTCGTGTGGGGGCTTGCCTGCCTGCTTATAATGAAGGTGGTACAGCCTGCGATAGCTTTTGCCGTAGGGCTTATCTGGAAGCCTGTCGGCATAGCGGCACTGTGCCTGTTCTATGCGGCAATAATAACAGACGTTATACTGACCTTCCCCGAGGTAAAGAAGCTGAGAAACGAAATCAGGCTTATAGACGACCTTGAAAAACAGCTTACCGCCGTATCCGATGCAATCGGTTCAGATCTGTCCGATAAGACTGCACAAGCTGTGGAATTTACAAAGGAACACAGAATCACAGCGGAAGAAATGCAAAGAAAGGCGGATATGTTCAAAGCTAAGCTGGAAACAGCCTCAGACGGTGTTAAACAACGTAATTCGGAACGCCTGAGTGAATTAAAGGGCAACGCTTCGGAACGCAGGGAGGAGCTTACAGCACGCTTTAACGAGCTTAACGAAAAGCTGTCAGAGCTTAAAGCAAAGCATAAACGTCTTTACAAGGCATTCCCGTCACTTAAAAACGGCAGAAAAAAGCTGAAAAAAGTAATTTCAAAAAAGAAGTAAATCAAAGAGCCGTCGGTCTTTTCCTGTCCGACGGCTCTTTTCTTATTGCTTGTTTATAAATTTGTCTATAATGTATTTCGGCCTTGCCTTTACTTCGGTATAAATCTTTCCGATATATTCACCGACAATGCCAAGCGCCATTATCTGAAGTCCGCTTAAGAACCATATCGAGCACATAAGCGAGCTCCAGCCTGCTTCGGTATTTCCAAGGCAATTCTGCACAATAGCGTATATTATCATCGCTACGCTGACAAGGAAAACTAAAAATCCGACTACGGTAACAAGCCTTATCGGTTTTACCGAAAAGCTGGTGATACCGTCAAACGCAAAAGCAAGCATCTTTTTAAGCGGATACTTCGATTCTCCGGCAAAACGCTCACTGCGTTCATAATATACTATGTCGCTCTTGAAGCCTATCTGCTTTACTATGCCTCTGAGGAACAGATTGACCTCCTTAAACTGTGACAGTGCTTCAAGCGCACGCTTCGATATAAGTCTGTAATCGGCGTGGTTGTCGATTATATCGACACCGAGAAGCCGCATCAGCTTATAGAACATTCCTGCTGTTCCACGCTTGAAAACAGTGTCCTTCTTTCTTGAAGAACGTACTCCGTATACTATGTCACAGCCTTCGTGATACTTGTCTACAAACTTGTCGACTACATTTATATCGTCCTGCAGGTCTGCATCCATTGAAATTGATATATCCGCAAGGTCCTTTGCTGTCATAAGGCCTGCAAGAAGAGCGTTCTGGTGACCCTTGTTGCGTGACAGCTTAAGCCCCGAAAACAAATCATCGCCTTCGTGAAGCTCCTCGATTATCTCCCACGTCCTGTCTTTACTTCCGTCATCCACGAATAACACACGGCTCTTGTCGGATATTTTTCTGTCGTTGATAAGAGTTGTCATTTTTTCCTTAAGCCGCTTTGACGTTTCGTGAAGTACCTCTTCTTCGTTGTAACAGGGTACTACAATGTATAGTATATCGTTATATTCGGTCATTTGCTAAATTCCTTTCGTAGCTTTGTCGATTTAATCTGACTGTTACAGTATACCCCATTTTTACTGATTTGTAAAGCGTATAATGTGAAAATATGACGAAAAATCGGTAAATATCGCTGTTTTGAATAGATTTTTACAAAGAAAAGAGGCTATGACACCGAAGTGCCATAGCCATAGGAAAAGGGTGCAGATTATCTTAAAGGGTAAAATCCCTCTAAGCCGTTTTTAAAAGCGTATCTCTATAATTATACGTTGAACAGAAGCTCCTCGTAAGTCGGAAAGGGCCAGTATTTTTCACCGACGATCGTTTCAAGCTCATCTGCAACAGCACGAAGGCTCTGCATTGTAGCAAATACTTCATCGTGGTAGCACTTAGCGGCTTCATAAACATCCGAAATGCCCTGTGCCTTAACTATTGCGCTGTCAAGCTCTGCTATCTTGGAGTTCAGACTTTCAGCAAGAGAATCGATCTTGTTTGCGATAGACTGCTCAAGGTTATAAGCAACGCCTGCGTTCTTCTTTGACAGAAGTACATCGCAAACCTGCTTCTCGTAAGCCATAACGGCAGGGAGAATTTCCTTTGTAGCCATCTCTGCTGTTGTCAGAGCCTCTATATTGATGGTCTTGCTGTAATTTTCAAGCAGGATCTCTGTTCTTGAGTGCATTTCAACTTCTGTGAATACCTTGTGCTTTGTAAACACCTTGACATTCTTCTCGTCAAGGAAGTGCGGAAGTGCGTCTACTGTAGACTTAAGCTCAGGCAGACCTCTTACCTCTGTAGCTTCCTTTACCCAAGCGGCATCGTAACCGTTGCCGTTGAAGATTACTCTGCTGTGCTCCTTTATTGTCTTAACGAGCAGTTCCTTAAGAGCCTTCTTGAAGTCATCAGCCTTTTCAAGCTCATCAGCGAACTGTTCAAGCTCTTCTGCTACGATTGTGTTAAGAACGATGTTGGGGCCGGAAATGTTGAGTGAAGAACCAACACTTCTGAACTCAAACTTATTACCTGTAAATGCGAAAGGCGATGTTCTGTTTCTGTCTGTTGTATCCTTGGGGAACTTGGGCAGTGAGGTTACGCCTATATCGAACTGTGCGTGCTTTGCTTCTACGTTTGTACCTGCAACAAGCGCATTGATAACATCGTTCAGCTCTTCGCCGAGGAAGATAGAGATGATTGCGGGAGGTGCCTCGTTAGCGCCGAGTCTGTGGTCGTTGCCTGCTGTAGCTACCGAAAGTCTGAGCAGATCTGCGTATTCGTCAACAGCCTTGATGATTGCGACAAGGAATGTCAGGAACTGTGCATTCTCCATAGGAGAATCGCCGGGGTTCAGAAGATTCTGACCGTCATCTGTTGAGAGCGCCCAGTTATCGTGCTTACCTGAACCGTTAACGCCTGCGAAAGGCTTTTCGTGCAGTAAGCATACCATATTATGCTCAAGAGCGACCTTCTTCATCATTTCCATCATAAGCTGGTTGTGATCGGCCGCAAGGTTTGCAGACTCGAAGATAGGAGCACATTCGTGCTGAGCGGGAGCAACCTCGTTATGCTTTGTCTTTGAAGAAACGCCGAGCGCCCAGAGGTGCTTGTCGAGGTCCTTCATATAGTCGCTTACTCTCTGCTTGATAACGCCGAAGTAGTGATCTTCAAGCTCCTGACCCTTTACAGGTGCCGCACCGAAAAGTGTTCTGCCTGTGAAGATAAGGTCTTTTCTCCTATCGTATGTCTTCTTGTCAACAAGGAAGTATTCCTGCTCGGCACCGACTGTAGCAACAACGCTCTTTGCTGTGGTGTTGCCGAAAAGTCTTAAAATTCTTAACGCCTGCTTTGATACAGCGTCCATTGACTTTAAGAGAGGTGTCTTCTTGTCAAGCGCCTCGCCTGAATATGAGAAGAACGCTGTGGGTATGTATAATGTGTTATCCTTGATAAATGCGTATGATGTCGGATCCCACGCTGTGTATCCTCTTGCCTCAAATGTAGCACGAAGACCGCCCGAGGGGAATGATGAAGCATCAGGCTCGCCCTTGATAAGCTCCTTGCCTGAGAACTCCATAATAACCGTACCGTCACCTACAGGTGAAATAAAGCTGTCGTGCTTTTCGGCTGTGATACCTGTCATAGGCTGGAACCAGTGAGTGTAGTGTGTTGCACCCTTTTCTACTGCCCAGTCCTTCATTGTGCTGGCAACTACTTCGGCAATGGGAAGTGTAAGCTCAGCATTACCGTGCATTACCTTCATCAGCTCCTTGAAGATAGCCTTAGGGAGTCGTGCCTTCATTACTGCCTCGTTGAACACGTCCGAGCCGAACAGCTCCGTTACATCATAAGTTTTCTCTGCCATTTTCCTTTTCCTCCTACTTTCGTTAGATGTTCTTTGAAAAATAAGAAAAGGACGCTTTGATCCCTCAAAACGTCCTCGTTTCTGATTACAGTTATTATAATACACTATGTCGGCTGATTTGTCAATATGTCATTTTGCACAAATTTTGAAAGTTTGCTTGTGTGATAATTCAAAATTGCGTAAAAACCATTGAAAAACCGTTGATTTCTGCAAGTCTTAAAGCTCAATCTTGCCGTAAAGCGTAGCGTTTCTTTCTGTTTCAACCGCTTCCTTAGAGAATTCGCCTGCATCTGACGCAGTATTTTCAACAGCAGTCTGCGAACGCTTGTACTCTCTTTCAAAAGAAGTCGAGAAACCGGTACTCTGCTTGTATGAGCGGTTTGCACCGTTGCCGTTTCTTCTTCCGCCCTTGCGGTCGTTTCTTCTGTTGTTATCTCTGTGGGGCTGAGAAGCCGAGATAACGACCTTTCTGTAAGGCTCTTCACCTATAGAGTTGCTGTATACGCCTTCAATCTCAGCGACCTTGCTGTGAATGATACGGCGCTCATAAGGATTCATAGGCTCCAGAGATACGCTTCTCTTGGTTCTCTTCACCTTA
>ENA-OPSJ01002300-OPSJ01002300.1-human-gut-metagenome-genome-assembly--contig:-NODE-2300-length-12612-cov-2.016883_pt1 | contig 12612 bp, 10 predicted proteins | sample MGYA00241801_ERZ501893 | MGnify/ENA primary metagenome ERZ501893 (study PRJEB25962, sample SAMEA2042219) | human gut metagenome | biome: human gut; feature: human-associated habitat; material: faeces...
CAGGACTCGAACCTACGACCTCCGGGTTATGAGGGCGCTTTTGATGTTCAGAATGTTCGCATTTACCCAAAAATATCGAGAATAACTCAAAATATTGATAGCCAAATGTTGAGAAACTGAAACTGCGGGGATAGAACTTAAAATAAACTATCCCCCCACGAAATTTGCAAAAAAGTTCGAAAATTTACACACTTGACAGATATCATTCTGTCGCTTTTATTATTGCATTGCCTGCAGTGCCTTTAGTACATAGGAGGCTGAATGTAGGATGGGCTCAAACGTTTTTGGAAGGAACCTGGATAGTGTCATCTGTGATAACATGGCCTCCCTTCTTTCTTAATCGGATTAATTATTCCATAAAGGCTATTTTTGAATATCCTTTACAACACATTCATAGTATTTCTGATCTGCAACACAGGAAAACACCACTTTTTCAGCACTGAATCTTTCTGAACCGCTGATGATTATTCCGACCGCTTGCGCATGCCCCGGCTGCAATGTGATTATTGCATTAACTGGCTCGAGAACATTCAAAACGTCAAGCGCATCTTTTCTGGTGCGTACTTCATATCTGGTAACCTCGATTTTGTCGAATTCCACGCCATCTTGGAAGAAGTGGAGATACTTGCTGTATACAGACAGTGTCCTATCCGATGAATTAACCAATACCGCCTTGAAATTGATGCTAGAAGTATTACCGTTTGCGCCTATTTTCGGTTCATACCTTTCTATTGAGATGCCTATATCTTGGTGGTTTCTTTCCAACGCTGGATTTGCAGACGTTTTTTCCCTTTTAGAAATATGGCTACTATAACGCTCCATGAGCTTTTGACAAGCAGCTGACACGACAGTCATTTTCAGAGGTTGAATGTGGAGATTTTCGCAAACAATATCATAAATCTGAAAGATATCATTCTGGTCATCCAATCGTCTGAGAATATTGTCTCCGTTCAAAAAACCACACATATTGGTGTGAGTGATTTCCGGTAGACCAATCACAATGGCAGGGATTTGGTCCATAAACCATATAATACCGGCCTCATTAACACAGTACATGCTATTGTAGTACTCGTTAGATAGAATAGCGATGCTAACTGTACTACGACCAAGTTTAGCTTTCACTTCTGCTGGAATTGTATAACATACATCATTTCCTGGAAGAGACGAACAAAATATATAATTATTGGGAATGCCCGCACCGACGAGAAAATCCCGTAGTATATCTGCAATTTCTGCATTTTTGGAACTGTGGCTGATAAAAATAATCGGTTCCATTGTGACTTTCTCTTCTTCAAATGGTGTATTCGGAGGTACTTCCTCTTTGACTAAATCGTCTTTCCAATACTCTTTGTCTGCTTCCAACGCGCACAAACAGGAAACCATGTTCTCATATGCATGGGGATTGTTACTGCGCTTTTCGTACGCAGCTTTAATATCCTGGTATAATGGGTGATCTTGCAAATATCGTTCATTCAGAGTGTTAATCTCACCCATCCATGTTCGATATTTAGGCCCATCAGCAAAAGAAAATGGGAACCCTGATGTAGACCGGTGGTATTCCGTTTTGTATATATCTTCCCCACGTAAAATGAATTGGCAAACAGCGGCATATTGTTCAGCCTTAGTCATCATATCACCTTGCTCTATCGTATCCGATGGATTTACCCACGGTAAAACCACAAATTGTCTTTACAAAATATCGCTCTCTTTGTCATTGAACGATTCTTCTAAATTCTATTGAGGTGTATAAAAAGTACTCAAATCTGGTGCTCTCTCACCCAGGCAAGAAGGGCCTCATAATCCATACTGCCATTTGCTACACCTAGTCCGATTTTCACGACATCCTCATTGGTGCAGTCAAGACGGATGCCGTTGACTTCCAAAAATGTAAGCATCACATACACGCCAATCCGCTTATTGCCGTCCACAAAAGCATGGTTGGCAATGAGACTATAACCAAGCCTGGCTCCCTTCTCTTCCTTTGTTGGATAGAATTCCTGTCCATCAAAACTAGAGAAGGCAGTTTCCAGAGCGGATTCCAAAAGGCCCTCATCACGGACGCCACCGCTGCCGCCGGTCTCTTCGGCAATCAGTTGGTGCAGAAGCAGCACCTTTTCCTTCGAAAACTTAATCATTTCGCCAACTCCTGGAACGCAGGCTTAAACCGCTTCAGAATACGGGCAGCTACCACATCAATCTTTTCGTCCTCAGTCAAGTCCAAAACGGGTGAATTTTCCAGATCGATCAGCATATAACGGGGACGGTTGTTCTTAAAAATCACAGCCTGACCACTCTTTTCGGCAATTCTGGTCACGCGGGAAAAATTCTGATTGGCCTCTGTTACAGAAACGATCGTGTTCGTATCAATGGTCATGGGAACACCTCCTACACCTATTATACACAATAATAGGTGAAAATCAACCTATATTATTGAGCTCAGGTAGTTCTCCGCTGCAAGCAGGCGGATGAGCAGCGGCGAAAACGCGATGATACCGCCCCCGCAGAGGTAGATTGCGCACGGAGGTTCATGCTTCGTTCGCCTCTGAAAAGGTGAAGAAAATGCCTGCTGTCAAGAATGGTTTCAAAATTGAGATTCAATGTGCCGACATCGTGATCGTGGAGATGCAGCCCTATTACTTTGCTTTTCAGTTTTCTGTTTGGAATTGCTTTTCAGCCTTCTGCCTGATATAATAATGGTAGCATAACGCGAGAAGCTTATCGATAGGATCGGGTGTATTTATGTGAACGCCAAGACCTGATCGGACAAAGAAAGGGTGGGGAGAATGTTATGTCAGAGATAATGTGGCACATCTGCATTTCGAGCATCTACACCCGTGACCGAGTTAGAATGCTTTCTACGATGGGAACGCTTTAATTGCAATTGTGGTCGGAATTCATTGATACTGTTATCTTTTTGAGCTTTGCTTATGGCTGGATACAAATGTTAAGGGAGATATTGATATGGCATTTTTAAATGAAAACGAATGGATACGCCTCAATGAGATCGCATACAATATTTCATTTATCTATACAGTAGAGGAAATGCAGCATGAAATTCTGAACCGATGGCTTCCTTTTTTGATTTCGTATGATAGCGCAATTTTTGCCCGAATCTCTATTGCGGAGAATGGATCCTATCAGTTTCAGGCCCCAGCGGCTTTTCAGCTGCCTCAGCAGGCTGTCGATGTCTGGATGCAGGAAAGCCTGAATTCAGATGCTTTTCGCTGGGCGCTGTATACCTGTAAAGGCGGTGCTTTTCGGGAATCTATGGCATCTTCGGATGAACAGGTGAATAGCAGCGGAATCTACCGGAACTTCTATCTACCCAATCGCTTGGCATATTCCGTCGGCCTTTCCATCTCCTTTCGAGAAGAACCGGTCGGCTTATTGAAATTGTACCGGCAAGCTGATAAGCCTCCGTTTAGCGAACGGGATATGTTTGTATTGGAGCAGTTGCACAAGCACTTTGCATACCGTTTAGTATATGAAGCAAAAAAGGGAGACACCCGCTATTTTTACGCAAAAGGATATCATGAAAAGTTGTGCAGCCAGTACGGCTTGACCAGTCGAGAAGGGGAAATGTTAGATTTGGCCGTACACGGGCTGTCCAATGAAGATATCGCTCAAAAAATGAATATCAGTATCCATACGGTAAAAAAACATTTCCACAGCATATATACCAAAATGAATGTGCGTAACCGGGTACAGATGATCCAGAGTCTTCCTGTATCAACCAACAAGATCGATTTTGATGCGCTATAAATAAAACTCGGGAAAAATGTACCGCCTGCATTGGCTAAACTGCATTATCCTTTGGTAGTATATAAAGATTCGTTGGTCTTACATCGGGACACAGAAGGCTTGTCTTAATAATATACAGACTACATAAAATGGAACTGGCGCTGAATTTTAACGCCGGTTCCATTTTGCTATATTTGGGGTACAAAAGTTAGGGGATGCATATGAAACGAAGCGATATTTGGTGGGCAGTTGCTTATGGGTTGTTGGCTGTGTTTACGGTACTCTTTTGCGTCACAGGAGGCTTTGCCAAGGTCAATATAGCGTATCCTTATCTGGCAGGTTTTGCGCAATTCGCTGTCTATGCTACGGCGGGTGAGTTGCTCTCCGGACGTATGTTGGAGGGAACTTGGCAGATCAACCGGGCGACTTGGTTCAAAAGCCTGAGTTGGGGAATAGGAGGCGTCCTTGTCACGCTGGCCTTTACCGTGTTCAGCCAAGGTACCCGGCAAGCCATGGCAGCAGGTCTTCTTCCGGGATATGGAAATGCTCTGGCACAGGCCTTTTTTACCAGCTTTACCAATAATCTGTTTTTTGCTCCTATTCATTCCGCTCTGATGCGAGTATGTGGAAATTATGCTGAAATCCGCTTTTTGGCGGGACAGCATATCACTCCACGCCAAGCGGTGGACTCTGTAGATTGGGGAGAATTGATCGATTTTACTCTGTTTAAAACGATTCCTCTCTTTTGGATCCCCGTCAATACCGTGGGATTTCTTCTTCCGCAAGAATATCGTATCGTATTTGCAGCGGTGCTTTCCTTGGCATTTGGAATATTGATGACTGTTCTCAAATTAAGGGAACGGAAGAATCGGAGTAGAAAGGAGTCACCTATATGATTCAAATTTCAGATAACACTCAGCAGATCCAACCCTCCAAGATTCGAAAAATGTTCAATAAGGCGCTGGAGTACGATCATGTAATTAGTTTTACACTGGGAGAGCCGGATTTTACTGCCTCGTCGAACGTAGTGGAGGCTGGGTGCAGGGCCATTCGGGAAGGAAAGACCAAGTATTCAGAAAATGCAGGGCTGCTGGCTCTGCGCCAGGCGATTGCAGAGTATCTCCATCGCACAGAGGGACTCTCTTACGATCCTGCAAGCCAAATTGTGGTGACGCCTGGAGCCATGGGAGCCTTGTTTTTGGCGCTGAAAGTGCTGCTGAATCCTGGGGATGAGGTTATCGTCAACGAACCCTGCTGGACTAATTATATCCAACAGATTCGGATGTGCGGCGGTGTGCCGGTGTCGGTGAAAACCAACGCACAACGGGGATTTGATTTGGATGTATCCGCTATTGCCGAAGCTGTTACCGATAAGACAAAGGCCATTATTCTAAACAGCCCATGCAACCCCACGGGAGCTGTAGCCAGCACTGAAACGCTGCTCCAACTGGCCGAATTGGCCCAGAAGCAGGACTTGGTGATCTTGGCTGATGAGGTGTATAAGCACATCCTCTTTGATGGAAGGACTTATACAAGCTTTGCTGCTCTGCCTGGAATGAAAGAACGGACCCTGGTTATTGATAGCCTTTCCAAAACCTATGCGATGACCGGTTGGCGTATCGGTTATGCTGCCGGACCGGAAAATGTGATTCGGAATATGGTCAAGCTGCAGGAAAATGTCAGTGCTTGTGCGGCCACTCCCTGCCAGGTCGCGGCTATTGAAGCTTTGGAAGGTCCACAAGACCACTTGAAGTATATGGTAGAGCAGTATCGCCTGCGCCGTGACTATGTGATGAGGCGGATATCTGAGATCCCTGGTTTGTCCTGCCATGCTCCGGCTGGGACTTTCTATGCATTTATTGACATCAGTCAACTGGGTATGCCTTGTGAAGAGTTTGCCATGAAGCTGCTGGAGGAACGACAGGTGGTAGTGGTACCCGGTACGGCCTTTGGCGAATTTGGCGAGGGATATATCCGTCTGTCCTATGCGACATCCATGCAGTGCCTGGAGCAGGGGCTGCAGGAGCTGGAGGAGTTTGTCAGATCCCATGAGACTAAGGGGGACCCCGCATGAGTATGATCAACGGCACCCGCTTATATGATCATTTGACCCGACTTGGGCGAATCGGTTTTGTGCCGAAAGAAGGAACCACACGATTGCCGTATACCCCTGCCTATGACGAAGGACGAATCTATGTTCAACAGTGCATGGAACAGGCAGGACTTCAAACATCCGTCGATCCTGTAGGGAATCTGATCGGTACGCTTCCTGGTCAGGGAGAGATCATTTGCATTGGATCCCACATCGATACGGTGCCGGGGGGCGGGATTTACGACGGAACCTATGGTGTGTTGTCCGGAATCGAGTGTGTGCAGCGCCTTAAGGAGTTGGGATATCAAAATCGGCATCCCATCCAGGTGATTGCATTTACCGAGGAGGAGGGCAATGTCATTGGCGGAACTTTTGGAAGTAAGGCATTTACCGGCGGAGAGATTGATGAAGCTATGCGGCCAAATCTGGCCCTCCACGGACTTACAATGGAGCAGGTCGGCGCCTGCCGAAGAGATCTGACCCAATATCAGTGTTACTTGGAGTTACATATTGAGCAGGGCGGGGTATTAGAAGCTGAAAGGATGCAAATAGGCGTGGTTGATGGTATTGTGGGCATCGTGCGCTATCGCATGACGGTTTCCGGCTGTGCCAATCATGCAGGCAGCACACCCATGCATCTGCGGGATGACGCGCTGGTGAAAGCCTGCCGGATCATTACCCAGCTTATGGAACGGACTGAGGCCGCTTCGCCGGATATGGTCTGCACGGTAGGAACCCTTCAGGTGTTCCCAGGAGCGGTCAATGTGATTCCGGGCAAGGTGGAGTTTATTGTGGAACTGCGCAACCCAACGATGGAGCCCATGGATCAGGTCATTGACTCCGTGCTGAAAGAGCACCCGGAGCTGGTAGGCGAAGAATATATTCGCCAGTCGCCTACCCAGTGCAGCTCTAAGCTGATAAAGCTGAGCGAGACACTGTGCCGCAACAGCGGTATCCGTTTTCGCAGAATGTTCAGCGGTGCAGGACACGATCTGATGAATTGGGGGAAAGCGGTTCCCTCCATGCTTCTGTTCATTCCCAGCAAAGACGGGATTAGCCACTCTATCCGAGAATACAGCGCTCCTGAGGACTTGTACCAGGGAGCTGAGCTGCTGATGGAGATGGTTCAGGCTTTGGACCAAGAGGAGGGAAAATTGTGAAGATCAAAATCATCAATCCCAATACGACGCAATCCATGACTGAAAGTATAGAAAATTTAGCACGTCGAGTGGCACGCAGTGACACTCAGGTTTGGGCGGTTACTCCGGCATCCGGGCCGGACAGCATCGAATGTTATGTGGATGAGTATTTGGCTGTTCCGGGGGTCCTGAAAGAAGTGATTCGGGGAGACCGAGAGGAAGGCGCCGATGCATTTATCATCGCCTGCTTTGGTGACCCTGGGCTTCAGGCAGCCAGAGAGGTCACCTCCAAGCCGGTGTTGGGTATCTGTGAGTCGGCCATTGCTGCTGCCAAATTTATAGCGCCGTACTTTTCTATCGTATCGGTGTTGGATCGCTCTCGCAAGGTTACAGAGGATGTGGTGTCCAACTATGGAGCGGAAAAGTTTTGCCGTTCTATCCGATCCACAGGTTTGAGCGTGCTGGAATTTGGCAGGGACCCCAAGAAGGGATTGGAAGCGTTAGCCTATCAGGGAAAGTTAGCCGTGCAGCAGGACGGCGCCGAATGTATTTTGCTGGGGTGCGCTGGTTTCGTGGACTTTGTTGAGGACCTGTCCGCCCAGCTGGGCGTTCCCGTGTTGGATGGGGTAATGCCAGCAGTTAAATTTGCGGAAGCCATGGTAGATATGGGGCTGCGTACCAGCAAGGTGTCTACTTGGGGCTTCCCAGAGCAGAAGAATATCGTAGGTTTTCCCATGTTTACCAAACAAGAATTGATATTTTAGGAGATGACAGTATGCGTACCTTGATTAAAGGAGGCACAATTGTAACCGCAGAACAAGAGTATGTGGGGGATATCCTGGTGGATGGCGATGTGATCCGCGCAATGGGGACACATTTGGACGAAGCTGCAGATCTTGTGATAGACGCCAAAGGTAAATATGTGTTTCCGGGAGGCGTAGACCAGCACACTCACTTTTCCGCCCTGTGTAATGTCGGCAACCGTGACACCGCCGGATATGAGACGACCGACTCTGCTATTGTAGGCGGCACGACCACCATTGTGGACTTTGCTCCGCAGGATCCGGATCGCGGACTGCTGGATTCCATTGATTATCGAATCAATGTGCGGGCGAAGGATAAGTCTTGTGTTGATTTTGCACTGCATTCCATGGTAACATATATTATGGACAGTATCTTTGATGAGATCGAAGAATTTCCTCGGAGAGGCATTTCCAGCATCAAGATTTTTATGGCCTACAACGGCTCTCCGCTTCATGTAGATGACGGTACTTTCTTCCGTATTCTGGAGAAGAGCCGACAGGTTGGCGCTACGGTATTTGTGCACGCAGAGAATGGAGAGATCCTGAATTTCCTCCGCAGCGAGTGTGTAAAGAAGGGCCAACTGACGCCGCATTACCATTATGTTTCCCGTCCGCCTTTTACTGAGGCGGAGGCGGTGCGCCGGGCTATTTATCTGGCTGGTCAGACCGATACGCCTCTTTATATTGCTCATATGACCTGTCGGGAGGCCATTGCTGAATTACAAAAGGCCAAGGGAACTGGTCAGCGGGTTTCCGGCGAGACTTGCACTCACTATCTGACCACCACTAAGGAAGTTCTGGATAATCCGGATTTCAATGAAGCGGCTAAGTTCGTTTGCTCCCCCGCTTTGCGGGATCGTGAGGACTGCGAGGCTCTTTGGCAGGCATTATCCGACGGACTGCTGACGGCGGTCTCATCCGACCACTGCGGTATAGATGTGGCAGAGCTCAAGCAGGCCGGCAGGAATGATTTTACTCAGATTCCAAACGGTTCCCCCGGCGCCGGCGATCGACTGCATATGGTGTGGACCGAAGGTGTATGCACGGGAAAGCTGACCCGCCAGAAATTTGTAGATGTTATTGCCACTCAGCCGGCAAAAATCAACGGTATCTATCCGAGAAAGGGAACGCTGGCGGTAGGTTCTGACGCAGATGTTGTCATTTTTGATCCCAATTATGAGGGGACAGTTCATCTGGCAGATAACCCTAACGGCGTGGACTACAACCTCTATGAGGGCCGTCGTCAGTCTGGTCGGGTGGAGACGGTTCTGCTGCGAGGCCAGGTTGTAGTGGAGAACGCCAAGTTTGTGGGCCGCTACGGCCAGGGAAAATTCATCCCTGCAAATATGTACGCATCCGGTTACGAAAACCGAAATTAACCAAGTGTGATCCGTAGTTACTCGCGCTGCCAAAACCGAAGATGTTGGGAGCGGTGGGAGGCTGGAAACCGGAGTGCGCAAAACGTTTGGCCTGTTCATGAAAATATACGGTATATAGTATGATCAGTCTCGTTCAAAGCTGATATGCCGTGTCTTGATTTTGCAAGACTTACGTTTTGCGTATTCCTGGACCGAGAAAGTGAGGAGGTGTGATTTGCAGATTCGGATAGGGCCTGTAGTTGCGGAAGCAGGGATTCCATGAAAAAACCATAGATAATTTATAACAGGAGGCTTGTTATATGGATACTACATATGGAGTGTTGTGTCTCATTCCCCCCATCGTGGCAATCGGATTGGCCCTGTGGACCAAACAGACGATTTTCTCTTTATTCATCGCGGTTTGGTTGGGGTCCACAATGATGAACGGCTTTAACCCTTTGGTTGGTTTTGTCAAAATTATCTCGGACTATATGATCCCCTCTCTCAGCGGAAATGCATCTTTGATTATTTTGGTTACACTCTCCGGCGGTATGATCGCCATGCTCCGTAACACTGGTGCTGCAGAGGCCTTTGCTACCAGGGTGACAAAGGTTATCAATACTGCCAAGAAGGGGCAGATCGTTACTTGCCTAAGCGCTTTCATTTTCAGCTATACGGAGCCCTGCCTCATGCTTGGTACTATCATGCGGCCCGTTACTGACATGGTGCGCATCTCTCGAGCAAAATTGGCTTATATCTTGGATTCCATGGGATGCAATTTAGCTGCGCTTTCTCCCATTAGCAGCTATGGTCCCTTTATCACGGGACTGATTGCCGCAGAGCTGTTGGCAAGCGGCGTTGAGGGCAACGAATGGGGCATCTGGTTGAATATGCTTCCGTTCAATCTGTATGGCGTATTTGCCATGGTTTCTGTTTTGATCGTTGCTGCTTTCGGCTTGAACTTTGGCCCTATGTACAAGGAAGAAAAGCGGGCCAGAGAGACCGGAAAGCTGCTGGACGACGGGGTTCAGCCCTTGGTTCCAGAGGTGAAAAATGAACTGCCCGCAGATTATAAGCTTACTATGTGGAACTTTATTATCCCTATTGTTTGCCTGTTTGGTTCTCTCTTTGCCACCATTTTCTGGTCCGGCGATCTGGTTAACAACGGGTTGGTGGGATGCTTCCGCAGTGCCAACATTACACTTGCTATTTGCATCGCCTTTATGGGTGGCGCGCTGGGTGCGGGCATCATGGGTGTAAGCACCAAGCTCTTCAGCGTGACCAAGGCGTTCGATACCTTTGTCAACGGTATGGCCGAACTGATCTCGGTTCCCTTTATTCTGGTGTGCGCATGGTCCTTGGGCTCTATTGTCAAAGGTATGGGGACCAGCGAGTTTCTGATCCATATTGTGGAGCAGTACCTGACTCCCGGCATGGTTCCGGCTTTGGTATTCCTGTTTGGCGCACTCATTTCGTTTTCGACCGGTTCCTCTTGGGGCGTGTGGTCTATTATGATGCCCATTGCTTTCCCGATGGCCGTCGCCTTTGATATTTCCATTCCGTTTGTTGTTGGCGCCGTGATTGGCGGTGGCCTGTTCGGCGATCAGTGCTCCCCTATCTCCGATACGACTGTGCTCTCTTCTACCGGTGCTTCCTGCAACCATATCGTCCATGTTATGACGCAGATCCCCTACGGAATTACGGTTGGTATTTCGGCTTTCGTGGGATTCCTTTTTGGCGGACTGACCGGACAGTATGTCTTGAGTATTGCGGTTACTGCTGCTATTCTGACAGTGAGCCTGATTACTCTGACTCAGCTTACCAAACGGCGTTACCCTGAGAAGGTACACTAACTGCTTTGCCGTTGGAATAGGAGACATTTATGAAAAAGATTGATACCATTGTGGTGGCCCCGCATTTCTATACGATGGAGGGATCCGGCGTGGGCTATCATAGTGATGCCGCTATGGCTGTAGACGGAGGCAAAATCTTGAAGGTGGGCAACCGGCCTGAGATTTTAGCGGAATATACAGCTGAGGAAATGATCACCTTGGATCATCATATGGTGCTGCCTGGTTTTATCGACGGCCATATGCATACTGCATGCAATATTATGCGCGGATTGGCCCAAGACACCAACAGTTGGATGATGTTCGGCCTCCAGCCCTTTGACAACGCGGTTAATGACGAGGAGCGGGATGTGGGCAGCCGAGTGGCCATTCTGGAGGCCGTCCGGGCAGGCACTACCACACTGGGCGACTATGAATCCAAAATGGAAAATGTGTGTGCTTTCATCGATAAGGTGGGCGCCCGAGGGAATATTGCACAGACGATTCGAGCGGCTAAACGACGGGTTTATCAACCGGGCGAACTCTATGAGTTTGATGATGCCATGGGAGAGGAGAGCCTGAATCGAAACATTGATCTGTATAATAAATGGAACAACAAGGCAGGGGGACGGATTAAGATCCTGTTTGGCCCGCAAGGCGCTGACTTTGTCAGCCCGGAGATGCTGTTGCGTATCCAAAAGGCGGTCAAGGAGCGGGGGACCAAAATCCATATGCATGTGCAGCAAGGAGATCGAGAGACCTATCAGATCGTCCAGCGCTATGGCAAGCGTCCTACAGCTTTTCTGGATGAGTTGGGCTATCTGGATGAATCTCTTATTGCAGTCCATCTTACTGACTGTACAGATGAGGAAGCTGCCCTTATTGCCAAACGAGGTGCCTCAATGATCGTTAATCCGGGTTCGATCGGCATCATTGATGGCATTGTCTGCCCAAGTGTTGTTTTCCAGCAGGCGGGCGGTGTGGTGGCCTTGGGTTCCGATCAGGCTCCGGGCAACAACTGCCATAACATCATCAATGAGATGAAAAATGTTTGCCTCTTCAACAAGATCAAGTATCAGAATCCGGAAGTTATGCCCGCCTGGAAAGCCCTGCGTATGGCCACCATTGAGGGTGCCCAAGCGATTGGCTTGGGCGATACCGTAGGCTCTCTTGAGCCTGGAAAATGCGCGGACTATATTGCTATAGATCTCAATTGTCCCTCCATGTTACCGGTGTACACTTACCCAATGCGCAACATGGTACCTAATCTGGTTTACAGTGCCAGGGGATCTGAGGTTTCGCTGGTTGCAGTGGACGGCAAGGTCATAATGCGAGACGGCGCGTTTACCTATGTAGATGAAAAAGAGTACTTGAATGAGATATCTAAGTACCCAGATGACATCGGTCGGCGTGCAGCAGATGAGTTCTTCTCCATTGATGGGACCAATGCTCATTTTATGCGTGAGGATAAGCTGTAAGCGCCTGTTTTGGGGCCTGGGGAAGACCTCCTCAGGCCCTTTTTATCAAGGTGGAAAGCTGTATGGCGGTCGGATATTGCGCGGTTGAATGGTCGTAACAATTTCGCGCATAAATCTTGACGGGACCACGGGGATATCACCGCGGTGATAGAAGAAATGAAGAAAACCGCTT
>ENA-OPSJ01002305-OPSJ01002305.1-human-gut-metagenome-genome-assembly--contig:-NODE-2305-length-12591-cov-2.918076_pt1 | contig 12591 bp, 11 predicted proteins | sample MGYA00241801_ERZ501893 | MGnify/ENA primary metagenome ERZ501893 (study PRJEB25962, sample SAMEA2042219) | human gut metagenome | biome: human gut; feature: human-associated habitat; material: faeces...
GGATAAAGGACAGCCCTGCCTGTGCCGACTCTTTCATGACATTGCCAAGATTTCCGGTCAGCACCATATTGCCTTTTCCCGGCATAACATTGACTTCAATCTCAAGGGTATCACCCCCGACTCTTGTCCATGCAAGTCCTCTGACGATGCCGACCTCATCCTTCTTATTTGCCTTATCGTCCTGATATTTTACCTTGCCAAGATACTGCTCCAGATTCTTCGCCGTAATCTTCACGGACTTTTCTTTCTTCTGCATAATCTCAAGCACAGCCTTCCGGCAGAGTTTTCCTATGGTTCGCTCCAGGTTTCTCACTCCTGCCTCTCTGGTATACCCGGTAATCAGCTTTTCAATCGCCGGCTTTGATATGGAGAACTGCTTCTTTTCCAGTCCATTCACTTCCCGCTGTTTTTCAATGAGATAATCAGATGCAATATGTTCTTTTTCATTGAGTGTATAACTTGTCACGTCAATAATTTCCATTCTGTCCAGTAATGGACGCGGTATCGTAGAAATATCATTTGCCGTTGCAATAAAAAATACTTCGGACAAATCAACCGGCACTTCCACATAATGGTCAACAAACCGGCTATTCTGCTCATCATCAAGTACTTCCAGCAATGCACTCGCAGGATCTCCTTTGTAATCACCTGCCAGCTTGTCAATCTCATCAAGCAGCATAAGTGGATTTTTCACGCCGGCATTTTTAAGTGCCATAACGATCCTGCCCGGCATTGCACCCACATAAGTCCGTCTATGTCCCCTGATCTCGGCCTCATCCCGGACACCACCCAGACAGATTCTCACATATTTCTTATTCAGGGCTTCTGCCACGGATTTTGCGATAGAGGTCTTTCCCGTACCCGGAGGACCTGCCAGACAGATAACCGGACTCTTTCCTTTTGACTTTTCCGGATGAAAACATCTGACTGCCAGAAATTCCAGAATACGTTCCTTGACCTTTTCCATGCCAAAATGGTCGCGGTTTAAGATTTCTTCTGCATTTACCATATCATTATTATCTTCCGACGTATGATTCCACGGAAGCTCCAGCAGAGTTTCGATATATCCGCGTGCCACACTGCTTTCCGCCGAGCCTGAGGACAATGTCTTATAACGTTTGATTTCCTTACGGAGTTTTTCCTTAATCTCTTCCGGTGCATCCAATGCCTCGGTACTCTGCAGAAAAGTATCGGATTCCTGTACGGTGTCTTCTTCTCCAAGTTCCTGGCGAATCACTTTCATCTGCTCCCTGAGGATATATTCTTTTTGGTTTTCTTCCACTTTTTCTTTTATTTTACTCTGAAAATCTTCCCGGATTTCCAGAATATTGATTTCTTCCTGGATAAATTTATATGCCAGTTCGTATTTTTCTGACAGCTTATCCACGTTCAGGTAATGCTGTTTCTTCTCAAAGGACATCGGAATGGCCGACATGGTGCGCTTCAATAATACCGGCAGTTCCTGGAACAGACATAATACCCTCAGGCTTTCCTGTCCTGTTTTCGGTCTTTTGGATGCATACCCGGCAATTAACTCCTTCAACATGGCTGCCTTTGCTTCTTTCTCTACTGCATCCATGTCATCCAGATAGTCCGGCAGTTCTTCCACTTCTGCCCGGATATAACCAGCTTCTTCCTTCTCCGTATATTCCACACATTTTGCCCTTGTGGAATTTTCAATCAGAATCCTCGCGTTGCTGCCCGGCAGTTTTACTACCTGGCTGACCATCGCAAGCACCCCGATCTCATTCAAATCTTCTCCTGCCGGATTACTCTCTTCGATATTCTTCTGAGTAACCACGAACACCTGTTTATCTTCATTCATTGCCGCTTCTAAGGCATCAATGGATTTTTTTCTGCTTATATCAAAATTAACTTTCACTCCCGGTATAATGCATAAACCTCTCAGGTAAATAACCGGAACTGTTTTTCTATTCTCTCTCATTACTTATTTCTACTTTCTAAAAATGCCGCCAGATAAAAACATACTGCTTCTACCTGACGGCCGTAATACCTTGCTGCTTTCTCAATTATCCGCGAAAAGTAAGTTCAGGTTCTGCTGCCTTATCAACTACATCTTTTGTAATTGTACATCTTGCAATTCTGTCATTTGATGGAACTTCATACATGATATCCATCATGCTTTCTTCCATAATTGCTCTTAAACCTCTTGCTCCTGTTTTGCGTTCAAAAGATTTCTTTGCGATTGCTTCAACCGCTTCATCTGTAAATTCCAAATCTACTTCATCTAATTCAAACAGTTTTTTGTACTGTTTGATAATTGCATTCTTCGGCTCTTTCAGAATCCGGACAAGATCTTCTTCCTTCAACTGATTTAATGTTACGGTAACCGGAACTCGTCCGATAAATTCCGGAATCAGTCCGAATTTTACCAGATCATGAGGCATTACCTGACTGAGCAGTGCATCCCTGTCTTCCATAACATTCTCTGTAATCTCAGCATTGAAACCGATGGATTTCTTATCCAGTCTGGTTTCTATGATTTTCTCGAGTCCGTCAAAAGCTCCTCCACAGATAAAGAGAATATTTGTGGTATCGATCGGAATCAGTTCCTGCTGCGGATGTTTTCTGCCACCCTGTGGCGGAACGGATGCAACCGTACCCTCCAGAATCTTTAATAATGCCTGCTGGACACCTTCACCTGAAACATCTCTGGTAATAGAAACATTTTCTGATTTCTTTGTTATTTTATCAATTTCATCAATATAGATAATTCCATACTGAGCTTTTTCAATATCATAATCAGCTGCCTGAATCAGCTTTAAAAGAATATTTTCTACATCTTCACCTACATAGCCTGCTTCCGTCAATGTGGTCGCATCTGCAATTGCAAATGGCACATTCAGAAGTTTTGCAAGTGTCTGAGCAAGATACGTCTTACCGGAACCGGTCGGACCAAGCATCAGAATATTACTCTTTTGCAATTCAACATCCATGTCTTTTCCGGCCATGATTCTCTTATAGTGATTATATACTGCAACAGATAAAACTTTCTTTGCCGCATCCTGCCCAATTACATATTCATCAAGAAATGCTTTTATTTCTTTCGGCTTTACAAGATTGATCTCGAAACCATTATCGTCATCATCATACCGCAGTCCTTCTTCCACCATGTCTGCACACACTTCAATACACTGATCACAAATGCATACATTGTCAGGACCGGTAATAAGCCTGTTTACCTGATTTTCTGTCTTTCCACAAAAAGAACATCTGTGGATCTTATTATTATCGCCTTTTCCTGCCATGACTCCTCCATACTGCACAGATTATTTTGTCAAATCCAATCGATTGGTAACGATATGATCAATCAGACCATATTCTTTTGCTTCTTCTGCAGTCATATAATTATCCCTGTCCGTATCTTTTTCAATGATTTCCAGTGGTTTTCCTGTATTCATTGCAAGTATCTCGTTTAATTTCTTCTTTGTCTTTAAAATATGTTCTGCTGCAATCTGAATCTCAGTTGCCTGGCCTTTTGCTCCGCCAAGTGGCTGATGAATCATGATTTCAGCATTCGGAAGTGCAAATCTCTTTCCTTTTGCTCCGCCAGAAAGAAGGAATGCTCCCATACTTGCCGCCATGCCCATGCATAATGTGGAAACATCACATTTTACATAATTCATGGTATCATAAATTGCCATTCCGGCAGTTACAGATCCACCCGGACTATTAATATAGAACTGAATATCTTTTCCCGGATCTTCTGATTCCAGAAATAAAAGCTGTGCAACAATCAGGCTTGCTGTTGTTTCATTGACTTCTTCCCCAAGGAAAATAATTCTTTCTTTCAAAAGTCTTGAATAGATATCATAGGATCTTTCACCCCTGCTTGTCTGTTCAATGACGTAAGGAACTAAACTCATTCTTATACCTCCTAAATACTGTTTCTATCTATAAATGATGAAATGGAAGAACGGCAGCACCATTCTTCCTTTCATTTTCATCACTCTGTATCTTATGCAATATTAGCTACGATAAATTCAGCTGCCTTTGTTACTGCAAGATCCTTCATGATGGAGTTCTTCTCTTCTTCTCCCATCATCTCTTTGATCTTATCAGCTTCCATCTTATATGCTTCTGCCATCTTATCAATTTCAGCTGCGAAGTCTTCTTCTGAAGCAATAATATTCTCAGCTGCTGCTACTGCTTCAAGTACCAGTCTGCTCTGGATGGTCTTTAATGCCTGTGGTCTCATCTGCTCAAAGAGCTTGTCTGTAGTCATGCCTGTAAACTGGCAGTACTGCTCCCATGAAATTCCCTGGCTCTGTAATCTTCTTGCGAAGTTTTCAGCCATCTGTCTTACCTGAAGATCGATCATCGGTTCAGGAATATCCATCTTAGCACCTTCTACTACAGCTGCTACAGCCTTGTCTTCCAGTGCATTCTTTGCTTCTGTTTCTTTCTGCTCTGTAAGTTTTGTTCTGATATCGTTCTTGTATTCTTCAAGAGTATCGAATTCAGATACATCCTGTGCAAATTCATCATCTGCTTCCGGAAGTTCTACTTTCTTTAATTCTTTTACAGTTACCTTAAACATAGCCGGCTTTCCTGCAAGTTCCTTTGCCTGATAATCTTCCGGGAATGTAACATTTACTTCAACTTCTTCGTTGAGGTTCTTGCCAACTAACTGTTCTTCAAATGTATCGATGAAAGAATGTGAACCGATGGTAAGAGGATAATCTGTTCCCTTGCCGCCTTCAAATGCTTCACCGTCGATAAATCCTTCAAAGTCGATCGTTGCGATGTCACCATCTTCAACTGCTCTGTCTTCTACGGAAATTGTTCTTGAATTTTCTTTTCTTACTTTTTCGATCTCAGCTGCAACATCTTCATCTGTTACTTCTACGCTGTCTTTTTCCACTGCAAGACCTTTGTACTGTCCTAATTCTACAGCCGGCTTTAATGCTACTTCTGCTGTGAAGATGAAAGACTGTCCTGCTTCTGCCTGTGTTACTTCAATCTTTGGCTGTGAAACGATCTCTAAATCTTCTGCTGCAGTTACTTCCCTGCTGTATACTTCCGGAATCAGATCATTGATTGCATCTTCAAAGAAGATCTGAGTGCCGTACATCTTCTCAAGCATCTTACGAGGTACTTTACCCTTTCTGAAACCTGGTACGCTCATTCTATTCTTATTCTTCTGATATGACTTTTCAACAGCTTTTTCAAACTCATCAGCTGGTGCTTCGATTGTAAGTTTAGCCATATTCTTCTCTAACTTTTCAACTTGTAAACTCATTTTATATTTTCCTCCTTAAATGCCTTAAACATCAGCTTAGTATATCATACTAATCGCCACTTGTCATTAACTTTTTTTCTTAAATTTGTTTAAACACGCGGATTTCGGTAAATTTTTTTCACTTTTTCCACATCTTCGGAGGTAATCTCCGCCCGGATATTGTACCTTGCCTCATGATATGTTTCAAAAAGTTCTCCCGCAGCTGCCGATATCCTGCCCTGCTGCTTCAGTTTCTCCCCGGTTTCCCATGCCGTATCGGTCTGGCGGAATGCATAGCCTTTCTTTCTCTGTTTAATGATAAATTTTTCATAATAATGCCGGATGCGTTCTGCCGGATTCAGATCCTTATATGCTCTTCCATATCCATAGCCTGCGTTTCTCCTGTTTTTCGCGACTTTCACACTTGTTTCACGATATCCTTTTATAAATCCGGTGCTTTTTCCGCCCGTTCCTCTTTTAAATATGGAAGAAAGCAGCCGGAATACCTTCTGCCGGATATCCTCCACGAAGCTTTTCCATCTGCGTGCCAGTTTTTTTACTTTCTCCGTGCCTTCTTCCCCAAACATGAGAATCAGGGAGATTGCAAGACATACTGCCACTCCCATCTGTGCCACAAGCCGTCCTGTGTCCCTGAGTTCAAAATACACCGCCAGGACCTCTGTCAGAATGGCGAGAATGAGAAAGAGGACGGATAACACAGTCCTTTTCCAATCGGTTTTATTTTTCAATGCTGCACTCCTTTAAATTTTTACTATATTCTTCTACCATCAGTTCCATAATTTCAATACTTTCTTCTTTGGAATAGCCTTTTGGAATTTCAACCGGGTAGCCTTCGTCCATAAATTCCAGGCATCCCCGTCTGTCCGTAATCATTTTTAACGGTTTACCACCTATACTGATATTATCGGCAAATGTTTGAATTCTCTTCATAGATTCAGGTTCTTCAGATCCGTATTATATGTAATGCAATACTCATTAATCAGAATATAATTGCCAAAGGCACTTTCCAGCCGGTTCTGTATGTTATCCGACTCACAGTGTTCCCTCATCTGTTCTAATACGATCAGCTGGCGGATGGATATATTTGCCTTATTACAGATGCCTTTCAGCATCGTCATAATGTCATCGTGCTGGTTTGGCATAAATATGCTAATCTCGCATTTCTCCCTGTTTGTTTCCAGAAGCATCAGATTCTGCAGAAATGCAATTACATTTGCATTTCCAGATACTACTTTCATTTCTTTCATCAATGAACACCATTTAAACATCTGGACCATATTTGTCACTTTACTGGTATCAAAATGACTCACATCTAATTTACCATAGTATTTCTCCTTTCAGAATTTACAAAAATTTAAGTGTTTCGCAATTACCTATTTACAATTATTCCCTTTACATTTTACCTTTTTTCGACTATGTTTTTCAACGTGTGACAAAAAGTGTGACAGTTTTTTTACTCCGAACTGATGTTTCATATATATCCTGTATCACATTTCTCCCCCAAAAGCAAAAAAGGCACCGGGAAAACAGCTTAACTGCTGCTCCCGATACCTTATAATAGGCAGCTTTATAGCTGCCTACCCAATCAAAACTGTTTTTCCATCAAATGCAAATCCATAGTGCCTGATTTTCTCTGCCGGAATCCCACCAGAAATAAGTTCCACGTCATATTTTTTATCTTCAATCTGATTCAAAGCAGTCTGTACGGTTTCTTCCAGTGTTTTTTCTTTTCCCGGATTTCTTACCTTAAATTCCATAATAATAGCAGGTAATCCATCCTTTTTTGGTATCATCATGACATCATATCTTCCAAAACCACTTTCCCGGTTAGATTTCAGAATATAGTTATCCGTTTGTTCTGCCATCAGCCCCAGGACAAAGCCATGATAAAACCGTTCTGTTTCTTCCAGTCCGCTCCCCTGTCCTCCAACATCAAAATAACTAAATGTATCAGAAGCTACCCGATTCATGTAATAATTCATCATTTCTACATCATCCTGAAGCAATGCTCTGACAAAATTGTGATACCCGCTACCGCTTGCCTGAAACCACGCAGCAAACATAGTTTCAAACATATCCTTTGTCTCCAGATTTGTAATTTTCAGATGATACCATGGTTTTCTTGTTTCTCCCAGATACTCCACACATTCTGCTCTGAGATAACCGCTTGCCATAAGCAGACTCCAGATAGCCGTTTCATTTGTGTCCAGCTGAGTGAAAACAATCTGTTCATCAAAATGAACTACGATTTCCTTTCCCTGCAGCAGCTCCTCCATCTGTTTTTTTACTTCCGCCGATGCAGTCTGAATAAGCCTCCCTGCCATATTGTTTGAACTGGTTGCCGTCCAGTAGGACTGATACTTTCTGCTGTCCAGAAAACCTGTAATCGACCACGGATTATAAATATCTCTCTGACTTCCAAACACAAATCCATCATACCATTTCTTTACATTTTCCCTTTCATCAGAAAGTCCAAACTCATCCAGTGCCTGAAATACTTCTTTTTCCGTAAATCCAAAACAGGTATTGTATTTGTCCGAAGTTACAGTGATTACCTGCAGATTATTCAAATCTGAAAACATGGATTCCTTTGAAATCCTTGTGATGCCTGTCATGACTGCACGTTCCAGATATGGATTTGTCTTAAATACAGAATTAAACATGCTGCGCATAAAACCGGCAAATTCATTCCAGTATCCTCCCAGATACGCCTCCTGCATCGGTGTATCATATTCGTCCAGAAAAAGAAGTACTTTTTTGCCATAGTAACGGTTCAGATACATACACAGTGAATTTAAAGCAAATGTTGCCTCTGTATCATTCATATACGCAGTCATATTTAAATACATTTTCTTTTCATTCTCACTTAACAGACTGCCTTCTAACAGATAACGGTTGTCTTCATATAACCTTGCAATCAGTTCTTTTATTTTGCATTTTGCTGCTTCCGCATTTTCCTCTTTTACCCATGCAAAACTTAAGAATATAACCGGATATGTCCCCTGTAAACTGTGATATTTCTCTTCTTCCCAGATAGACAGTCCTTCAAACAAATCGCCCCTGTCCTTGTAACGATTTGAGAAAAAACAGTTTAACATGTCCATATTTAATGTTTTTCCAAACCTTCTAGGACGTGTAATTAATGTCACATCGGCTCCGGTTTCCCACCATTCTTTGATAAATCCTGTTTTGTCCACATAAAAATAATTCTCTGTCCTTATCTTTTCAAATCCCTGTATTCCAATACTGATTACTCTTTGCATCTATCCGTCCCACCTTTCTACTCTTCCGACACATTCACGACAGTCACAACATTCCCGTTTCTCTCCAAATCTTCAACCGCTCCTGCCAGTGTCGTGTCATAATACGGGGTAAACAGGAAGATTTCCGTATTGTCCAGTCTCTCTTCGATGTCCTGTTTCATAACGGAAAGCATGGACACCGCATATAAATCCGTCATCTCCGCCATCTGACAGAGAAGCTCCTGATAATATTCCTCGCCCGATGCGAATGCGTATCTCGGAGCAACTCCTCCATGCATCATTTTGCTGTTTGCGGCAAAAGAACAGACATATCCGTTTCTTACACTCTCACCGAGCAGATACGATGCATAGGAAAGTTCTTTTTCAATCAGTTCGTGAAACTGCTCCGGCGGAAAATGTTTCTTCTCATTCGGCTGGAAATTCACATATACCAGCAGTTTTCTCCCTGCCAGATATTCCCTGTCGTTTACCATCAGTTCACCTCTTCTGGCAGTCTGCTTGTAATTCAGTGCATTCATGGCATCTCCGGGGATATACTGCCGGATTCCGGCAAATGAAAAATTATCTTCGATCAAAGGCTTCTTCGACATTGCACTATACTGGAACAAACGGTTTATCTGTCTGCTTTCCTCCACCGTGACTTCTGCCGGATATACATGGATCTGTGCCGGACTGTCCAGATATACTTCTATTCCGGTGAAGCCCACTTTTGCAGTTTCCAGCTTATAATATCCGCGGCTTTTGCAGGTAACAGTATGCCTTCTCTGTATTCTGGTATATGGAAATACAAAGAATCTGCTGATAAATTCCTGACTGATCCCATCACTCCGCTCATATCCCTGCATCTCTATTTTGGAAGAAATATGTGTTTCTATATCCACTGCAAACATCGGCAGAAAAGAATGATTCGTAATTTCCTCAATCAGTTCTGTCCGATCGCCTTCAAACACACCTTCGTCCCGGAAGTACCTCCTGTATTCCAGTTCCTTCAGGCACAACTGCCTGCTCAGTTTTATATATATCGCGGCAAGAATGGTCAGAACAACGATTGTCACCGCGATTCCGGCACAGATCAATGCAATGACAATCATCTGCTCCTGATAGATTTCTAATCCCGGCTGTCTCATTTTAACATTTCCTCTGTCGGCACCGGAACCTGTTCCAGTATTTCCTTCATCAGTTCCACTGCCGCATTTCTTCTGACACGCAGTGCATTTTTCAGAATCATCCTGTGTGCCAGCACATCACAGGCTATTTCCTTAATATCATCCGGCAGAACATAAGTTCTCTCATGGATTGCCGCCACTGTTTTTGCTGCCCGCAAAAGTGCGATTCCTCCTCGCTGGCTGACACCGAGAACAACGGATTCATGCGCTCTGGTTGCTTCTACCAAATCTGCCGCATAAGAGTATACCGCATCACTGATGCTTACCTGTTCTATCTGCTTTCCTGCATTTTTTATCTCTTCGATGGAAGTTACCGGTGTGACCTGCTCTAGTACATCTTTTTGTATATGTGTCCGGAAAATTTCTATCATACTGTCGTGATCCGGATATTCCATATATAATTTCATCAGGAAACGATCCACCTGTGCTTCCGGAAGCGGAAATACCCCCTGCGTATCCACCGGATTCTGCGTTGCAATTACCATAAAGACATCTTCCATCGGCCAGGTATTTCCATCCACCGTTACCTGTTCTTCTTCCATACATTCCAACAGTCCCGCCTGTGTCTTTGGTGTTGCCCTGTTGATTTCATCCGCAATCAGAATATTTGTAAATACCGGACCTTTTACGAAACGAAACTGCGATGTTTTCAGATCAAAAATATTCACACCGGTAATATCTGCCGGCAGCATATCCGGTGTCATCTGGATTCTTTTAAACGTTCCGTCTACGGAAGCCGCCAGTGTCTTTGCCAGCATCGTCTTTCCGCTTCCCGGAACATCTTCGAGCAATATATGGCCGCCCGTCAGAAGTGCGATCACCGTCTTTCTGACCACATCATCTTTTCCTTTTATTACTGCCCCTATATTCTTTGCAATTTTATCCGCAATTACCTTTACAGAATCCACTGCCACACCTCCTCATTCTATCAGCTTACAGCCTTTTCCACAGTTTCAAGCACCTGTTCATCCCCTGTATTATAGGTAATAATCAGTTTTGACACATGATACGTCTTTCCGTTTTTCTCTGCATCACTCTCATCGGTTCTGGTTGAAACAATATATTTTGCGCTGGTGCATTTTAATTTCACATATTTTCCTGATAAAAGTTCAATGTTCGTATATCCGATTGTGGATGGCTTTTTCGTTGCCGACTGGGAAGATGTGATAATTTCCCTCGGCGGGGTCTGTTCTCCGGTATTACTGCCGCCATTCTGATTCCCTCCATTTGCATTTCCATCGGACTGTCCGGCATTGCCATTATTTCCTGCACTTCCATCGCTGTTTCCGCCCTGTGCCGCACTGTTGTCCGGATTGGAGCTGTTTCCATCCGAACCTGCATCTGAATTTCCGGAATCACTGTCATCCGGGTACCAGTATTCATTTCCATCCCCGGAATTATTCGAAGTATTTCCCGCGGTATTTCCGGCACTGCTGTTTCCATTGCCGCCTGCGTTATTGCCCGCCGAAGTTCCATTTCCGGATACATTTGTGCCATTGCCGGAATTTCCATTATCAGAGCTTCCGTTTCCGGAACTGCCGCCGGATACATTACTGTCTTCTCCGGAGCTTTCTTTTTCAAGAATAGTAACGCCCACTTTCTTCTCCGTTTCCTGTCCGTCATAAATAAACTTATAGGTTGCAACATACTTACCTACCGTGTAAATATCGACTCCCGTTGCATCCACCCACATCTGGAAATCTTCAAACTGGTCGGCATTTTCCACTTCAACGGCGGATGAATAATCAATATCCACACCCAGGTATGACTGTATATCCCGGATATTTATCTCCAGCTTTCCATCTGAATCAAAGGATACTGTTCCCTGTGCCGCACCTATGATATCGGAATACTCCAATGTATTAATCTTTGATCCTTTCTTATGGCATGCCGACATGGATAATGCAGTCATCACTGCCAGCATACATAAAAACAATCTCTTCTTGCGCATCTGTTATCTCCTTATTTCCTATCTGTACTGTATTGATTTTGCCAGTTCTTCTGATGCTTCCTCACCGGAAATCTCTTTTACAATGGCTAGTCCCAGATCGATTGCCGTTCCCATGCCTTTTGAGGTGAAAATATGTCCGTCCAAAACGACTCTCTCCGGTGTAACGTCTGCTCCGGTAAGATATTTTTCAAATCCCGGGAAACAGATGGCTTTCTTTCCCTCAAGTATGCCCAGTCCTCCGAATACGCTCGGTGCGGCACAGATGGCAGCCAGCCATTTTCCCTGACGGTCAAATTCCCGGATCTGCTCTGCCAGTCCGGCATGCTCTTTTAAATGCATCGTTCCCGGCATTCCTCCCGGCAGAAAAATCATGTCGCACTGGTCAAAATCCGCCCTGCGCCAGGTAAGATCCGCTACGATTCCTATATTATGCGCACCCGTTACCACTTCCTTATCCTGAATGGAAACGGTCTTTACCTCATAATCCGCGCGTTTTAACACGTCGATAACTGCCAGTGCCTCTACTTCTTCAAATCCATCTGCTAACATTGTATATATGGTCATTTTACTGTTCCTCCTTGTCTTCTTTCTCTTTGTCCTCTGCATGAAGACTCATATAGCTGTTATGATATTTCCTGTCATAAGTAACTTCCTCGCCGAACCATGCCGGCTTTTCAAAGCTGTTCGCATCTTCTTCGCTTGTAAACTCTACTTCTGCCATCAGAAGTCCCTCATAATCGCCCTCAAATTCATCCAGTTCTATGGTGTGTGTTCCGTCCAGCGGAATAAGATATCTCTTTTTGCGTATGGTTTTTCCGTCCGCCTTTCCTAGCAGGTGATAATATCCTTCCGCCTGCAGCGGCAGATTATATTCTTCACGCATCATCATTCCTTTTCCCTTGTAGGTGAGATAGTAGTCATCATTGTCCCTGCGGACCCGGACCACAG
>ENA-OPSJ01002308-OPSJ01002308.1-human-gut-metagenome-genome-assembly--contig:-NODE-2308-length-12585-cov-2.683480_pt1 | contig 12585 bp, 14 predicted proteins | sample MGYA00241801_ERZ501893 | MGnify/ENA primary metagenome ERZ501893 (study PRJEB25962, sample SAMEA2042219) | human gut metagenome | biome: human gut; feature: human-associated habitat; material: faeces...
TTCCTATTGACATATAAAAAATGTTATTATAATATAATGATATAAGGTAAATAATTTATATCAATTTTAATTTAAGGAGAAATAAAATGTCAGAAGTTAAACTCACTAAAATTCAACGCACTATGAAAGAAGTTGTTGAGAAGCTAAAAAAGAAAAAAGGATACGAGGTTTCTTATAAGAGCGGAAATGTCAAACTTGTAAGTGTTGACGACCCGAACCACGTATTCTACCTCAAATCCTTAAAAAATTATTACTACAATGTAATCGAGCTGGAACCGGCTAAAGAAAGACCTACCAAGGTTCAATCAGCTACAAGCTTAAAAAATGCTTTCAAGGCACTTTGCAAAGCTTTGTAAAATAGAAAGGTAGCCGAATATTTAGAGCTACCTTTCTTTAATAATTGTAGTAACAGTATTTAAGGAATCCATATAAAATGAAATTAGGTGGAAATGAAAATAGCGTTGTTCAGAATACCTTTTCAACGCAAAGTCAGTCATTCAAAATTAATGCTTGTGCGCAAGCTTTCAAAATTCTTACAGATAACCTTTATGAAAAGAAAATTCCGACAATTATCAGGGAGCTGTCTTGCAATGCTTGGGATAGCCATATTCAAGCAGGAAATTCTGATAAGCCTTTCGATATATTTGTTCCGGATATGTACGAACCTGAATTTTACATCAGGGATTACGGAACTGGATTGTCGGAAGAAGACATCTTAAACATATATACCACCTACTTTCAGTCTACCAAAAGTGATAGTAACGATTACATTGGCGCTTTCGGATTAGGAAGTAAAACCCCTTTATGTTATACTGACCAATTTATGCTAACTTCCTGGTTTCAAGGCTTTGAATACCAATTTATGGTATTTATGAACGATAAAGGATTTCCAGAAATTCAGGCAATGGGTAAGCCTATTAAATCAGACCAGCCTTCTGGATTAAAAGTAAAATTTGCGGTTGAGAGCAAAGATTTCTATGAATTCAAGAATGAAATCCTTAAATTCTTTCAGGGTGCAAATTTAGTACCGAACATCCTTAACTGCTTTGAAAAAGAATATTTAGACTCCTTTTCAAACCATTCAGAAGTAGTGGAAAAAATTGGAGATATTGAAATTCTTAAGAAGTCAAGGACTTGTCCTCGTAATGAACTTTCTTATGGGTGCTATGCTAGATTAGGTCTTGTACTTTATAGCTTTGATGCTTCTATTTTTAATACTTCCCAGTTAAATGGATTCCTTAGTGAAGGAAGATATCGGATACGTATTTGTAAGGACTTAGGAATTTCCATAAATGAGTATTGTGATATCGTTAAGAAGCACGATATTGGAAGTTATATAATTCAGTTCTTAAGAAATGTAGCTAGCTACGATAGTAAGTACACGATATTTAATTTCAAAATTGGCGACCTGTCTGTACAAGCTAGTAGGGAACGACTTTCTTTTGATAAGCAAACCACTTTTGCTTTTAATTACTTCGTTCTTAAACATTTCGTTAAAATTGCTTATGAGGCAGAGAAGCAGTTACAGCAGTGCAAGGTATTTGAAGATTACCTTGATGTAACTACCAAAATGAAAAATTTCCAATTTGAAATTCCGACGAAAAATATCTGCAGTTATGCTTGGATGAGCAATGGATTTAGCAATATTGAACTAAATCCTGCTAAGCTGTTGGGATTTTTAAGACAGAGGTATAAAGGGGAAATTCCTCAAGATATGGTTTTCCGTAAGTATATAAGATGTAATGATTACCGTAGTTCTCATTCTTATTCGGAAGCAAAAATTAAGGATACTATTGTATTCAGGGATGTTATAAGTAAGTTACAGCCAGTTTCCGAAAATAGTCTGAGAAAGTTCCTCCCTCCTCAGATAACTATATACGTAGGTACAGCTTCTTATTGCAATATCCTAGATAGTGAAGAAGAATTAGGAGGTACCTTCTTATATGCTAAGATTTCCAAGAAAGATAACAAGGAAAGAATTATTGAGGTAATGAAAAAGTCCCTACCTTCCTTTATCGAGGTTGAAGAAATCCCGCAATCTTTGGACTACGTAAATATAAGAACGGAAAAAGAGAAAGTAAAGGTCGGCGATTATTCTTGCAGGATTATTAAATCTGGGTATTGTGGGGATTATAATGTAGAGGATTTCAGACTTTCAGAGGATGTGGTAAACAACCCCGAAGGAAAATTCAAAAGCAAGAAAATTTACTACGCACCCTTTAATAAATGGGGTAAAGAATTGAAAGCAAGAGCCTTCCTTGTAATTCGTTGCGCTAAGGGTGCCGAATACCTATTTGAATTGAAAGTAGACCAGGTTAAGTGGTTAAATTCGCTGGGAATAGAAACAATAGACATAACTAAGGAGGAATTCAATCTTCCTATACTGGAAAAAATGGTAGAACATAAGAAGCTATTTTATTCAGTAGTATACGATAGCTCTAAATCCTTCTTATATGAAGTCAAGAAGATAGTAAATGCTGACGAAGTTAAGAGAATTATAGAAATGGAAAATTCTTGGAAACCTTTCGTAAGGGACCTTTATTACGGGGATATAAATTCTGGATTAGGAAAGCGGGTTAAAATAAGAACCCTTAATAGAATAGAAGAATTCATTAAAAAGTGCCTACCTGCAATGATTGTTAAGGAGAAGCTCATTGCCTCTCTCATTGCGTCCAAATCCCGAAATCAGGATTACCGGGTTAAGGAATTTTATAACAGCATCTTAGGGGAACAGTTAACCAAGTTGTATTCAGAAATTTTATTAGGAAAATCCGAAGAAAAATCCGAAGATATAGAAATTCTGTAAATAAGACTTGACAATTTAATTTATGATATTATAATAACTTTTGTAACAACGCCAATTGAAAGGAGACCAATATGGCAAGAAGTAAAGTAAAAATTACAGTTATTGATAAGGCACCAGATAATGCCTTCTTGATGTCTAGAAATGGAGTAACTGTAAGAATTGAAAATGAAGGCTACACAATCAATAAATCCCATACAAATTATAATGAGATTATTTCTGAACTTTCAAAAGATTCAAAAGATGTGGATTGGGAGAAAGTCAAAAGTCTTTGTAGTGTAAGAAGCTCGATTCTTTCTTACATAGGAAATAACCTCAGATGCGAACAGGGGCATTTTATTTACACTGGTAATGACGGAAGACAGCTTGACCTGAACAATAATGCTTTGGCTTTGAGAATCCTTGACGCCTATAAAAAAGGTGACGATGTAGGAAAGATGATTGCCTTCTTCGAGAATCTCATTCTTAACCCTTCAGAATCCGCAGTTAAGGAATTATTTCTTTTCTTGGAGGCAAATGATTTGCCATTGACTGATGATGGTTGCTTCCTTGCATATAAAAAGGTAAGGGACGATTACAAGGATTGCTATTCTGGAACCTTTGATAACAGCATTGGAAGTACCGTATCTATGAAGAGGGAAGACGTAAATCCTAACCGTCACGATACGTGCAGTACAGGATTACACTTTTGCAGTAAGGATTATTTGAAATCCTTCTATGGAGCACATATTATGGTGCTTAAAATTAATCCAAAAGATGTAGTTTCAATCCCTTCTGATTATAATAATGCCAAAGGTCGTTGTTGTAGATATGAGGTTATTGGTGAGCTAGAAAGCGAACAAAAAACAAACCTCAATAAATATGCAAAGGCACAGAACGAGTTTATCCAAAAAGTAAAAGGTAATAATTTCCATAATACCTTAGTATTCTCTTCCATTAAGAAGGCTCTAAAAGGCATTAAGAAAGAAGACCGAAAAGAAGGTTTGGTTGTTTCAATTGTTAACAGAGATGGGACCAAGACTATGGGGTTCATTGGGGGTATTACCAATAAGCACTTTAAGGAAGTTACAGATGCTTATAAAGATGTACCTACCTTTACAGCCATTAAGAAAGCCCTTGCGGAATACAAGGACCGTAAAGTTGGTGATGTTATAAGGGTTAAAAATTCCAAGCAGAATTCTCTTTATAAGTTTGTAGATGGTACCACCAATAAGCACCTTGTAAAAATTTCTTAGAATTTAATGGAGGTTCTATTGTCAGATATCTGTGGATATATTCGTAATAAAGAGAACTATATAAGTTTATCGGACTTTATTGTCGAAGACCTCGAAGGGATATTCCCTCCAATAGGTTCACTTATAGACTATTATACAGAAATTGACGGACATCGGGATAATAGAACCTTAATTATTTCAGGATATGGTTTTGATAGTAAGGGAAATGCCTTATTAAAAGGACATAATAGAAATTGGAAACTTGTATCTAGAAATGGACAGAAGTCTAAGAAAACACGGGTGATTGGAATTAAAATACCATTAAATAAAGTCTTAAAGCGTATCTTTTCCCCTACTGAAGCATACTTAGCTTGGGAAATAGGGAGAATGGAAAAAGGTCAAATTACTACTCCTAGTAATGCAAAATTCGCAGCATATACCTCTAAAGGGGTAGTAATATACGGGGATTTTTCTATTGAATATTGTAAAAATATGCTCAAAGAATACAATATTAAAAACTCCTTAATTTACTGGGAAGAAGAGGTAAAAGATATGTCAAAAGAAAATAAGCTTACCCTTAAAATTGGAAGTGATGGGAATATCCAAAATTGTGTAATTGGCACAATTCCTGAAGGCTTAGGCTATGGGTGGAAGCCTTTAACAGACTACCCTAATGAACCGTGGATTAATTCACCGTGGACTATTACATCGCCTAAAAGGGAAGATGTGCAAAAAAGAATTCAGGATAATAACCAGAAAGAATTCGAAAATATTTTTCGAAACAGTTCAGTAAAAGAAAAGGAGACCAAATTGAAGAAGATAAAGCAAGTAAAGGTAAAGGACGTAGAGCTATTTGGCGCTATTCTTAAAGACCCGAAACAATACTTCAAATCAGAAAGTGGTGACGAGGTTACAATTAAAAATTATGAGACAATGGAATCAGTAAAGTTTACTGTATCCCAATATGATTTGCAGACAATTGTTTCCTTCGAAGATGAAGAAACCTGTTATAGAATTATGGACGGGGATATATTCTTAGATACAGTACTGTCTAAATTGAAAGAATATAGCTATAGTGACCAAGTGGAGAACTTCACTTCTAAGAAGTCTCCGAAATTTACCGTAGGGCAAACAGCATTCTTTAATGCAGGTCCAAGAAGTCTTTCCCATTATGTTGATTCGGAATTGCTTAAAAATCTTTCAAGCAAAGTTAAAGAGAGTATTATGAAAGCCGTTATTAAAACTTATGGAATTGAGAAATGCATCATTACCCAAGTAAAATTGGAAGGCAATCATAATACCCCAATGGAATATGTATATGAAGTAAATCTCCCTACTAAGTATAATGAAATTTCGTTTCACGCTAATACCACAAAGAAGGAAAAAGAGTTATTTCCGGAAAAAGACTTGGAAATAATTGACTATATTCTCAAAGGTATTAAAGATAAGGAATTGGTAACCAAAGAAATTACTGTTAGAGTAAAAGATTTCTTTGAAACAGTTTTGAACTAATTCCATTAACCTTTACGCTTCGGTTCTGAGCTATCGCCGATTTTTCTCTCCTTAATTGGAGTTATTTACCTTATAACACGGCGAGAAGGAAAGAAGGTCTCCCGCAACTGAGTCCGAAATCTCCTTAGTTGATTCTTTCCAAGAACCACCTAATTTTTTAATGAAAGGCCGCTACTTATGAAGAAAGATTTTATTTTACCTCTACTCTATACGATACTTGCATTTATTTCATTTTCTGCAGCGGCAATACCTTTATTTTACCGCTATAATGAAAAGATTGTGGAAAAAGAAATTGAATCCAGAATTTCCTTAATAGATGAACGAATGGAAATTTACTATAACCAAATCATTACTCTGTATCCGCAGTTAAAGTCAAGCAATGAATTTCCTGGATTATATGAATCTTATATGCACAATGGTGCTACTGAAGAAGAATTACAGAAATTTATTACAGAGACTATTATTGACAAAGACAGCAATCCACTGGTACAGAGGCTTGTTCAGTATAATAGAGACCTGCTCCTTTTAATGATGAAAGCTCATAAAAATTATATAATGATTGAATTTGAAAAGCTGAATGAAGTAAAACAGGATTTCAATGACAATTTCTACGTAAAAATTCTTAATAAGGAGTTAATGTAATGGCTACAAGAGAAGACTTAGAAAACCTATATGTGCTTTATAATACAGTTACAAAATCCCTATATAGAGCACAAAATTGGGCAGGTGGCAGACCTAGTACTGAGTTGAAAACTTGGAAGACATTGAAAGGTGCTACTACCGCTTTGGCAAAACTTCAAAAACCTGGTGTTGAATGTCCTCTTAAAATTAGATTGCTAGCTGTTAGGGATATTAATGAAGAATAAAATTGAATTAGAAAAACCACCCCTTAGAAGGTTAATTGAAGACCCCTATGCCCAAGAATTATATAAATTCTTTAAGCAAAACGGTAAAGAATTACGATTTGTAGGAGGTTGTATTAGGGATACCCTATTAGGAAGACAAATACACGATGTTGATTTTTGTACAAATGCAACACCGGAAGAAATGATGTCCTGGGACCTTCCTGTTGGGTTTCAAAGAATTCCTACGGGATTGCAACACGGTACTATTACATTCGTAATATCAAGAATTAGTAACTTCAATGACTTAATAATTCATTCTGGGTTTGAGGTTACAACCTTGAGGAAAGATAAGAATTGTGATGGTCGACACGCAGAGGTAGAATTTACAGAGGATTGGAAAGAAGATGCTAGACGTAGGGACTTTACCATTAATGCACTTTACCTGGATTTTAATGGAAACCTTTATGATTACTTTAATGGTTACGAACACCTCAATAAGAAAAAATTATTCTTTATTGAGGATACGGAAAAGCGTATAAAAGAGGATTACCTTAGAATAATGCGGTATTTCCGCTTTCTGGTTCAATTGGAATTTACTGGACTAGCGGAAGACTTCGATATAATTACACACTACTCGGAAAATCTAAAGCAGATTTCTATGGAACGTAAATGGCAGGAATTTGAAAAGGGTTTGACATCTAAACACCCTACGGATTTTCTAACTCTATTATTTACTTCTGGGGTACTTATTAATTATATTCCAAAGCTCACTTTATTGAGTTGCAAGAAAGAAAAGAAAAAGTACCACCCTGAGGGTAATGCTTGGGAACATACCTTGCTAGCAGTTAGTAACTGTATTCCTTTGAATCTGAATAGGGTTGACCAGATGATGGCGGTATTATTCCACGATATTGGTAAGGTTATGGTCGCCAAGAAATTAGCGGATGATATGTGCTATAATAATCACGATGACCTAGGAATTCTCTTAATAAAGGAATTACAGGAAGAACTAAAATTGCCTAAATCAGTTCTAAAACTTGCTAAAATGGTAATCTATTATCATATGCGATTTTGGAGATTGAAGGAAATGAAAATAGGCACAGCTTATGATTTCGTTCAAGGCGTTACAGGAAATTTCCGGGATTTTTCTATGGTAGAGGATTTTGTAAGGTGCTGTCTTGCGGATAAACTGGGACGTAAGGATATTACCTCAGAACAACAAAAAAGAATTATAAATGAGGGAAATACCCTATACAACATTATTAAAGCTCTATATGATAGATGCAGGGAAATATCTTTCTTGGATATGCCTAATGCAGAATTGATTAAATCGGAGGAACGTGAAAAAGTACTAAAGAGTTACCGATTGCAACAAATTCAAAAAGAGTAAGTTGTAAAAATGAATTGCTTTGCTTGGGAAGAATGGTCCAAATAGTGAGTTGGCTGCATAATTCACTTTCATTCTCCTTGGTATAAGGCTTTGAAGGTTCAAGCCTGGTGTCACTTCTCCTTTCGGCACCTGAAGGTACCTGTTCAGTTAAATGAATTAAAGGGTTTTATGGGTTTTTATTTTAATCCCCGTCACGCTTATCCCAAAGGTACTAGAACCTAATATTTAATTTTCAAGGGGTAGTTAAATTGATAATTGGAATTAGTGGCCTTGCCGGGTCTGGAAAAGATACAATTGGCAAAATATTAGTTGAAAATTTCGGCTATAAGCGGCTTTCTCTAGCTACTAAAGTAAAAGATGTAGTAGCTGACTTATTTGATTGGAATAGACAAGATTTAGAAGGTTTAACGGAATCCTCCAGGAAATGGAGAGAAGAATTTATTGACCCTGTACATTTATTGACTCCAAGAAAAGCAATGCAAAAAATTGGACAGGGATTAAAAGAGGTTATCGACCCTAGATTATGGTCCAATATTATAAAGAGTCAGATAATAAAACAAGGGTTGAAAAACGTAGTAATTACAGATGTTAGATTTATTGATGAAATAAATATGATACGAGGACTTGGCGGTACCATCATTAGGGTTCAGAGAGGTCAAATGCCTCAATGGTTCAGAGATATTGAAAATGCTTATAAAGCATATAATGAAAACGCTAATGAAAGAAACACTAATCTCTATATGTTAGCTCTTCTAGCTGCGGATAAGTTAGGTGTAGATAAAACGGAATACAGTTTTATTGGACCTGATAACCCCTCTTTAATACTAGAGAACATTGGGACATTAGAAGAATTTCAGCAAAACGTAATTGAAAAAATGAAAGAATTTCTAAGGAAGTACGAATGAAAATTGGGAATTACTACAGCTACCTAAGCAATGTAAATCGGGTAGAAAGAGGAAAGGTAGAGTCTGTGCTTGGCAATAAAGTTAAATTCCATAATGCAAATTACCTAGTTACAGTGGAAAGAATTTTTAGAACAAAGCGCGATGCTGAAAGCTATAAAATAGCTGTTCAAGCAGATAGAAGAAAGGGTTGGAGAGCATATACAGAGGAATAAGATATGGACTTATTTGTAGCTTTCTTAATTTATATACTGACCTTAATTATTTGGTCAGTAATTTTTATATTCTTCCATTATGGAAGGTATTTCTGTAAAATAGCAAAGAAATTGTCTAATAAGAAGAGGTAGAGGAAGTGGCAGATAATAACCAGAAAATTGCAGAATATAAAGAAGATGACATTATCGTACTTGAAGGGCTTGAAGGGGTAAGGGCTAGACCCCAAATGTATGTTGGAGACTTGCATAATGCGCAGTTTCATATTCTTAAAGAAATTCTGGATAATGCCGTAGATGAATGTCTTGCTGGCGGTAATAAACTGGTAGGTTGTATCATTACCCCAGATTATTACGAAGTCTTCGATGAAGGCCGAGGAATTCCAGTTGGTATAAACCCAAATTCTAAAGAAAAGAAATCTACCTTAGAGCTAGTATTTACGAAGTTACACGCAGGTGGTAAATTAAAAAATGGAGCCTATTCAACAGGTTCGAGTGGCACACACGGAGTCGGAAGCTCTTGCACAAATGCACTTTCTTCTTATTTTCAGGTTTGGACCTACCGTGATAAAAAATGGTGGACTCAATCCTATTCAAAAGGAAAACCTACTTCAAAAGTAATTGAAGGCAAGCCAGAAGGCAATTATAAAAAAGGCACCGTAGTAAGGTTCACACCAGATACCTCCATATTAAAAACAAAGCTGGATATCAAAGCACTAGTATCTTGGGTTCGAAATAGCTCTTTCCTTAACCCAGGTGTAAATTTCTACCTCAAAATTGGGGATAAGGAGCATACTTATAACAGCAATGGGTTGGGCGATTATATTGAATATATAACAAAAGACCTAAACGTTGAAGCTCTATATAAGCCCTTTATATTAAAGACGGAAAATATAGACGTAGCACTACAGTGGTTCGAAACTGACGATAGCTCCTTAAATTCTTGGTGCAATTCTTCCCCTACAATAGAAGGTGGTACCCACTTAAAGGGTTTAATTTCGGTTATAAGCAAAGGCTTTGACCAGTGGGCTAAGAAGAAGGTTTATAGGGCGGAGGACTTGAGAACTGGTTTATATGGCGCTATAAACATACGTATTGCAGGTCCTGAGTTTGACAGCCAAACCAAAGAAAAGCTTATGAATGCTGAAGCTGAAAAAATAGTTATTGAACAGATAGGAAAAGAATTTGAAAAGTACCTCAATTCTAATAAGACCTTTGTTAATAAGATACTGGGTCGTGCTAATGAAATGAGGGCACTACTGAATAAGTTTAGTCAGGAGAAGAAGGCTCTTTCTAAATTAAAAGTTAGAGGAAAAGCCAGCTTACCACCAGCAGAAAAATTTATTTCTTGTAATTGTAAGGATTCTGAATCGAGGGAGCTATATATAGTAGAAGGTATGTCTGCTGCTGGTACCGCCAGAATGGCAAGAAATCCATATAATCAGGAAATACTCAAATTACGTGGTAAAATTATGAACGTGGAGCGTGTCAATCTAGCTCGAGCTTATGAGAGTGAAGATGTGTTGAACGTTCTTAAAGCTATTGGCTTTGACCCTTCTAATAAAGAAAGGGAGAGAAGGGTTGGAAAAGTTATCTTACTATGCGATGCAGACGACGATGGTTACCATATCTCGGTTCTATTGTTGATTTTATTCCAAAAATTATACCCAGAGTTGTTAGAAGAGGGGAGGGTATTTACTGTAAATGCGCCATTATTTGTTGGACGCTCAAAAACAACAGAATACTATGGTGAAAGCCTTAAAGATTTGCAGACACAGTTCAAAGGAAAATTTGAATCAGTAACTAGAGTAAAAGGCTGGGGTGAAGCTAATGCTGCATTATTAAAGAAATTTGCCTTCGAGCCCACAACAAGAAAGCTACAGAAAATAAATTCTGTAGCTGGAACGGACCTAAAATATTTCCATAAAATAGTGGGAAATGATGTAACCGTAAGAAAAGAGCTGTTGGCTTCGAAGTAAATTTAAGCCATAGCAAGGCATTCCAAATTGAATTCTTCCACTGTTCCTTCATATCTAGGATTACCAATAAATTGCTTTCCTTTAATTTCTACGGTATAGCAGCCATACTGCTTACAAGCGGACATAATTTTTTGCTGAGGAATTACTTCGTCGAGCAGAAAGTCAAGGTATTCGTATAATTCGTCGGAAGTAATAATATCCTTGGTCATATCTTGAAGAGCCTGCTCCAGATATTTCTTCTGTTTTGCGGACAATTTGAATCCAGCCATTTTCATTCTCCTATTCGTAAACAATACCGGTTAAATCAAAAATTAAGTCCATTTCCTCATTAGTTAATGGATTTATTTTAATATAACCATCAACTTTGGATTCGATTTCCTTAATTTCCTCTTCGGACAATGGGGATTTCAGAATTGTAATTCTGCCTTCCCCATTATTATATTTTATATTGTAGGAAAGGTTACCCCTTTTAGCATTATACTCCTCAGAATTCTTAGCTTTTCCTAAGAGTTCAATTTCTTCAAAATTTTCTAGCACCTTGCAGTGAAAGTCATTTATTTCCGATTTGAAATCAACCCAAACTGTACCTAAAGTACAATCAACCTTACCTTCAGGGAAAAGGTCTTTTACTTCCATAGCTGCTTCTACCAAATTCTCGTGTCTGCTAGAATACTTACTGGTTAAATCTTTAATGAACTTACTTATCATAGTATAATCTCCAATTTATTTACCTTATGTAATTATATTATATTAACTAAAAATAAATGTCAAGGATTATTTTTACTAAGTTTGATAAATTATGTAAAAATGGTGTAGGAATATATAAAATAAAGAGGAATTGATATGATTAAGTACTTATGGGTAGATACGGAAACTTCTGGTTGGAACCCGAAAACTTGCGGTTTATTACAGCTATCTGGCTATGTTGAAATTGATAATGAAATTAAAGAGACGTTTGATTTCAAAATGAAGCCTTACGGTGAGGTAGAGTGGATGCAAGAAGCTATGGATAAAACTCACCTTACCCCAGAGGTAGTGAAAAACTTTGAAGACCCTTCGGTAGTATTTAATCAATTTATTTCTATCCTAGAAAAATATGTAGATAGATTTGATAAGGAAGATAAGTTTTTCTTAATTGGATATAACGTAAAATTTGATGAGGATTTCCTTAGGGAGTGGTTTATGAAAGAAGCTAAAACCGAAAGAGACCTTATGTATGGTAATGGGTTCGGTGCTTTCTTTTGGACTCCAAGTATAGATGTTATGAACTACGCTGCAGTTAGAACTATATCAAGCAGACATAATTTTCCAAGCTTCCGTTTAGGCCCAGTTTGTAGGACTCTTGGTATTGAATTCAATGAAGAAGATGCGCATAATGCGATGTTTGATATTGAAAAGACTAGAGAACTATGGAAGTTTCTTAAGGGCGGTGGACGCTCTAATTAATTTCAATAAACGGTTATCGGATTCCTTAGAAGATATATTTAAGGAATCCGATTGTCCGTAACACTCTCCGTCTTCGATAAATCCAGCACTGGTGACACACATACTTCCTGCTACGTCCTTGTGCTGTAAAGTAGGCGGAAATATAATCATTTCTGAACCATTTATAACAATGTACTTTAGCATAATTTTCTCCTTGAATTTGCACTATACATTATTATATATTGGAAAAGATTAATAAAGGATTAAAATTTTACCTTGATTTTTAATAAAATTTAATATAAA
>ENA-OPSJ01002309-OPSJ01002309.1-human-gut-metagenome-genome-assembly--contig:-NODE-2309-length-12577-cov-2.536735_pt1 | contig 12577 bp, 11 predicted proteins | sample MGYA00241801_ERZ501893 | MGnify/ENA primary metagenome ERZ501893 (study PRJEB25962, sample SAMEA2042219) | human gut metagenome | biome: human gut; feature: human-associated habitat; material: faeces...
TTAAGCAGAGAAGCTAAATGTATTAATATTGTTTCTACTCAAAGTTATTCTTCTCTAAAAAATACATTAAAAGATGATAATTCTGTAAAAGTAATTATTCAAAATTTAATTAATAAAATTTGGTTCAGAACTGATGATATTTTTACTATTGAAGAAGCTCAAAAGCAAATTGGAAAATTAGAAAAAGAAAAGACTTCAATTACAATTTCTGAAAATGCTAAAAAAACAGATTTTAATGTATTTACAAATAGCTTAATTTCGCGTGATTCAAATATTTCTGAAAGTTATAACACATATACTCAAAATGATTTCAAATACGATACCAATTTCTTTTCACAAAATTTAAAAACTTTTGAATGTTTAGCATTTCTTTCTGATGGTATGTCTATTTTAGAAACTCAAAAATTAAAAATGCTACCTCATTTCAAAGATTTTTCTTAAGGAGGTTTATATGAAAACAAAAAATGTTTTTTATCTTTATATTTTAATGTTCTTATTCTTTTTATTATATTTTTTTAGTAATATTTCTTTTGCAGGAGATCCTAAATTAATAAATACTTTAAATGGTGCTTTTGAAAAAATTGAAAATTATATATTAAGGTTATCTACTCCAGCTGCAGCTGTAGCTGTTGGTACTGGTGTTTTAATGAAAAAATTCAGCTTTGGTGATGAAGAAAAAATTAGAACTTCAAAAAAATTAATTCGTGGTAGTTTATTTTCTTATGGTTTCATTTTATGTATTGATTTAATTCTCTCATTAATAAAAACTCTATTAACATAGGAGGATAGATGGAATATACTAGTGAATCATTATCTGAATTAATTTTTCAAGTTATAAATAATATTTTAACAAAACTATTTGCATCTCTTGATAAAACAATTTATTCTCTTTTAGATAATATTACATTTATAGATGAAAATATTTTAGAACAAGAAAATTTTAAGAAAATTGTAGGTGAAAATAGCTCTAGTGGTATTATTCTTATTTGTAATGCACTATTACTTGGATTTTTTATATTTTACGGTATTCAATATTTAACTTCACATTTAACATACATAAAAGTTCAAAAGCCTTCTCAATTCATATTTAAAGCTATAATTTTTATCGCATTAATGAATTCATCTTTATGGTTTTGCAAAGAAATAATTTATATAATTTCGTTAATCACTAAAGCTATTAATTTACTCTCACAAGATTTGTTTAATATAGATATTAGTTTTACAGAATTTATCAAACATCTAAACTTTATTTTATATGAAGATAATTATAAGTTAGATATTTTCTCTTTTGATGGAATTGTTAAATCCTTTTCTTCTATTGGAATGATTTCTTTGATTTTTACATATTCATTAAGATATCTATTAATTCAAATTTTTGTTATTCTTTGTCCTTTTGCTTTTCTAACACTGCTTTCTGATAACACAAAACATTTCTTTAAATCTTGGTTTAGAAACTTTTTGTCCTTGCTACTAATACAAATTTTATTATCAATTGTTTTGTTAGTATCTTTTTCTCTTATTGATATTAGTAATTTAGAACTTCAAAAATTACTCTATATTGCATCAATCTATGCAATTACAAGATGTAATTACTTTATGAAAGAGCTAATTGGTGGAATTTCTTTTGATATAAAATCTAACATATCATCACTTAGATAATTGGAGGTGTACAAATGAAATTTATTTTTCCTAAAAATTATACTTTTAAAACAAAACTTTTTGGCTTTATTGACTATTCTACTGCCATTTGTAATGGAATTATAGCACTAATTATATATGCTTTATCTAATCTATTTTTTAATAGATTAAGCTATAAATTGTATTTCTTTATTTGTTTATATTTTCCTATTTTTTTCATAAATATCTATCTCCCAACTATAATTTATATTCTAACACAAAAAAAAAGGACATAAAAGTCCATTTGTAAATATTTTCAGTGTGAAATAAAATAAATAATTGTTTGTAAATAAAATTATTGTAAGGTAAATTTTTCAAGGAGAAGCAAAAATGGAAGATAAATCAATCTTCAGTATATATAGAGAAATTGTGGCAGAGATGACTTATAATGGTTCCCCAATTGAATTGATTGTAGCAATGACCAAAGACTTTGATAGGTCCACTTCAAGGGAGCAGGCTTTGGAAACGTTAAATTGCTGGAAAAATAGAACTATTAATTAGTTGAAAATATTGAGAAATTTTATTTCAAGCGGGAAATTTTTTAATTTCTCAATATTTATAATATAGATTTATTTATTTAATTTCTGTAAAAGAAGTTATGATTTATGAATTTTTTATCTTAAACATTTAGGAGAAATGAAATGAAAATAGCCTTTAACTTACTTTCAATATTGGGGAAAGAAAAGTCCTAGGGCGGGTATAGCTCAGGCATTCGGGTTAACAACGTAGTTTTCCTTTATGTTAAAATCATTTATTATTAGCTTCTGTTCAGTACTTACTATAATATTTTCTTTATCTTCTAATAATAGTTCTAGTGCTGGAGTTTCCAATACCTCAAGTGAAGAAGCTGTAGTACAGGAACCGTGGCAAATTAGTCCTTCCTGTAATCAAGTCAATGCCATCTCTGATATTATGTTCGGTGAAGGTGAAAACCAAAGTCTTAGCGCTAAGAAGGACCTTGGATACTTCCTTATTTCTGAAGCATCTAAATCTGGTAGGACTTTGTGTCAAGAGCTGAACTATCGTATGCCAGGTGGTGACCTTAAGTATTCCTCAATGCACAAGAACCTCAATAAATTAAAAGAGGATAGGGCAAGTTCTTATAAGATAATAAGAGAGCAAGCTGAAAATTTCTGGAAAGAGGATAAGAACAATTATAGGAAGATGAGTAAGTACAACCACTACATTACTTTATCCCTAGCCAAGAACCGTCCGCCTTCTTGGTTCAAATACTATATACGTTCATATTATATATCAGGTGACCACGTATTTGCAGACTTAGACTTTCGTAACAAGCATCAAGCAAGAAAATCAGGTAAGTACCTTCCTAACTACAATCGTTTAATTAAAGACATTAATGCTCTGAAAAAGGCTTAGAATCAATATTTTTATTATATATTGAAGTATTCGTTCTAAGGTAAATTAAATGAAAGTATTAGAAAGATTGGGATTAAAGGTTGAGGCAGCAAAGCAGGTAGGTACCCTTTATCACCTAACTAATATTGATGGTATGGAATTCATATTAAGAGATAATAAATTAAGAAGCGGCACCCACGTAGGTATTTCTTTCACAAGAAATAAAATGCTGAACCATTATGAAGGCCATCCATCCCGACTTTACTTCAAACTTATAATAGATGGGGATAAGCTTTCTAATAACTTCAAAGTTGAACCGTTCAGATATTATGCTCGAGATAAAAGCGTTGACTTTTCGAATGAATCCGAAGAGGTAGTCCATAAATCAGAAATTCCCAATATATCTAAGTATATAAAAGGTGTTGCTTTCATAGCAAGAAATTATGAAAACGATGAGTATTGGGGACTTAATATGGAGGAACCAGATGAGCTTCTGTTTAGAGGTAATGCAAAAACTTTCTATAATAAAGACCTCAAGGAAATGGTAAAGAGAATAGATAAGAAGTTTGGTCTATTGGTGCAAATTGGAAGCCAAATCAAGAAAGATAATAATTGGTTCAAGAAAAAAGGATTAATGTAACTGAAAGCAAATAAATGCTATACGACTATGGAAAGAATTGGTCAGAATTAAGCGAGAGGGTTAGAGCTAGAGCTGGATATAAGTGTCAAAAATGTGGCAAGTCCTTCCTTCATAATAAACTAGCTTTACACGCTCACCATATAATACCTCTTTCGAAGGGTGGAAGAAATATAATGGCAAATCTAATTGCAGTGTGCGAAGAATGCCATAGTAAAATTCATCACAGACAAATAATTACTAGTAATAAGTGGGAAAAGAAGGATAACAATGCCATCACTAAAAGAAAAGTTAATAGAGCTAGTTCAAGAAAATACCGGCATTAGTATCAACTTTGGCGGAAAGAAGAAAGAGCTTTCCCCTAATGTCAAAAAAATTCTCCACTTAGTTCCAAACGAATTAAGGACATATTTAGAAGGGTTATCTGAAAGGCCTTCTGGCTCTGCTCTATTAAATCAGTTTCAACCTGGGCAGCTCCCATTACGTTTTGCATTTAATACTAGAGGGGGATGGATTACACCTGACGGTAAAATGTTCATAAAAACCTTAACAAACCAGAAAGATGCTGGAATTAGGCCTAGGGTAAAGAATATTAAAGAATATAATAACGATGTTCGTTTAGCAGCATTTAAGCAAGGTTGGATTAGACAGGATTGGTACCAACCAATTTATAGTCAGAAATTTACGATAGTCAAAGAAGCTTTCAGAAAATTAACCTTTACCTTTGACCCTCTAATTGCTTTAGACAATATACGTAATTGGATTGATATTCAGAACATAGCCAAAGCATATACAATTATAATGCCACCGGGATTTTATTACGAAATAGCACTTGTAAAATACAATGGTGATGATATCAAGTACGAAGTAAAGAGATTTAAGACCCTAGGCAATTTTTTGCTAGAATTAAGGAATATAAGACAAGGTTCGAAAGCTTATCTAAAGAGAGAAAATTATTTCAATAACCCGTTCGAAGGCATAGGCAGACGTTAAGATGTTTAGAGTAGCAGCTAATTTTTCAGACATAGAAAGAAACTTCCAAGAGGATATTTTATTCCTCTACGAAATTATTGACCAAAAAGTACAACCAATCATTGAAGAAATAACTTCCTCTATAATTGATGTAGAAACTGCTTTGAGGGCTAAAGAAAAATTCGATAAGAACTGGTTCTGTGATTTAATTGCATCAGTAGATGCTAAAATTAAAATTGCTATCCTTCTTAAGAAGGTATGCTCAAAATTTAAGGTGTCCTCTATCACTTGGGACTTAATTTCCGGAAATTCTGCTGCTATGCTTGAGCAAATCGACATTCTACAGAATAAAGATAAGTTTAGAAACAACTTTGAAGGGTAAAGGCGGATAAGAATATGGCTCAACTCGAAACAAAGAATATAAATAATGATTTATGGTTTTCTATTGAAAAGGTATTAGGGACTATACAGAATACCTATTCAGAACCATTTAATAAGGAAACCAGTTTTAAGAACTTTTTCCTTACGGATTACTGCTATGTGGAAGACCCATTTTTCATTAATATAGGTGAGTACTCTTTTACCAAGTCTATTAAGTATAGTGAAGATAGAAATTCCAGCAATACAAAAGCTTGGAATAAAGAAAAGGCTGCTATTGAATCAGATTTCCGTCTATTATTTCCTAAGTTTAATGTTCCTGAGCAATCTTTCAAGCAATCTACGAACCCTTTATTAGGAAAAGAGCAACCTGCAATCTTAAATATAGACGACCAAGTTTCAGAGAAGTTTTCATATGAAAAGATATGTAAGCTGTTTGGAGTAGAAGAGCAAGAAAATGAATTCTCTAATTCTATTTCATTCCAATTCTTTATTAATAAGAAAGAGACCGAATTAGAAAATCCTGTTTCTGTTGGTATTAACGAAATTGGGTATAATACAGGTTTTATTACAATTAAAGTAAAGGTGTTCATTAAAAACAAATTAGAATATTGCCTTGAAACAATCAATTCTAAAGTATTCTCTCCGGTTTTATTTACGAAATATCTTAATTCTCAGTTATTTGCTTACTTGGGATATAATGAGTATCCCATTCAAGTAATTAATAATATGAAGGGAGAAGAATATACTTTTTCAAAAAATACCTTAATTCCTGGAAGATATGCAGTTTCCTACCCTACTGGACAAATTTACTATGTTCAAAAACCTAATATGGAATACCAGGATTACGTGCTTCAATCTAATACTTTATATGATAGCACAGAAAAGAAAATTAAAGGTGAGGTATTTGATTTAGACGTTCTAAAGAATAAGATATTATCTGTTGACTCTATCTGCAGCCAGATAATATATACAGATAGCTTTGGTAACGTTGAAAAGATAGATTTAACTGGATTCGAATATCTGTCAGATAAGCACGTGGAATATCTTAAACATATGTCGGTTAATTCCGAAGAAGTCCAAAAGTGCTTCTCCCTTTGCAAAAAGGTACTTTCAGAAATTGACGTAAATAGCGCCAGCAATTTCACAAAGATTGAAGGCATAAGGGATATTGAAGTTAGGGAGATTACAGAGGATAAATACCCGGAAGAATTCAAGCTATTACAGAAGTGCTATGTATACTGGGATAGCGCTAATATTGATGTATTAATGAAACTGAAGTTAAAAGTTTACTTAGATTGCATTATGCACTTTAATAAGCAGAAGGAATTTTCAAAAATTGAACAAGAAAGAAGGGAAGGGTATGTCTCAATTGAAAGATTTAATAAATTTCCTATTTCCCTAGTTAAACTAATTAAGGAAAATAAATTTCCTGAAAGAAACCGTCTAATAAATTTCCCTGGAGTATTTAGAGATGAATATTTCCTTAGAGAAATTTCTAACTTGCAATTTAATAATGAGGTTAAGCGTCCAGCAATTATTACTTATCAAACCTTAGAAGTTGCAAATAGAATAAACTATCTTACACGTAGCTTATATAATACGCTTATCTTAGATAACTTAACAATTAAAGGGCTCTTTGAAACTTTTGGAAATAAGCTGGACCAATACTTCGCTAAGTTGCCAGAGAATACTTTATTTATAATTCATCCAAATATTTTCTTTGAAGGGGACTTCTTAGGAAATCCAAATTTAATGCTTGCAAATAAGTTAAGCAAGAGATTCTTAATGGTTGAGCTATTGAAAAGTATTGGATTTGATTATATTGTCTTTTATAAGAAAAATAAGCTGGATTTGAAAGATTTATTGCCTACTTCTTTGAGACAGTTATTTGGGGGTATTAAATATAGAACTATCTATGGAAATATTAATATAAATGACAGCTTAGTACTTGACCCTAATACCAACTTAACAGGGGAAGGGAATGCCTCTGACTTGAAAGAGAATGCCTACGTTACCAAGGATGAAGCTGAATATAACTGCTTTATCTATAATGGTTCAAATAAAGACACCCTATATGCAATTCCTAAAATTGAGCAGTATATCCATAGAATTAATATCTCTAAAGATGTAGAAGAATTTTATAGGGATTTGGTCAGCATAGGGTTCCAGAATATTAAGAACAATCCGGATTTTTCAGATGCAGTTCTTTTATCCGACCTGGACAACAAAGAAGAGCTTATGAAGTATTATAGCGATTATTTGAGCCAAGCAGATATCTTCTTAAATGCCCCAGATTCTAATCTTTTTATTTATAAAGAGAAATTTGAAAATCAAACTAATAATGATAATTTGATTTCAGCAAAAATTCCTCAAATTTTGAATATTGTGGCTTCTGCTTTATATGGTGGAGAAATCCAATCACAGGTTAGAACAGAAGCCAAGTATGGAAAGCCATTAATTATTGTGGAAAACCGTGAGGTTAGGGACCATATTGCCAAAGAGTTAAGAAAGAGGCTTCCAGCTAGTACAGAATTAGTAATATTTAATACAGCAAATGAAGATGAGATTAAAAAGTTCAATTCTTCAAAATGCGTAGGAATTATTACAAGGGATTTACTGAATATAAATCCGGTTCTTAAAGCTGTATCCACCTACATTGTAGTTCAAAATGAATGGGGTAAAAATTACTTAGAGAATATACTGGATTGTGTGCTATTCCAAACAATGAATGGATATGGAATGCCTTTATTGAAGGTAGACAATGAATTTCAGTTACTGGGAGAAGATATAGATATTCATTTCTTAGTATTCAATAATACGTTAGAAATGAATAAGCTATACAATATGATTCAGTTATATACGAAGGATAGAATTAAATTATATTCCGAAGAGAACTCCTTTAAGAATGTAAGAAATTACCTTACAGAAGTAAATTACATTGAAGAAGTAAACACCAAAGATTTAGAAACTCTAACGTCGGAAGAATTTAATAAGTCCAATATAATGGGACTATATCGGAAAATTAAGGATTACGAATATAATCAAGCTATGGCACACAAGCAATTTCTTTCTAATTTAATATTAAAGAAATTGCAATACAGATTACCAGAAAAGGATTTACTGCCACTTGCTTTCGACAAAGAGACAGCAGAATCCAAGGATTTTGGTTTTGGAGGCAAAGCCTATATTCCATTCCTAAATGGTATGTACCTGGATGTTATTGATAAGTTCAGTTTAGTTCAAGCTAAGGTAGACGAACATTTTTCTGATATCAATGGAAATGAAATTAAATATATTAATGCAGTAGCAGCCAAAGGAAAACCAGTTTATACTGCTTTTGGTACTGGATATGTAAGAGATATTACACAAGAAAATGCGGTCGTAGATATCATTGGATTCCAAGAGGTTCTAGTCCCTATTAATAACTTATTTATGGGAACAAATTCCATTTTTGAAGAGTATGCTCGTTCACTTGGAAATTATGGGGATTGCAAACTATCTAAAGACGACGTTAAAATTTCCGTGATTAAAGAGGAAGACAAGGATATTCGTTTAGACGTGGCTAATAATACGGTAGAATTAAAATGCGGTATTATTAACGGATTATTCAGCATTTATACTAACAATATTGATGCTGATAACGTAAGACTCGAAAATTATAACTTTGACCGTTTCAGCAATATATTTGCGGTAGACATAGACAGCAAAGAGACTTTTGAAGATGTAATTGAAAGACTGAGAGGATACAGTATAAATAATAAGTACATTGGAGCAATAAACCAATGTTATAGGGAATTTTCCAAAGGGAATAAGTTCATTGTTCCAGAATATTATAATTACTTCAAATCCGGACAGATGAAGGAAAAGAATCCAGTAGCTTATCCTACTATATGGAATGATAAATTCTTTATCTTCATTAATGGAAATTTCTACCAAAAATTAGGATATAAGCTATCCCGTAAGTTTAATGTAAATTTAATTAAAAGTACCTATATAGAGCAATTTGAAAGATTGAAGGACTGCAGATTCGAACTAATTAAGATTTCGAAGATGCTCAATATATTAAATCTACAGACTCTATTAGGTTTCTTTGAGAATACCTACGAAAAGATGGAGGTTCTCGATATATCTGAACCTAACAGCATAGATAACCAAATTGCAACTAAACAGGATTTATTAAATGCAATTCGGGAAAAAGAGAGAAAATTAAAACAACGTATTAAAACTTTAAGGAGTGAAAAATATGGAAAGTAAAGAACTGTTGCAGGTTGCCCAGAAGGCAATGCTTGCTCAAGGTTTTATTAATGAAAAGCAGCTTGTTGCCGAAGGCTTTAGCGATGAACTAAAATCAGCTTGGAACAAGTTCTGTCATTCTAATCTTGGATTTCGTTTCTATGCAGGCAGAATCCCTTCCCCAGAGCGCTTATCTATTGACGCTATGAGCAAGTTGGTTACAATGTCCAAAGCAGTAGAAAAAGCTAAGGCAGATGAACCTGAAAAGAAAGAGCCAGAAGCTATCAAAGAGCAGGTTGAAGCTAAACCAGCTGAAAAAGAAGTAGTTTCTAAAGAGGACAAGAAAGTAGCAAAGAAGAAATAATTAGAAATTTTATTTCTTATTTATTAGGAGGTGGGGATGAAAGTTTCCACCTCCTTTTATGTAAATATAATTATATCAAAATTAAGTAAAATAGAAACGGAAAGGTCAGCTTAATGTCGAATATCGAAATTAAGACAACTACAGTAGATTATGGCGTAAAATCGGATAACCCTAACAAGAAATTTATTCGCTCCTTTATTAATAATAATTATGCAGGTATCGGCAAAAGAATAATTGTGGTATTTGACTTCTTTGATGAAGCGAAGTTAGGTGAGCAAAAGCTTACCAACTGGAAAGGGGAAAGTTGGATTAAGTATGGACACGGTTATCCAGATGCTGCTGAGGCTATGCTTGAACAATTATGTAGTGATGAAAGGCTGAATGTATTAACAGAATACCCATTAGTTCCATTTTCTTTAATGTCCAAAGAAAGTGGCGAGAAGGAATATTACTATAAAGAGGCTTTAGGTCACTTAAGACGTTATATCTATGAAAATAATTTCGATGGCATTGTCTTTGCTGGATTTTGGGGATTAGACGAGAACTTTAATTCCAAAATAGACCCAGCAAAATTTGGAAGGGTTTTCGATTATAAAATTAAAGACAAGACTTTTCCTTGTATCTATACTATATCCCCTAATTACTGGGGTACAGATAAGAAGAATTCAGACCAAGAAGATTTGGCTTCTTTAGTAGGGTTCTTTAAGCAGCACCTTGAAATAGTAATGGAAGGAAAGAACCGATATACAGTGGATGGGGAAGGCTGGCAAACCACGCTCGTTAGAAACATTGAACAATTTGACTCAATGATGGAAGATATAAGAAATAGCAGAAAAACGGCTTGGGACTGTGAGACTACCGGCTTATCAAGAAAGTGCGAGAAATTATTAACCTTACAGGTAGCTACCGGGGAAAAGACCTGCTATGTCCTCCCTTTCCAGCATAAGCAGTCTTTATTTACTTCTAAAGAGTTAAAGTATATTGCAGATACATTTAAGAATTACTTCGAAAGAGAGGCGGAAGGAAAAATTCACGTTTACCAGAATGCGAAGTACGATATTGGACAATTCATTACCCACTTTAATCTTAAATATTATGCAGCGCATATTTGGGACCTTATGGCAGGGGAATTTGCATTAAATGAGAATAGAAAGTTTTTGAACCTTGTAGGTTTTATGACTCCTTATACTTTGGAATTCATTTCTTATAATTATGGCGGTGGACATTTATTCCACGAAGGAAAACTAGGGAAGAAAGAAAGAACCATATTGGCGGATGAAAATATTGAGGATATTGCTGAATATGGTGCTAAAGACGTTATTATTCCTTACCAAATCTGCTCTTTCCAAATTCAAGAAGCAAAGAGAAGAGGGGATAAAGGTTTTGTCAAATTAGTAGCAGACCAAATGTCAGATATGATTCTAGACTTTGCTGTTATGGAAAGCAATGGTATTAAAGTTGATAAAGGCTATTTGTTAAAGTTAAGAGATGGCCAAAGTCAGTTGACAAAGGCAATGCAAGACATTGAAGATGAGTACTGGTCAATGGACTCGGTTAAAGCGGCTAATGGAATTCTATTAGAAGCAAAAGGTCTGCCTTCCAAACCTACCTGTTTTGGAGTTGTTCAAAAAGTATTTGATATAAATAAACAGGAAAGCCAGCAAGCTCTATTCTTTAAGGTTCTAGGAATTGCGGTGGATAAGGCTAGAAAAGACGGGGGCGGAAGTATCGGTAAATCTTTCAAAGAAAAATATAAAGGGCAATACCACGAGGTTGAATTGCTAGATAAGTATGATAAGATTAAAAAGATTAAATCAACCTTTATTGATGCCCACTTTGACCGTTTCAGTGTTGACCCGGATTTAAGGTTTGACAGTAGAATGAGGTCATCTTATCAGTTCACAGGTGTTGTGACTGGACGTGCTTCTTCAAGTAATCCTAATTTGCAACAAGTACCTAGTCGAGGTGAATTTTCAAAACTGGTTAAGAGACAATTTATATGTAATTCTAACCACCTTTTGGTGAAGGCAGACTATTCTGCTCACGAGGTCAGAAACTGGGGTAATGTCAGTAAGGATGCTAACGTATGTCAGTCCTTTGATTTTGGTAAGCAATTAAGAAAAGCATTAAGGTATCACTTTGCGGAAGATACCGAAATATGGGAAAGATTTGCAAAATTCCAGAAAGAAACCCGTTGGAAAGTACCAAAAGGTTCAGACTTGGTAGCACTTAATTATGATGAAAAGAAAGAATTAATTGCTAATATTAATGAAAAGAGATTTAAGAAGTTATGCGAGCTTATGTTTGAGCTAGAAAATAAAGGAGATGTTCATAAGCTTAACTATGAGTTCTTTTATGGTACACCAGCTTATTTGGTTAATCCTCAGCAACGCCAGTCTATTAAAGCCGTGGTATTTGGTGTTATCTATGGAATGTCAGCAATTACCTTAGCAGAAGATTTAAAGATTCCCGTTTCTGAGGCAGAAGGCATTGTAAACAAGATGTTCGAGAAATTCCCTCTAGGAGGTAAATGGATTAATCACTGCAAAGAGAATGGAAAGCTAACTTGCCAAGTTCGTTCTCCTCTTGGACGTATTAGACATCTGGACGGTTTTAGACATCCCTCTTATTCAGTAGTATCTGCTATGGAACGTAAAGGTCCTAATAGTTGCATCCAGGGTTTTGCTTCGGATATTGGTTTTATGGCGGGCAAGATTTTATACGATTTATGCTGGCACTGGTTCTGGAAATACGGAGTTAATTTTGAATTTAGCTATAATAACGTTGTGCACGATAGTACCGAATGCGAATGCAGAATCAAGCACATTCCAATAGCCGCTTATATGATTGAGCACGCTTACACCACTTTAGTTCATTTAAGATGTAGGGATTTATACGGGCTAGAATTAGTCTGTGGCTACGAAATTGAAATGGACATTGGAGGTTCTTATTCTCAT
>ENA-OPSJ01002311-OPSJ01002311.1-human-gut-metagenome-genome-assembly--contig:-NODE-2311-length-12561-cov-7.483688_pt1 | contig 12561 bp, 8 predicted proteins | sample MGYA00241801_ERZ501893 | MGnify/ENA primary metagenome ERZ501893 (study PRJEB25962, sample SAMEA2042219) | human gut metagenome | biome: human gut; feature: human-associated habitat; material: faeces...
ATAAAAGGCTCCTTTCAGAGCCCTATGATAGTCCAGCTTTTTGTCCGCACCCTCGTCTCAAACTTATTTTTTATATTTTTCAATAAAATCCAATGTCATCTGTGCAACACGCTGATTTCCTGCTTTGGTGAATCCATGTCCCTCTCCTGGGAACAGTTCTAATACTGCGTGAGGATATATGGAAGGAAGTTTATCGACATAGGCTTTTGCTACTACTTTGTCTTCGCTGCCATGCATAACCAGAACTTCCCGTGGATAGTTTCCAATGTGGTCAGAGGTTTTGAAACCGTGAAGGGCTACAAAAAAGTCATGTCCCAGCTTCATCCCCCATAATTCCAAAGAATCAGGAATGTCCGAGATGTCTGGGAAACGGTTATTCCAGTCATCGGGAATACAGAGAGCAGGATAGAGAAGCAATAATCCCTGAATGTCTTCCGTTCGTTGTTCTGCAACTAAGGCGCTGATAAAACCGCCTTGGCTGGCTCCAAAAAGAAAAATGTTATTTTCGTCAATCCTGGGGTCTTTTTTCAAAAAATCCAAAACGGCACATAAGTCTTCCATCTCAGTAAAAATAGTCATATTACTAGTCTCCATAGAGCTTCTGGCATTTACTGAACCACCACAAAAATCGTAACAGAATGCGGCAATGTTGTGTTTTGACAAAAGATGGGCATTAAGAATGAAATCTTTTCCAGAGCCATTATATCCATGACTGAAAATAACCAGCGGACTTGGAGTGTCATTGTCCGGAAAATAGAAATCCCCTACCAGTTCTCGATTGTGATGTAGTATGGTCAGTAATTCTGTTTTCATATTGTCTCCTTTTTAAAACTAAGGTTTATCAAAACTAAAAAAATTATATCATACATTTTTTAGTCCGGCAACAGGAGATGTGGAAGGTATTGGACAGAATTGTTTCTGCAAAAAAATGCTATGGAAGGAAATCTTCAAAAACTATGACATGGCAGAGTATTCCAAAGCGACTTTCGGCATGTATTAAATTTGTACAACGTCCGTTTTCAATTATATAGTTTCGCAATTACCTAACCAGGATAAGGAACGAACTAACCTTATTCTTGTTTTTTTATGTAAGAAGGAGATGTTAAGTAGAAGCGGAATGATATTTTGATAAAATAAACAGCGATTTCACATTATGGTTGATAAATCGCTGTTCAACATCGCCTCTGAACAGCGACTTTAATGACGTGAAGAGAAACTTTAGCATGTTAAAGATTCTGGTGGAAAAACAATAGTGAATATGATATAATACGGTACAGATATTATTAATATGCGGTAGATGTGGAAAGGTGTGTGTAATATGGCTGTTTCGTATAATGGATTATGGAAAATTTTGATTGATAAGAATCTCCAAAAGAAAGATTTGACAGAAGAATTGAATATTAGTTCTGCTACCATTGCAAAGATGGGAAAGGGAGAACAGGTTTCGATGGATGTATTAGAACGCATCTGTACATATTTAGATTGCAATATTGGCGATATTATGAGTTTTGAGAAAGAGGAGAACAACAATTGTAGCAAATAAACATGGCAGCTTCTATATTGAGAAGTGGATGGAAAACGTAAATCATTCAGGCAGTAGAAGAGGATGACATGATTTTTACTCCGGGCAATGAGCAACACCCTTACCCATCGCTTAGTGCTCTACACACTTGAAGCGGGGGATTGCTTATTCTGCGTTCATAGTACCTGCTTGCGAATTTGTTAAATTTGCACAACTGTATATTGTCAAAATTGCGTTTCGCAAACGCCTATCAATGCTATAATGAAGAGGAGAGGATTCGTAATGAAGAAAAAATGGAACAGAGTTTTGCCGGTGCTTCTGATAATGTTGACAGCTATATCACTTTTGTCAGGTTGCAGCGGCAAAAGTGAGGAAAAAGAAGATGCAGAAACGATTACGGTGTATTTATGGAGCACAAGCCTGTATGAAAAATATGCACCATACATCCAGGAACAGCTTCCGGATATCAATGTTGAATTTGTAGTAGGGAATAATGATCTGGATTTCTACAGGTTTCTTGATGAAAACGGTGGATTGCCGGATATTATAACCTGTTGCCGCTTTTCACTGCATGATGCGAATTCCCTCAAAGACAGCCTGATGGATCTTTCCACAACCAATGAGGCAGGTGCTGTTTATGATAGCTACCTCAGCAATTTTATGAATGAGGATGGAAGCGTGAACTGGCTTCCGGTGTGTGCGGATGCACACGGTTTTGTGGTTAATAAAGATCTTTTTGAGAAGTATGATATCCCTCTTCCGACAGATTATGAAAGCTTTGTTTCCGCCTGTCAGGCATTTGACAAGGTAGGAATCCGTGGGTTTACTGCAGACTATTATTATGATTATACCTGTATGGAAACACTGCAGGGTCTGTCTGCATCAGAGCTGTCTTCCGCGGATGGACGCAAGTGGCGTACTACCTACAGTGACCTGGAAAGTACAAAGAGAGAAGGTCTGGACGATACCGTCTGGCCGGAGGCTTTTGAACGCATGGAGCAGTTTATCCGGGATACCGGTCTGAGCCGGGATGATCTGGACATGAATTATGATGATATAGTTGAGATGTATCAAAGTGGAAAGCTTGCCATGTACTTTGGCAGCTCTTCCGGTGTGAAAATGTTTCAGAATCAGGGGATTAACACAACATTTCTTCCATTCTTTCAGGAGAACGGTGAAAAGTGGCTTATGACTACGCCGTATTTTCAGGTGGCTTTAAATCGTGACCTGACGCAGGATGAGACACGCCGGAAGAAAGCAATGAAGGTGCTGAACACAATGCTTTCAGAGGATGCACAGAACAGGATTATCAGCGATGGACAGGATCTGTTAAGCTACAGTCAGAATGTAGAGCTTAAGCTTACGGAATATCTGAAGGATGTGAAACCTGTGATTGAAGAAAACCATATGTATATCCGCATTGCGTCAAATGACTTTTTTGCTGTTTCCAAGGATGTGGTCTCTAAAATGATCTCAGGAGAATATGATGCAGAGCAGGCTTATCAGTCATTTAATGCTCAGCTTCTTGAGGAGGAATCCATTTCTGAGAAGGTAATATTGGATTCACAGAAATCTTATTCCAATCATTTTCACAGCAACGGCGGGAATGAGGCATATTCGGTTATGGCCAACACTCTGCGCGGCATTTATGGGACGGATGTGCTGATTGCAACCGGAAACAGCTTTACGGGAAACGTGCTGAAAGCCGGCTATACAAGAAAAATGGCGCGCAGCATGATCATGCCAAATAGTCTTTCAGCGTACAGCAGCACGATGAGCGGATCTGAACTAAAAGAGACAGTCAGAAACTTTATAGAAGGCTATGAGGGAGGTTTTATTCCCTTTAACCGTGGCTCGCTGCCGGTGCTCAGCGGTATTTCTGTAGAAGTCAAGGAAACAGATGATGGTTATTCCTTGAGCAAAGTTACAAAAGATGGAAAAAAAGTTCAGGACAATGATGTTTTCACGGTAACCTGCCTTGCAATACCAAAACACATGAAAGCTTATCCGTCAGATGCGGACGTTGTGTTTGAGGGAGAAGATACCACTGTGAAAGATACCTGGACAGGATATGTTTCAGGTGGTGATGCCGTTCTTGCAGAGCCTGAAGATTACATAACCCTGAGGTAAGAAGTTGAGAGAAATTTCATACTTCTTATTGGTTGCATACTGCAGGCAATGCCTGCAGTATGCAGGGGTAGAAGAATGGATAATAAAAATCATAATAAAGACAGAAAGAGACCTGTTATGAGAAAACGATTTATGATAGCGACTTTTATAGCTGTTTTTGCGTGCATTGCTTTGCTGGTTTTCCAATATTTGGGATTTATATCGAAAACTGTTTATGAGGAGAGCGTCTCTCATCTGGCGGAGGTTTTTCATCAGTCTGATAACATGCTGAGGGAATTGACAGATAAGAATCTTACTTATCTTCATATGTGGGGTGAGAATCTGCAGAATACCTCCAATGAAGATGAAATTCGTGATTGTATAAAGAAGGCGCAGGAAAATGCAGGCTTTGTAGAGTTCTTTTTTCTGTCAGCCGACGGGAACTATAAGACCGTAACAGGCAAAACAGGGTATCTTGGATTACAGGAAAATATTGAAGAGGAGATACGGCAGGGAAATGATGTTATTGCGAATGTAGCAGTTCCCGGAAAACCCCAGCTGCTTATTTTTGCCACTCCTAAGGCTCATGGAATTTATCAGGGCTTTGAATATGATGCGATTGCCATTTCCTATGAAAACTCTGATATCGTAAAGGTACTGGATATTTCTGCTTTCAATGAAAATGCCCAGAGCTTTGTTGTTCGTCCGGATGGCCGTGTTGTGGTGAATCACTCTTCTGCGTCATGGGGGAAGGTGTATAATTTCTTCGGGGTTCTGAGAGAACATTCTGATATGTCTGAAAAAGAGATCAATGAGCTTTCAGAGAGGTTTAAAGCAGGATGTACCGATGCGATGCTTTTAAATCTGGATGGAATGAGCTACTATCTGATCTATGAAAAATCGGATATACAGGACTGGATGTTCTTAGGACTTGTACAGGCGGATATCGTCAATGCCAGTATGAATAGTCTGCAGCGCAGTACGATACTTCTTGTCAGTGCGGTTGTCTTCTGTATTGCCGCATTCCTTATAAGCCTTGTCATTCAAAAAAACAGGACAAACCTCAGAAAAAAAGATACGGAGATTCTGTACCGGGATGAGCTGTTTCAAAAGCTTTCAATGAATGTGGATGATGTTTTCCTGATGCTGGATGCAAAAACATACCAGGCAGATTACGTCAGTCCGAATGTGGAAAAACTGCTGGGCATTACGGTAGAACAGATTCGTAAAGATATTAGTATTCTGGGAAAACTGCATATAGCGGAACAGGGGGATCCGGGGAAAAATTATTTGGAAGAAATCCGGGTTCATGAACAGAGAGAATGGGATTTTGAATATGTTCATCTGAAAACAGGGGAAAAACGCTGGTTTCATAATATTGCAATGGGAAGTGAATTGAACGGGAAAAAGAAATATATCCTGGTTATGTCGGACCGTACTGCTGACCGGAAAATGAATCAGGCGCTTTCTGAGGCAGTACGTGCTGCAGAGGCAGCAAACAGGGCAAAGAGTACTTTCCTTTCCAATATGTCTCACGATATCCGGACACCAATGAATGCGATTATCGGTTTTACCACACTGGCGGTAAGCAATATTGATGATCAGAAAAGAGTCCGGGATTATCTGGGCAAGATCCTTTCCTCCGGCAGCCATCTGCTCTCACTGATTAATGATATATTGGATATGAGCCGTATCGAGAGTGGAAAAATCCATCTGGAAGAAACGGAGGTCAGTCTGTCGGATGTACTTCATGATCTGAAGACCATCATCAGTGGACAGATCAATGCAAAGCAGCTGGAGTTCTATATAGATGCAATGGAGGTGACAAATGAGGATGTTTATTGTGATAAGACACGACTGAATCAGGTACTGCTGAATCTTTTGTCAAATGCAGTTAAGTTTACTCCTGCAGGAGGAACGGTTTCTGTCCGGCTGAAGCAGTTCCCGGGGACGGTAAAGGGTATTGAACTGTACGAGATCCGGGTAAAGGATAATGGAATCGGAATGAGTCCGGAATTTGTAGAGAAGATTTTTTCTCCTTTTGAGAGAGAGCGCACCTCCACAGTCAGCAGGACTCAGGGTACAGGGCTTGGCATGGCCATTACCAAGAATATTGTGGATATGATGGGCGGAACGATTGAGGTTCAGACAGAGCAGGGCAAAGGTACTGAATTCATTGTCCGTCTGCCATTTCGGCTTCAGTCTGAGAAACACCATACAGAGAAGATTGCAGAACTGGAAGGTCTTAAGGCACTGGTTGTAGATGATGACTTCAACACCTGCGACAGATGTATATTGCTTGTGGAAGATAATGAACTGAATAGTGAAATTACTGTGGAGATTCTTAATGAATATGGATACATGGTTGATACTGCCGGAAATGGAGCACAGGCAGTGGAGAAGGTTAAAAATTCGAAGCCGGGTAATTATGATCTGGTGCTGATGGATGTGCAGATGCCGGTAATGAATGGGTATGAGGCTACCAGACAGATCCGCGCACTGAATGATCCGGCACTGGCGGGAATCACCATCATTGCCATGACTGCAAATGCATTTGATGAGGACAAAAAGAAAGCACTAGAATGCGGTATGGACGGATTCTTAACCAAACCCATAGTTATTGAGGAATTGATTGGTACAATACAGAAAAATCTGGAACAGGTGTCAGGGGTATCGGAAAAGCCACACAAATAAAGGAGCAACAAGAAAATCTGTTTTTTTCAAAAAAGCGTTTTGTTTGTCGCACTTGATTATTGGATGGTTCTATGCTATGCTTATTACAATTTTTTAAATGAAAACAAGCATGTCAGACTATATAGGACGGCATGCTTTTGTACAAAATATATAATACAGGAGAATAATTCATGGGTGAGATTGTTGAACCAAGGACCCTGTCCGGTTTTATGGAGCTTCTTCCTAAGGATCAGGTTATTTTTGAAAAGATTAAGTCGGAGATGGAGAAGGTATATCAGAAGTATGGCTTTTTCCCGCTTGATACACCGGTGTTGGAGGACAGCAGGATTCTTCTTGCAAAGGCAGGCGGAGAGACCGAGAAGCAGATTTACAGATTTAACAAGGGTGACACAGACCTCACAATGCGTTTTGACCTTACCGTTCCTTTGGCAAAGTATGTTGCAAAGAATTATTCCGAGCTGACTTTTCCATTCAGGAGATACCAGATTGGCAAGGTGTACCGCGGAGAGAGAGCACAGAAGGGAAGATTCAGAGAGTTCTACCAGGCGGATATTGATATTGTGGGAGACGGAAGCCTGAGTATTGTCAATGACGCTGAGATTCCAAGTATTATTTATAATCTTTTTAAGAATTTAGGCATTGAGGACTTTGTTATACGAATCAACAACAGAAAGGTTCTCAACGGACTGTTCGATAATTTCGGAGTTAAAGAGTCGGCAGTGGATATTTTAAGAATTATAGATAAGATAGACAAGATTGGCAGAGACAATGTTGCCAAGGAGCTTGTTGAGCTTAATGTACCTGAGACTACTGTCAATGAGATGCTTGATATACTCACGTTCGACGGAAGCAACGAGGAGAAGGTTGCCAGACTCAAGAGCTTTGCAGGCTGTAATGAGGTGTTTGATGCCGGTCTTGAGGAGCTTACCACTGTTATAGGCTATATTGCAGGTTTTGGCGTTCCGTCGGATTATTATAAGATTGACTTATCCATTGCGAGAGGGCTTGATTACTATACGGGAACCGTATATGAGACATTTATTAAGAATCATCCTGAGTATGGCAGTGTGTGCAGCGGCGGCCGTTATGATAATCTTGCCGGGTATTATACGAAGAAATCACTTCCGGGTGTAGGTATTTCAATAGGTCTTACGAGATTGTTCTATGTTCTGTGTGAGAATGATTTTCTCAACAGGGCACATGAGAGCCAGCTTGAGGCACTTGTCATTCCTATGACAGAGGATATGAACTATGCGGTTAAGACTGCTACAGAGCTTAGAAGAGCAGGCATCAATACTCAGATTTACCTTGAGGAAGGCAAGTTTAAGAAGAAGCTGACTTACGGAAGCAGGCTCACAATTCCGTTCTGTGTGATATTAGGTTCGGATGAGATTGAGGCAGGCCATGTTACGATAAAGAATATGAGTACAGGTGACCAGAAGACTACGGATTTGCAGGAGGCAGTTGCAATTATTAACAGTTATAAGGATATGCAGAAAAAGATTCAGTATGTAAATATGCACTGATCGACAAAATAAAAGAGATGCGAAAAATCAATTTTATATGAGCAGGCAGCGAAGCTGATTGCGGATATCATTGATATTAGATTCAAATTAGACAGACCTGTCAACAGGCTGATTCATGCATGAATTGGGCTGCTGATAGGTCTTTACATATTGAGGCGGAAGAAGGAGGGAAGGATGAAGAAGGCACATTTTAAAAAATATATATTTTTTTCGATGTTATTTTATGCCGTTATGTGTATCTCGGGCTGCATGAAAGTCAGGGATAACACGGATATTGAAGAAACTGCTCCCAAAATTGTGATAGGCAGTGATATATATGAGCCATATCTGTACAGGGATGAATATGGTGAGTTTGAGGGTATAGATGTTGAGATTGCTACAGAAGCTCTTAAGAGGATGGGGTATGCGCCGGAGTTTAAAGTGATTGTATGGGAGAATAAGAAGGATTACCTGGCTGATGGAGAGATAGACTGCCTTTGGGGGTGCTTCAGTATGAATGGAAGAGAGGAAGAGTATCAGTGGGCAGGACCATATCTATACAGCAGACAGATGGCTGTAGTCCGGCAGGACAGCGTTATAACAGAATTAAATGACCTTGTTGGGAAGATGGTTGCGGTTCAGGAGACATCAAAGGCTGAGGAGTATTTTCTGCATTCGACAGACAGTAACGTGCCTGAGGTTAAGTTGGTGTACTGTTTTTCAAGCATGGACGAAGTGTTCGCAGCACTTAGAAAAAATTATGTGGACGCAATCTGCGGGCATGAGAATGCGCTTAGGGCATTTATCGGGACGGCACCGGATGAGTACAGATTGTTGGATGGAAGCCTTCTGGTTTCAGGTCTTGGAGCAGCGTTTGACAATGGATATGATTCTGAGTTCGTGTCGGAGCTTGGAAAAGTTCTTAATGATATGATGACCGACGGGACAACGGCACGAATTGTTGAGAAATACGGATTGGATGTGGACAAAGCTCTTGGGAGGGAGGAGAACTAGTGGATAATAAGGGGGAAAAATCCGGGACACGGAGAGTTGTAAGGCTGGCAGCGATAATTTTAATTCTGTGTATGGTGGCAATACAGCTGTTGTCAGTGCATTATGGGCTCGCGGCAACGGCTGAGCTGAAAGAGCAGACTGTTGAATATGCGAAGGAAAAGCTTGAGACTTATGACAATTACCGTGCAAATGACATGACTAAGAGCCTTGTGCGTCTGCTTGATAAGACATTGGCGGCAATACATAATTTGGAATATGAGAAAGATTTTTATGCTCAGAGTATCGGTGCGTATGCATATGAACAGCATTTGGCAGGAATTATAGTTCTTGATGAACACATGGATACGGTTATGCAGACAGTAGTGCGTAATGAACCGGATATTGAGTGGGACAGCCTGATACAGAGAGAAAGTGTTGCGGAGGTAATTGAATGTAATAAGAAGGTATATATGACGAGGGCATCTGCCGGTGACGAACAATATGATATAGCTGTTGCCGCGCGCAAGGATGCACCGGGTGCCGTGATAGCTTATACCTTGCAGGATACTGTAATGGATGGAGTTAATGATATCACGATTGACAGTATATTTGAGAATACGCAGATTGCAAGCGGAGGGCTTATTGTAATATCAGAGGGTGACAATGTGGTTGCAGCCAACAGTTCGGATGCCTGCAGGCTTGATGCAAAACAATGGAAGAAGCTTTGCTCTGACGGAAAAAGTATAACTGACAGTCTGAGCAGAGTGAGATATGATGGGAGAAGCTGGTACATAAGCGAGGCAAGATATAAGAGCTATACGATACATACATTGTTCCCTGTATTTCAGGTATACAAGCTGTATATAGTCATAGAAGCGGCAGTTGTGCTTGTTTACATTATTATATGCGTGCTTATGTGGGGAGTTAACAGCAATGTGGCGCGGAAGAATTATTATATGGAAAAACAACGTCAGACAGAATTGCAGAATGCTCTTGAGCAGGCGGAACGTGCGACAGCGGCAAAGAGTACTTTTTTATCAAATATGAGTCATGATATCAGGACTCCCATGAATGCCATAATCGGATTTACGAAGCTTCTTCGTGAACAGCTTGGAAACAGGGAAAAGGCACTTGACTATCTTGACAAGATAGATGATTCGAGCCGGTATCTGCTTGAGATACTCAACAATGTGCTTGATATTGCTAAAATCGAGAGCGGCAAGGTGAAGCTTGAGGAGTCTGTTATATGCATAGATGACCAATGCAGAGAGATATATAACGTCTTTGAAAATCAGATGATTAACAAGGAACTTAAGTTTTCGCTGGATGTCAGGATTGAACATCATTATGTGAGCTGTGATATATTGAAAGTAAAGCAGATAATATTCAATCTTTTAAGCAATGCTTACAAATACACAACCTCAGGTGGAAGCGTAGCCTTCAGCGTTGAAGAACATCCCTGTGAGAGAGAAGGCTATGGGCAGTATGTGACGCAGGTTGAGGACACGGGAATCGGAATGTCGGAAGAGTTCATGTCGCACATATTTGAGGAGTTTGAGAGGGAGAGAACGTCAACGGAGAGCAGGCAGCCCGGAACGGGGCTTGGTATGGCAATAGCAGAGCAGCTTGCTGAGCTTATGGATGGAAGAATAGAGGTTGAGAGTGCGCTCGGACAAGGCAGTAAGTTCACTCTGTACCTTGAGCATAAGCTTGCAGATGCGGCACCGATGGTTGAACAGACGGACAACCTGAATATCGAGAGCAGTGTAACTGCAGGCAGGAGAATTCTGCTGGCAGAAGACAATGATATGAATGCACAGATAACCGTAGAGATTCTTAAATTTTACGGTTTTGATGTCGACAGGGCAAAGGACGGCGTAGAATGTGTGTCGATGCTTGACAGAGCGGAGCCTCAATATTACAGCCTGGTGCTTATGGATATACAGATGCCTAATATGAATGGGTATGAGGTTGCCAAGCGTATAAGGGCGATGGCTGATTCAGCAAAGGCAGACATTCCTATAATAGCCATGACGGCGAATGCTTTTGAGGAAGATAAAAAAACGGCATTTCAGGCAGGAATGAACGGGCATGTCACGAAGCCGATAGAGATTGACAAGATGATGCAGACGATTAAAAAGATTATGATACAGAGAGGAAAACATATAGAAGATGAAGAACAATAATGATATTTTACAAAAAACATGGGTGGTGTGTGTGCTTGCACTTGTATGTACATTCCTGTGGGGAAGTGCATCACCGTGTATTAAGCTTGGATATGCACTTTTTGAGATACCGTCGGGTGAGACGTGGACACAGGTATTGTTTGCAGGTATGAGATTTGTACTGGCAGGGATATTAACCATACTTATTGGAAGTGTGATTAACCGAAAGCCGCTGCTTCCGTCTAAATCTTCGGCATTCAATATAGTAAAGCTTGCGCTGTTCCAGACAATACTTCAGTACATATTCTTCTACATGGGGCTTGCACATAACAGCGGTGTCAAGGCGTCGATAATTAACGGCTCCAATACATTTCTTGTGATACTGGTTGCCGGTCTGGTATTCAGGCAGGAAAAGCTTGATTTTAGGAAGCTTGCAGGATGTATTATCGGATTTGCGGGTGTTATCGTAGTTACGATGAATGGACAGAAAATTGATATGAATTTAAGTCTTATGGGGGAGGGAAGCCTGTTTTTGGCAGCTCTCTCGTATGCATTCTCATCGTGCCTGATTAAGATATATTCTAAGAAGGATAATCCGGTTATGTTAAGCGGATATCAGTTTATTTTCGGTGGAATTGTCATGGTAATACTGGGGTATGCAATGGGAGGAAAAATAAATCACGTTTCGATGAGCGCGGTTCTCATGCTGCTTTATCTGGCATGTATTTCTGCTGTTGCGTACTCATTATGGGGAATTCTTTTAAAGCATAACCCTGTGTCTAAGGTGGCAATATTCGGTTTTACCAATCCGGTGTTTGGTGTGCTGTTATCGGCATGGTGGCTCGGCGAGGGAGGAAAGGAGCTGGGACTTAAAGCAGTTGTGGCATTAGTGCTTGTGTGCGTGGGAATATGCATAGTCAATGTAAAACCGCACTCCGGGGAGGTAAAAGCGTGATAGACATATTTGTCATGCTGCCTTGACAAACACACTTTAACGTGTTATTGTGTTAAAAAGCTTTGGAAAGGTACAGGTGTGTAGTATGGGTGAAGAAAAGAATATTCCTTATAAGATTTATTTAGAAGAGAGCGAGATGCCTAAGCAGTGGTATAATGTTCGTGCGGATATGAAGATTAAGCCGGCACCGCTTCTCAATCCGGCGACATTAGAGCCGATGGGTTACGAAGATTTAAGACCTGTTTTTTGTGATGAGCTCATTAAGCAGGAGCTTGATAATGATGACGCGTATATTGATATACCGCAGGAGATTCTGGACTTCTATAAGATGTACAGACCTGCACCTCTTGTGAGAGCGTATTGTCTTGAAAAGGCTCTCGGCACTCCGGCTAAGATATATTACAAGTTCGAGGGAAATAACACGAGCGGAAGCCATAAGCTTAATTCGGCGATTGCACAGGCATATTATGCCAAGAAGCAGGGACTTAAGGGAGTCACGACGGAGACGGGAGCAGGACAGTGGGGAACTGCACTCTCGATGGCATGTGCTTATCTCGGACTTGACTGTAAGGTGTACATGGTTAAGGTTTCCTATGAGCAGAAGCCGTTCAGACGTGA
>ENA-OPSJ01002319-OPSJ01002319.1-human-gut-metagenome-genome-assembly--contig:-NODE-2319-length-12543-cov-10.876521_pt1 | contig 12543 bp, 16 predicted proteins | sample MGYA00241801_ERZ501893 | MGnify/ENA primary metagenome ERZ501893 (study PRJEB25962, sample SAMEA2042219) | human gut metagenome | biome: human gut; feature: human-associated habitat; material: faeces...
GCATATCTGCGACGCACTGAATGATTTCGGACATCGTGAGCAGATCGTCGATCATCAGCTCATACTTGTCCTTGGGGATAGAAACGGTTTCATCATCACCCGCGTCAGCGAAAGGGGTATTCTCATCGCTGTTGTTGCTTTCGGGAACATCAATCTTGAAGTAGAAACCGATCATATCCACAGATACCTTGGTCATAATCTGACGTGCCTCCTTGACCTTTTCGTCGATGTCCTCCCTCACATGGAGGTAGGCGCGATGATGCTTCTTGAGATCGCTTTCCAGTCGGATCAGATCGGTCAGCTCCCACAGAGCCTTAAACAGTGCGGAGGTGTTCTCTCCGTATTCGATAGCGTCCGCGTAGGGAATGGTAATCATCTTGTTGTTCATATTCAAAAATCCTCCTATCAGTTCTGTACGGTTTCTTCGGGTTTGGTGGTCATGATGCGGTAAAGCTGGGTGTCCTTCGGGAAATCGTCCTTGAAGGGAACGATGGTCGAGCCATAGAAGATCAGCCCCTCACCGGCGTTGGAATTGGTGATGTAGTTCTGCTGGCTGGGCGAGATGTTCAGCGCCTTCGAGAGAATCTGCCGGTCACCGGATGCCTGATTCAGAAGGTAGACAAAATCCGAGTTTTCAAAGATGTTCTCTACCTCGCGGGACGCAAGCAGATCCTTGACATTCTGCGTGATTCCGGTCGGAATGCCGCCCCACTTTCTGAAACGCTTCCAGATTTCCACGCTGTACGCGGCGGTCTGTTCCTCCTTCAAGAGCAGATGGAACTCGTCCATGTAGTAGCGCGTTGCCTTGTGCTGGGCGCGGTTGATGGTAACTCTGTTCCACACCTGATCCTGCACGATGAGCATTCCGAGCTTCTTGAGCTGCTTGCCGAGTTCGCGGATGTCATAGCAGACGAAGCGATTGTTGACATCCACATTCGTTCTGTGATTGAAGACGTTCAGAGAGCCGTGAACATAGATTTCAAGGGCAGTTGCGATGCGCTGTGCCTCCGGCTCCTTCTGATTTCTCAGAATGTTGTAGAGGTCTTCAAGAATGGGCATTTTCTCCGGTTTGGGGTCTGCAAGAAACTCCTGATAGACCATACGGACGCTGCGGTCAATGATGGTCTTCTCAACCGGCTGCAAGCCGTCCTTGCCGCCGACAATCAGCTCACACATGGAGAGAATGAAGTCGGATTTCAGCGTCAGCGGGTTTTCCTCTTCGGAGTAGTTCGTGTTGATGTCCAGCGGATTGATATAATCCGTGCTGACCGGAGAGATGCGGATGACCTGACCGCCGAGCTTCTGCACGAGGGGGAAATACTCGGCTTCGGGGTCGCAGACGATGATGTCATCCTCTGTGATGAGGAAGGCGTTCGTCATTTCGCGCTTTGCGGAGAAGGACTTACCAGAACCGGGCGTACCCAAGATCAGCCCGTTGGGGTTTTTGAGCTGCTTGCGGTCAACCATGATCATGTTGTTGGACAGCGCGTTCAGCCCGTAGTAGAGAGCTTCGCCGCCCTGAAAAAGCTCCTGCGTGGTGAACGGCACAAAAACCGCTGTGCTGGAAGTGGTCAGTCCTCGTTCGATTTCCACCTGATTGACGCCGATGGGCAGAGAGGACATCAGCCCTTCTTCCTGCTGGAAGTCAAGACGCTTGAGCGCACAGTTATACTTTTGGGCAATGGCGGCGGTCTGGAACACCGCATTTTCGAGCTTCTGGCGATTGGTTGCCGTATTCATGATGAGGATGGTCACGAGGAACAGTCTCTCATTGCGGGTCTGGAGATCCTGCAACAGACGCTTCGCCTCACCGCCGAAGGTGGCGAGGTCGGACGGGATGATGTCCATGTCGTAGCCGGAGCGGACTGCCTTTTTCTGCTCTTCGATCTTCATCTTGTCGAGGTCGGTGATCTTCATCTTGATGCTCTTGATTGCCTTCGCCTGGTCAATCGTCCGGATATGAAAATTGACCGTAACGTTGCTGTCCATCTCAAGGAAGTCGGCAAGCATACGGTCATTGAGTTCCGGCGCGAGGATTTGCAGGAAGCTCACCGCGCCGATGGTTCTGCCCATCTTGAAGCACTTGCCTTCACGGAAGTCAAAGGAAGTGGGCGCGATGAAATCCTTCGTACTGAGTCCTGTCCGAGCAACCATGTCAAAGGAAAAGCGAAACGGCTCATTGGTGTCCATGTTGAACACGTCATGAAGCACTTTCAGCCGTTCATAGCCGGACAGCGGCTCAGTTTTCACGCCGAGGGTTTTGAAGTTGTTGAGGATGTCGGTCTCAATGCGTTCGAGCTTCGGCTTTGCCGTGCGGAGGGAGTCCGCCTCAATGCCGAAGGTGATGTACTTCTTCTTGACCAGTCCGTTGTTGCCCTTGGTGAGCTGACTTTGCAGCATACCGGAATACTCGGAGCGGATGTCGTTGAAGGCGTCCTCCTGTGCCGGAATGTTGATGCGCTTGCGGAACTCATTGAGGCTTGCCTTCTGATTGATGAAGGAGAGCTGGACGAAAATCGAGCTGTCGAAGTAGTTCAGAAAGTCGCACCAGTTCTCAAAGATGGCAGTTTTGTCCTCGTTCTGCGCAAGCTGGTAGTTGATGTCCTCAAAGGCAATGGACTTCGTGTAGAGGCGGCTGTTCACCTTGCAAATACCGTCACGGCACATCTCCACATAGGGGATGGTCTGCTGGGCGGACTTGCGGACTTTCTTTGCCTTCCTGTCCTTTTTCTTCTGCATGACGATCCGCTTCTTTTCCTGAGCGGAAAGGGCATCGCCGTAAACGACGCCGTTTTTGACGGTCATCTTAGGCTTTGCCTTTGCTGTGCTGTTGTTCAATCTGCAATTCCTCCTGTTCTTTGATTTTCTGCTGAATCTCAGCGTAGAGATTGTTCGTGCGATAGGGACGCACCTTGTCCCGGATGAACATGGACTGTACGATGTGGTACAGATACTTTTCGGCGGGCTGTCCGTCCTTCTCGTAAAGCGCGAAGAAGATGAACGGGAGCATGATCACCACCATCAGCATTGCCGCCGTAGACAAGTCGAGATGTGCCTTCGCCAGAAAGAAAATCGGGACACCGACCGCCGCAGCAACAGAAAAACAAATGAGCTGCCGCTTGGTCAGGTTGAACATGACCTTCGTTTTGACGCGGTTAAGATCCTTCGGGACCGGAACAAATGCCATTGACTGTTTCCTCCTTTCTAAGCTGCTTTTCATAGCGCAGCTTCATTTGTGCGGGATATTGATCCTCCTTCGGTTGACGCTTGCCCGTCCAGCGAAGTCCACCCGCTTTGCCTTGACAGATCCAGCCGGAAGCCCGAAGGCTTGCACCGTTTTCACTTTCCAGCGTGTAGGTGATGATGCGCTTATAGCCCATAGCCGCAGCAGCTCTTGCCGCCGCGCCGTAGAGAAAGCTGCAAGCGTTCTTTGCCCCGTTGGTGCATAGCCTTGTGACCTCCAATGTGAAGCCGTCATCCAGATACCGGCTGACAGGACGCCCGGCGATGATTACACCGACAAGCTCACCGTCTGCTTCACAGCCGATGGAAAACTTGTGACCGGCAACCGGCTTGTGATGTCGGTGATGCTTCCGGACGTACTCGTTGGCGTCTCGAAGAGAGATGGGTTTTAGCCGCAGCATGGTGTTTCCTCCATTGGAAGATGTGCCGTGCATTCGACCTCGTTGCCCCAAACGTCCCAGCCTTCGGGGGACTGACGGGCAAATAGCTCTACGCGGGGAAGGTCTCCCATGAGCCGAACAATGCGCTCCCGCGCCTCATCCGGCTTTTTGGAATGCTCTTCGATGTGGCTGAGGATGACCTGACGCACACCGGCGTCAACACGCTTCGGATGCCCCTTTGTGGCAAGGATGCAGATTTCGGCGTTTGCCCTCGTCCAGTACCCCATGCCGGTGAAGAGGTCATCGTTCCTGCGGTTTTGCTTCACCCATACAAAAGCCACGGTCTTATAAGAAAAGCCCCATGCCGCCAGCACTTCGAGTGCTTCACAGAGGCACGGGAACGTGATCCAGAGAAACAGGGCGCAGTCCTTCGCGGCAAGCTCACCGACTGGAAGTGCCTTGATGTCCTCAATGCACATCGTCGGGTAGTGGCTTTCTGCCGACCGCCCCTGTCCCTTCTTGGAGTAAGTCCGATACGCCCAAGGGGGATCGGCGTAGATGATGCTGTACTTCTTCATGCTGCCGACCTCCTTAGTGCGCATGGAAGATGGATTTTGCGAGGCTTCCGGTCTTGAACAGCGAGAAGCACAGAATGACCGTGTACGCTGCCACAGAGAACAGAGCCGAATGAATGTTGTCTGCGATGATCATGCCGTTGATCAGCACCGCATAGATGCCGACGCAGACCATGATGAGAAAGCCCTGAAATGCCAGAGCGAACAAGCCTTTCAGATAGTTCGTGCCGATGCTGCCCCATTCGCGGTTGCTCATGGTTGCGATGGGAATAGGCGCAATGCTCACGGTGCAGTAAATCTCAATCATGCGCCCGTAGAGAATAACCGTAATGAGGATCGCCATGATTTTGAGGCACAGGCTGATCAGAAGCGTTTCTATCGACAGTCCGAGCAATTCTCCGACACCCATGTTCTCCATGCCGGTACGCATCTGCGCAATCGTCGCGTCAATGTCAATGCTGGTGTTGCCGTGGATTACTCCTGCTGCACCGGAAACCACGTTCTGCCCGATGTCGAATACTGCCATCACGATGTCAAACGTGTGTGTCACGAGATAGATCGCCACAGCCGCCTTGAAAAACCACTTGAAGAACATCCATGTGTCCATGTCGTGAAGGTTGTTTTTCTCGGTGATCATGGAAATCAGCTCGTAGCACAAAACGAAGGTGATGATGATACCAGCGATGGGGACTATCACGTTTTCGGATAGTCCCCGGATCATCTGGTACACGCCGCCGTTCCAGCCGGACGGTGTTTGCCCAACTTCGGCGGCAATCGTTCCTACCTTCTCGTTGACATCGGTGAACATATTGGTCAGGTTGCTCTCGATCCATCCGATCAGCATATCCTTGAGAGCTTGTTCGATCTTTTCTAAAATGCTGCCCAATATTTCACCACCCTTCGGTTAAGCTGGGCTTGCCGTGGATTAGCCGAACAAACCGGAGAGCAGGGGGATGAGGGTCGTGCCGATCAGCACCACACCGCCGCCAGCCATGAGCTGCTTGATGCCCTGAGACTTGGCGCCGGGGTTGTCGTTGCCGTAGCCTTCCATGAGGTTGACAACACCCCACACTGCGAGACCTGCGCCGAGGGCGATAACGAGCGTCTGAAGAACCGTGACAGCCTGATTGATGAAAGCCATAGATTTTCCTCCTTGATTTGAAAAAGATTGTTTGTGTATTTTTGAAAATGGGCATAAAAAAAGAAGCCCCGTCGCTGTTCTGCTTTGGGAGCCATCAGGCTTTACCCACTGCGCAGTGCAGCGACGGGGCTTTAATCCGCTTCGACCTCGCCCATATCATAGAGGTCGAATGTGTCATCGGGCTTGACTACCAGCTTGTGCTGCCGGTACTTCTCGATGTCAAAGGCGTTCCGCTTGTCATAGTCGGAGAGCTGCCGGTATTTTGGATGCTTCGTAATGTCGTATTTGTTACTGAGAAAAGGTCTCACGCCTCGAAGCTGCAAAATACACTTAGCTCCGTCCATGACGGCGATCTCGTCCTGAGACATCAATTCCTTGCCGGTCTTCTGATAATTCAAGCCGTAGGAGTTGTTGTTGGAACGGGTTTCTGAGGTGTTGTAAAGGTCGATTGTCTCTTTACCCAGCACCTCGCTGATTTCCTTGAGGGTGGATTTCTCCTTGCCGCCGAGGAAAAGAGTGCAGTCGCAGTTGCCCGTGATGGTGTCCGCCGCATCCTTGTAGATGGTCTTGAGCTGAGACTGGGACTGCAAGATGATTGACGCCGAGATTTCCCGGCTTCGTATGGTTGCGATGAGCTTATCAAACTTCGGGATTTGACCGATGTTCGCAAACTCGTCGAGCAGACAGCGCACATGGACGGGAAGCCGTCCGTTGTAAACGTCATCTGCTTTGTCGCAGAGAAGGTTGAAGAGCTGGGAATACATGATCGCCACGACGAAATTGAAGGTGTCATCGGTGTCGGAAATGATGACGAACAGCGCCGTCTTCCGGTCTCCGATGGTGTCCAGTTCCATCTCATCGTAGCTCATCAGCTCCCGCAGCTCTGCAATGTCGAAGGGCGCAAGCCTTGCACCGCAGGAAATCAAAATCGACTTGGCGGTTTTGCCAGCCGCCAGCTTGTATTTGCGGTATTGCTTGACCGCAAAGTGGTCAGGATCGCGGGCTTCAAGCTCATCGAACATGACATCCACAGGGTTCTTGAAGGTCTCATCGTCCTCTCTGGCTTCTGAGGCATTGATCATTTCGAGCAGGGTAGTAAAGTTTTTCTCGTGGTCGGGTGCCTCGTACCAGATGTAGCCGATGAGAGCTGTGTAGTAGAGCTTTTCCGCCTTTACCCAAAAATCTTCGCCGGACTTATCGCCATCTCCCTTCGTGTTGACGATGATCGTATTGACCAGCTTGAGGATGTCCTTCTCGCTGCGGATGTAGCTAAAAGGGTTGTAGTGCATGGATTTCCGGAAATTGATGGTGTTCAGCGACTTGATGACATAGCCGCCCTTTTCAAGCATTTTGCCGCACTCCACCAGCACCGTACCCTTCGGGTCAGTCACAACATAGCTGCTGTGCATCTGCATCAGGTTCGGCTTCACGAAAAAGCGTGTCTTACCTGAGCCGGAACCGCCGATGACAAGGATATTTTTGTTGCGGGCGTATTTCGGCTGCTTCGGGCGGCTGTTCATGGTCAGGAACTCCGTCTGCGTCAGAATGACGTTGTTGGAGAACTCCGGGTCCATGTACGGCTTGATGTCCTCTGGCTTGCCCCAGCGGGCAGATCCGTATTCTTCGCCCTGCCGGAACTTCTTGCGGTTTTTGCCCTTGACGTAGACCGCCAGCTTGAGCAACACGCCAGCCGACAGACCGATGAGCAGATCAACGGGATGAAAGCTGGGCAGCGGATTTGCGAAGGCAGTGCCGAACACGGCAAAGCCGTTTGTCAGCTTGTCGATGAACGCCGTGCCGGGTGCAAGTCGGAACACGGCGGCAATCTTATCCGCAAAGTAGAAGGCGAAGACATACGGAAGGTTCAGAAGAATGAGCTTCTTCACATCGGGTTTGTTCACAGCTCCACACCCCGATCCTTGGTCTTGACCTTGACTTTCTCCTTGTGCTGCGCATTGCTCTGGGCTTTCTCCTGATCCAGCTTGTGCCGGATGGACGGCTGTTCCTTCTGCTTGACGGTTTTTGCGGAGAACTCCTTGAAGGCGGCGGTCATTACATCAACGTCCCGTCCCTTGAAGAAGACAAGATAGCTGGGCGGCTCAACAGAAACGTCCTTCTTGAGTGCAAAGTCCAGACCGTATTTGCTGGCAGTCCGCTCAAAGGACTTGATGTTGCCGTCCGTCACTTCGATGTTGGAGATGGCGGCGTTCTGACTCATCAGATGCTTGATGGACTGCTTGCCGCGATAGGTTTTTGGCTGCTGCATCTGCTTCTGCGCCTTCTCAATCTCCTGCACGAACTTGTCCAGTGCCTTTTTCAGCACCTCGGCTGAGATTTTGCCGCCCTTGATCATGATTGCAACAACTTTGGTGTTGACTTCATCCTGCATTGCAGTGATACCTCCTTTCCTTGAAATGATTGAGGGAATGCTGCCTCAGCTAAGGCGGCACAATCCGGCGACAGATGGTTTTCATTTACGCTGTCCTCCTTTCCGAGCATTGCTCACGATGGTATTCATTAAAGAGTGTCTTCACAAAGGCTATAATCGTAGGTCTTCGGCTTCTTTGACCCTGCCGATCTGTCCTGCCCGTAGAAATCATGATTGACGAGCGCGGAGTAGTAATTGTCTATCGTCAGAGAGGCGTTATACAGAGCGGTCAACAGGTACGCCCGGATATTACGGATGTCTGACGGGTTCTTGTTCATTGCTTCCAGAACGTACTCTATGTGGCTGCTATTCAGCTTGAGAAAGCGGGACTTAACCACTTGCTGCGGCATATCCTCGCCATTGATACGGATGGTCGGAGCGGTAGAGCAGACGGCATCCAGCATGATGTCCATGATCTCCCGGAAGCGGTCTTTATCGAACTTCGGATCCTGACAGAGAATGTCGTAATCAAGATTCTCTTTGATAATCTCTTCATACTCGCTTCGCTCATCCATCCTGTCCATCCCATCAAGATTGATGGATTGATAGTTCTTTGAGAGAGTATTTCTTTCTTGGGTAATTACTTGATCAGTATTTATTTGTGCGGACTTATCCCCGCGTGGATTATCCACATCTGGCTTCTCCACACATGGATTTTCCGTGTGTGGCTTTTCCCGTTCTGGTGTAGACTCCTGCGGCTCTTCGTATATCTCAAAGATTGTGTTGCTCATCCTGCCTTTACCGTCTCTCTGCCGGTGCCGGACAAGGTAGCCGTGCTTTTCAAGCTCACGGAGCGCGGAGAGAATGGCATCCGGACCTTCCTTGCAGATTGCAGAAAGTCCCTTGGTTGAGAACTTCCAGCTATCATTAAACGAGAGCATCTTTGAGAGTAGCCCGACTGCCTTGAGTGACAGGCTCTTGTCTCGGAGGTGGAAGTTCGCCATGACGGTATAGCCACGATTTTTGTTTACGCGATAGACTGCCACGAAAATCACCTTGCTATCTTGGGAAGCAGCTCTTCGCCGCACTTTTTCTGGAACTTCATTCGGATGACCTCCTTGCCCTTCGGCGTGAAGTAGGTCTGAGAACCGGTGTAGCAGTACGTCACAAAATCGCGGACGATGAACAGTCCGGCATTGCTGTCCTTGTTGTAGGGAAGAAGCTGCCCGGAAGGAGATCGGAACAGGTACTTTTCTTTGAGAAGGAACTGGACGAACTTGCGCTCTGGGATTTTCAGTTCCTTCGCCGTCGTTCGGATATTGGTGCAGTCATCCGGATTGATGAAGGCGTCGTAGTAATCGGCTTTGGGCTTTGCCGTGTTCAGCTCACACTCAAGAGCCTTCACGCGATTCTTTTCCAGAATCAACGCTTGAGCGAACTCTACAATGACCGCTGGTTCCTTCTGAATACGTTCCAGAAGGGAGTCCGTCATGTAGCCGCCGGTCTTGCGGATCATGGGGATGACATCATGTGTGATCCAGCGTTTGAAGGCTTTGGCTTCGGGCTTACGGCTGCTCAGAATAAGCGTGTAAAGTCCAGGTTCGTTCACCACCGTCATGTTGGGATTGCCTCGTTTATTACCCTCATTTGAAATGAGGGTAATCATCTTCTCGTCCGCATCCAGCCGTGAAATGGCTTGTGACGAATTGCCGATCTCCAAAGCCCTGCACACGTCTACCGCCACAAACCACGGCTCGTTTTCGATCAGGGCTGTTCGGATTTCTCCAAACTGTTCATTCTTGAAGACTTCGATTTTGTTATTCATGACTGACTTCCTTTCCGGCAGCAGATGTGCCATTTTGATTTTTGAGAGTAGAAACGGGCTTGCAGCAGTAGGGACACTCTGCAAACACGCAGGACTGATATTTCCAGAAGGGACGATGAAATCGACAGCTTCGGCACTCAGGGAGAATGCCATCCGCGCCGCTGTCAAAATGCTCAAAGCCGGGTGTGGTCTGCATCAGCAATTCGAGTGCTTGCAGATCACCGGCTGTCATGCGTTTCATGCTTAAAAACTCCTTTCCTTCGCCGCATCGCCAGCAAATATTCCGGCTTTTGGGCAACAAAAAAAGAGGGTTTGCTTCTTACTCCAAATTGGAGAAGAAACAAACCCTCTTCGTTTACGATGTAGTTCAGATGATTTCTCGGATGGTATGAATGACACCGAGCAGCAGCCCGATGAAGAAGGCGAGTCCTCCGATGAGACCGCCTATGATTAAGTTCAATGCGAAGATGCCGACTGAGCCGGAGATACCGTAGCCGCTGGGAACGAGCCAGAGGCACATCCTCCGGATGCCGAATGGCAAGCCGACGCAGATCCACATAAGGAAGTAGTCACATACGCCGTCAGGCATATAGATCGGCTTGAGAAATGACGCGAGGCAGAACGCAAGCGCGATTGGAAGCGCAACCTCCTTCAAGAAGACTTTGATAGCACCCACTATATCCTCCTTCTGCCGGAAGTGTGCAGCAGCACCCTCCGGCTTGCTTGATTATTGTGAAAGTCCTTTGTTTTCGGTCAAAAAAAGAAGGGACTAAGCCAGAATGCCTTGATTTTCAAGGTCTTTCTGATTTAGTCCTATTATCGCACAATAATCTTTTGTGATAACGCAGTTGATTTTTCCGTCCTCGATGTCCGACAGCATACGCTGAAAGCTCGGTCGGTTGGTGTTCGTTCCGCTCCAGCCGTCGTCAACGTAGATCTGGCTGATCGCAAAGCCGTTTTCACGGCAGTAGCGTGTGAGCATTTCCTTTTGCAGCATATTCATCTTGCAAAAAGTTGTCGGGTATTTTGTTTCTGTCCTGAATTCTCTTTTTCAGAGAACACTCCGTATAATCAGCTCCCAGCGATTTCAGACGAAACGGTCTTTGGGCATACGGCGGCTTAACTGCAATATACTTTCTTCGGCGCACCTCATATTTATTTGCTTCCAACAGCTTTATGAAATGCTCAAAATCTGTTGCAGAATATATCAGTCGGTCAATAAAGAATTTCAGACGCTCACGGTAAGTCTGCTCGTTCATCGGCTTGTATGCGGCAAGCGCTTTCCTAATCGACTGCTCATAATATTCGGGAACATAAATTGCGTTGTTCTCCTCTACGAACGGACACTTCGCACGCTGTAACTGCTCGATTATGTACTGCCGCTTCTCATCGTTGTAAATCTCAATCGGCACAAATTGAGATTTAGTCATAGCTTTTAACTGCGATATTTCTTCATTTTTCCTTGTAACAGTATCACGCAGAAAATCATTCTGATTGAGAATTTCACCAACATCGGTGCTGCTCAAATCAACGGGGTTTTCCTTTTTCAGAGCATTGATATGTGCATTCTTATCGCCGATAATTTGAGCATACCGCTTGTACTCCTCAACGCTCTTATGGTCGTGAAATGCACCGACAACCTGCCGAACGATATTGTGGTTGTTGAGAATTCCCGTCAGCTTTGCCCGTTCGGAACTGCCCCATAAAATCGCTTTCGTCTCCTTTTTTCCGCTTGCCGTAAAACCCATTTGCTGAATTGCTCGTTTCATACGCTCAATCAAGCCAAGTCGGCGATATAGTCAAGCAGTTGAGCAGACCACAGCTTATGCCTCTTGCTCAATTTTCACATACATAATTATATCGTCAACAGGGCAATCAAAAATTTTGCAGAGCTTGTCAATAGTTTCCGTGCTGATAGGTTTATTATGACGCAGGCGGTTAATTGTGCTGCTGCTTATGTGATGTTTGTTGATTAGCGTGTAGGTAGAAATCTCGTGCCAATCAAGGTAGTCCCAAAAAGGTTCATAGGTTATCATAGGTAAATCCTCCTTTCCAAAAGAATAAGATGATTGCAAAACTGAAAAGAAAATTTCTTTTTTCAGATTTGAAATACCGCTTGACATATACCGATGATTGTGGTAGTATAGTGTAAAGGGCGACTATTGTGGGCGGTAATGTGATTATACCATTTCATGATTAACCTGTCAAGCTGTTTGTGGTAAAATATCTGTATTTCCACAAATATAGTCTTTTTGATAACGATACGAGGAGGTTTACTATGCTTGAACAAGCAAAAAACACCTGCGAACAGGTGTTTGGAAAAAGATTAAGAGAACAGCGTAAGGAGAAGGGCTACACGATTGAGCAGTTCGCCGATATGGTGGGTATATCCAAAAGCACACTCGGTTATTACGAGAACGACAAGCGTATGCCTGACATTGAAATCCTTGCGAGGATTGCCAATGTGCTGAATGTTAACGCCGACTATCTTATCGGAAGAACGAGCACAACTGCACAAAAGGGAAAGATGAAAACGGTGTGCGAGTTTACGGGGTTGTCTGACAGTGCCGCAGAGTTTTTGACGCAGCTTGTAAAGGATAAGGATTACGAAAAGCTGTCCGTCATCAACCATCTGTTCCAAGAGCTTTGCGAGGATTATGATTTCTACAACGGCGAAGATGAGGTTTCAAGCGTCCTCGGCTCTGTGTTCCGCTACTTTGAAAAGTTCTCAAAACGGGAGAATGCGTGGGAGGATTATGTTGACCTCGGCGATGAAGAACGCAATCAGGTTTTAGCAGCAGCTTATAAGCAGTATATGCTCAATCGGGTTACGGAAGCGGTGAAAGGCAGCTTGGAGGCTTATTGAGAGTATAATAAGCCGTGGGAGTGAGTTTTCAGCCGCATTAAATTTAAGCCGCCTTTTTGAAATAAATCGGCGGCTTTGCCTTTTTATATTGATAGATTGTCAATACAAGTGCAACACAGTTACGAGAAAAATTTTTTGAGCACCT
>ENA-OPSJ01002326-OPSJ01002326.1-human-gut-metagenome-genome-assembly--contig:-NODE-2326-length-12510-cov-2.191409_pt1 | contig 12510 bp, 8 predicted proteins | sample MGYA00241801_ERZ501893 | MGnify/ENA primary metagenome ERZ501893 (study PRJEB25962, sample SAMEA2042219) | human gut metagenome | biome: human gut; feature: human-associated habitat; material: faeces...
ATTTACCGGATGCTTCAGCGGGATATTCCAGATCGGGAAGGTCTCAAACTTGGCATAACCGGCACGCACACCACGCTTGTTCTCATTATAAAGCTGACTCAGGCAAACCGCCATCTTACCGCTGCCAGGCCCCGGCGCAGTAACAATAACCAGCGGACGCTCTGTTTCAACATAATCGTTCTGACCGAAGCCCTCGTCAGAGGCAATCAGACTCACGTTATGAGGATAGCCCTCGATGAGATAATGGCAGTAAGTCTTGATGCCTTCGCGCTCCAGACGCTGTTTGAAGGCGATGGCGGCAGGCTGGCCATTATAATGAGTGATGACAACAGACCCCACCATGAAACCACGGTTTTGGAATTCACCACGAAGGCGTAACACGTCCTCATCGTATGTAATGCCCAAGTCGGCACGCTTCTTGTTCTTCTCTATATCGGCTGCACTAATCACAATAACAATCTCGATGCTATCGCTGATTTTCTGGAACATACGCAGTTTGCTGTCAGGCTGGAACCCCGGCAAAACTCTGCTGGCATGGTGATCGTCAAAAAGTTTACCGCCCAATTCGAGGTAAAGCTTTCCGTCAAACTGTGAGATTCTCTCCTTGATGTGTTCTGACTGAATCTTCAGATACTTCTCGTTATCGAAACCTATCTTCATACTACTTTAAATAAAACTATATCGCTGTTATTTTGCAAATTTGACTGCAAAAGTACAAAAAAAACTGGCTATAGAACAATGTTTTACGCAAATTATTCTTAATTCTCAAGGATTTGCCGTATCTTTGCATCTTGCAATGGGCAGCATAACATGTCATATCGCAAAAACATGAAGTTTAAAAGAAAACATAACCAACAAATGAAAAAAAAATTACGTACCGCCTCTATCTGCGTGCAGGGAGGCTATGAGCCAAAGAACGGCGAACCTATTGAAGTGCCAATTTATCAAAGCACTACTTTCAAGTATGACAACTCTGAGGAGATGGCTATGCTCTTCGACCTGAAGAAGGAAGGCTACTTCTACACACGGCTGCAAAATCCCACCAACGATGCCGTGGCGGCCAAGATTGCCGCCCTCGAAGGGGGAGTGGGAGCTGTGCTGACGTCGTCGGGCCAGGCCGCCAACTTCTACGCGGTGTTCAACATCTGCGAGGCCGGCGACCACATCGTGGCCTCCAACGAGATTTACGGCGGAACGTTCAACCTGTTCGGCGTGACGCTCAAGAAGCTCGGCATAGAGTGCACCTTCGTCAATCCCGAAGCCGGCGACGACGAGATACAGAAGGCTTTCCGCCCGAACACCAAGGTGATGTTTGGCGAAACCATCTCCAATCCGGGCTGCAAGGTGCTCGACATTGAGCGGTTTGCACGCCTGGCCCACAGCAACGGCGTGCCGCTCATAGTCGACAACACCTTCGCCACGCCCGTCAACTGCCGACCGTTTGAGTGGGGTGCCGACATCGTTACACACTCAACGACCAAGTATATGGACGGCCACGCCACGCAGGTGGGCGGATGTGTGGTAGACAGCGGACGCTTCGACTGGATGGCCCACGCCGACCGCAACCCGGGGCTGTGCCGCCCCGACGAGTCGTACCACGGACTTGTCTACGCCGAAGCCTTCGGAAAGATGGCCTATACCACCAAGCTCGTGGCACAGCTCATGCGCGACCTCGGCTCCATACCGGCGCCGATGAACTCGTTCCTGCTCAACATCGGGCTGCAGACGCTGCACCTGCGCATGAGGCAGCACTGCGCCAACGCGCAGACGGTGGCCGAGTTCCTCGACGGCGACCCGCGCGTGGCATGGGTAAACTACCCCGGGCTCAAGGGCAACGAGTATCACGAGCTGGCCGAGAAATACCTGCCCGACGGCAGCTGCGGCGTGATTGCCTTCGGACTGAAGGGCAAACGCGACACCGCAATCAAGTTCATGGACTCGCTGAAGATGATTAACATCGTGACCCACGTGGCCGATGCGCGCACCTGCGTGCTCCACCCGGCAAGCCACACCCACCGCCAGCTGTCCGACGAACAGCTGAGGGAGGCCGGCATCGCGCCCGACCTGATACGCCTGTCGGTGGGCATCGAAGACGTGGAAGACATTCTCGACGACATACGCCAGGCCCTCGACAAAATCTGAACGCAGAAAGCCATCGGGGCCGAACGGCCTGAGGCAAAAGCCAGCACGGGCCGTAAGCGAAAGCGGATGCGGAGCCTTTCCGCATCCGCTTTTGTTTTCCGGCCAAGTGGCGTTGCCCGCAGCGGCATACTGCGGCTGCCCCCGGGCCACTGCGGCACGATGCTCTATGCCACCATGTTTTGCCGTACTGTGCCGCCGTCTTGGCCGTCCCGTACAATGCGCTGTGCCACAGCCACTTGCAAAACGGGCCGTTTTATACTGCAAAAGGGGCCGTATGGCGTTGCGATATGGGCCGTTTGACAATGCAATATGGCACGTTTGGCCGCCCGGCTCCGCCTTCGCACCAAAATGCCCACCGTTCGGCCGCCGCTGCGACAGGCCCCCGGCGGCAGGCCGCGGCACTCGATACCATCAGCAACGACTATGCCTTGGCTCAACCCATAGGCTTTGACTGAATACATCCAAGCATTGTCACAGGCCTCTGCCATGCCTGCCTCAATCGGCGCACAGGTGGCAACGAGGTGACTATATTAGGCAGGACTGACCCCCCCACGTGAAGCCTACGGCATTGAAACAAACGAAGGGGCAGAAAACCGGACAGAGGGGGATTTAAGGTGACATTGGTGCAATATCTGCCAAACGAAGGCACAAGTGATTCATTACATGTCAACCAAACAAGGCCAATCGGGATGCACCATGGCCGGGAGGCGGGCCGGATTGAGGCAAGGCAACGGGTGGATTTGCCTTACATTATATTAATGTGGAACAAAACATGGGCCTCAACGGTGGAACTGCCCGGCTGCCACCGAATGGCTGAGGCAACGATACGGCCGGACGGCACGCCGCAACCGGCAGGGTGAACCAGCCGCCCCGACTGTGACCCAGCAGCCGCCGGAACACCTGGCGGCATGCAAACATCCGAAGCGAACCGACAGCGCCCAACAGCAACGGCAAGGCTGTCAACAGCCATTACAAATGCTCACGACAGACACAAAAGACGCAACACACCGGCAAGCCGCGCGAGGCCGAATGGCGACTGTGTTCGCAGACAGCGAAGACAAGAGCCAAACGGAAGCAGAAAATTAACAAAAAGAAAGCATCGACAGCAAAATTTTCCGGTTTTCGTTTGGTGTTTCAAGGGCTTTTTCTTATTTTTGTGACGTTGTAATGACACAATGACACAGTAATAGTTGAACCCTTTAAATATCGGATTACTATGGAGGTGGAGAAAATAATGCAGTCGCTGGAGCAGAAGCATCCGGGCGAGCTGGAGTACTTACAGGCAGTAAGAGAGGTGCTAATCTCGGTAAAGGACGTTTACAATCAGCATCCTGAATTCGAGAAAGCCAAGATAATTGAGCGCATAGTGGAGCCGGAGCGCATCGTGACGTTCCGTGTGCCATGGGTCGACGACCGCGGCGAGGTGCACGTAAACCTCGGCTATCGCGTTCAGTTCAATAGCGCCATAGGTCCGTATAAGGGCGGACTAAGGTTCCACCCGTCGGTGAACCTCTCGATACTGAAGTTCCTCGGATTCGAGCAGACGTTCAAGAACGCGCTCACCACACTGCCCATGGGCGGTGGCAAGGGTGGCTCAGACTTCTCCATCCGCGGCCGTTCTGACAACGAGGTAATGCGCTTCTGCCAGTCGTTCATGACAGAGCTATACAGAGTGATTGGCCCGGAGGAAGACATACCCGCAGGAGACATCGGAGTGGGAGCACGCGAAATAGGCTACCTGTTCGGCATGTACAAGAAACTGACGCACCACTGGAACGGTGTATTGACGGGCAAGGGCCTCGAATGGGGCGGCTCGCGCATACGCCCGGAGGCAACAGGCTACGGAGCGCTCTACTTCGTAAACCAGATGCTCCAGACCCACGGCTACGACATAAAAGGCAAGACCGTTGCCATAAGCGGATTCGGCAACGTGGCTTGGGGAGCAGCCAAGAAGGCCACAGAGCTTGGTGCCAAGGTGATAACGATATCCGGACCCGACGGCTACATCTACGACCCGGCCGGCCTCGACGACGAGAAGATTGCATACATGCTTGAGCTTCGCGCAAGCGGCAACGACGTTTGCCAGCCCTACGCCGACGAGTTCCCGGGCTCGGAGTTCCGCGCCGGACGCAAGCCGTGGGAGGTGAAGTGCGACATCGCGCTGCCATGCGCCACACAGAACGAGCTCAACGGGGCAGACGCCGACCTGCTGCTGGCCAACAAGCCTATCTGCATTGCCGAGGTGTCTAACATGGGATGCACGGCCGAAGCTGCAGAGAAATTCGTTGCCGCCAAGCAACTCTTCGCCCCGGGCAAGGCTGTCAATGCCGGCGGCGTGGCCACATCGGGCCTTGAAATGACACAGAACGCCATGCGCCTGAACTGGAGCGAGGCCGAAGTGGACGACAAGCTGCACTACATCATGCACAACATACACGACCAGTGCGTGAAGTACGGCCGCGAAGCCGACGGATATGTTGACTACGTAAAGGGTGCCAACATTGCCGGTTTCATGAAGGTTGCCAACGCCATGATGGCCCAAGGCATAGTTTAAGACAAAATTTTCAACGTGAGATACAGGTTAATAGGTATAGCACTAACAACACTTTTAACAGGCTTTGCCTCATTGCACGCCCAGTACGTGCAACGGGGCAAAGCCACTTATTATTCCAAACGAGCCACCGGGGCGCGCACAAGCAGCGGCGAAAGGGTTCACCACGACAGCCTGACATGCGCCCACCGCACCTATCCTTTCGGCACGAAGCTCAAGGTTACCAACCCCGCCAACGGCAAGTCGGTCATTGTCAAGGTTACCGACAGGGGCCCGTTCGCACGCGGACGCATCATCGACTTGTCGTGGAAGGCGGCAAAAGAGCTTGGAATGTTGGCCCAGGGAGTGGCCATGGTCGAGGTGGTGAGGGCCGACAAGATAGTCGTGCCGTTCAAACCGAGCGAAGAAAAGCACGTAATAGAATTCGATTTTGAAAGCAGCAACGTGGCCGAGATGCTGCGCCCTACATGGCAAGAGATGAAGGAAGTAAACCGCCGAACCAGCGCCGGGCAGCAAAACAGGCATCAGGCCAAGCGAAACGACAGCAAGGAAAAGCACAGGCCAACCTCCAAAGTCACCAAGCAACAGGCGTCGGGCAAGCAAAAATGAAAGCCTGCCGACGGCATAACCACTTGCCGACAGCATGGGCCGGCCACATAGACAAGGCACAGACGCATTGCAGCACCACACCTTTAAGCAGCCAAAGACAGCTATGGCCGGCAACGGCTTTGCCGCCGGCACCTTCCGGCAACGGGCAAAGGCCGTAGGCACGCGGCAATGGCAGACAGCCAGGCGGGCGCCCGTCAGCGCCGCTTCAGCGGCACACGGAACTCCCTAACCTGCGATGTTATCTCCTTGTTGCCCTGCACCACGGCCACCCTTACCACCGCTTCGCCATCCTTTACGCGCGAGTCGGCATAGACAGTTGCCGTATACCGAACGCCACGACCGGGGGCGATGCTCTCTACCCTTAGCGGTGGCGACATGTGGACATGCTTGTTTCCGGTCACCTCGACCACCGTTGGGTTGACGTCGTAGAGCGTAATGCCCGAGCAATTCATTATCTCGAACGACACCTTGCCGTCTTCGCGGCGGCTCAGGGCGCCGTCGCCGCTGGCATCAACAAAAGTGATATTGCGCACTTCCACGTCTTTATTGACAGCCAGCTTGTAGCCCGGCATGCTGCTGCGCAACTCGTCTACCGACACCGAGGGGGCCACCTGGCGTCCTGCCACGCCCACCCTGCTGTCGCCGCCACCGCCATACGGTGGTACCTGTGCACCTCCGTCATCAAACACAATGCGGTCGTCGCCGCTGTGGGTAGGGTCAAATCCGCTCTCATCGCTGCCCTGCTGCGGCGGCACATAGGCACTACGGCCGCTCCCGTAGCCCTCGCCATAGTTGCCACTGCGGCCGTACCGCGAATCGCGGTACTCCATATACCTGCGGTATTCGTCTTGCTTCGCCTTGTCGGCCGACGCCCCCACAGCTGCACCGACCGCCGCTCCGCCTGCCATGCCTACAACGGTGCCAATGTCGCTGCCCCGCGGCCCTCCGGTGATACCGCCTATGGCAGAGCCGAGTATAGAGCCAAACGTGGCTCCAGTGGCTGCCCCCTGGCCTGTATAAGTGCCGCATGAGCCTAATGACAGCGCCACACCCAACAATAAAACGATGCTATTCTTCATATCAATATTGAACATGTTACCGGCGACTAAGATACTAATAATAGTCGGATGTCGTGCAATAAAAAAAGTGAAAAGAACGCCATCATAACACCGTAGGCATGCAAAATATGAAAAAAAGGATATTTCTCGAGCACTCACAGACATAAACCGGCTTCTCAAAACAGCCATTGCCATGGGCCGAAAGGCCTCATGATGCCATCGCCAAACGGCCGTGTGCACTCCAGCGCGAGCGACACGGACAGGCAACAATGCCGCCGCCCACAGCAAAAGCCACCGCGCAGGCAAGATGCCGGGGCTGCCGCGCCACGGTCATCTCACCTTTACTATGCGTATGGCAGCACCCCCTCCGCGCGCAAGCCTTAGGTCCAAAACAGAGTCTGCCGTCACTTCCACCTGCCTGAAGCCCATGGAGTAAGGGTTTGCCTGGTAGTCGGCGCCCTCGCCGTCTTCGTAGACGAAAGCCTCATACACGGCATCCTGGTCGAGGAAATCGAGCTTGAGGCTTATTTCCCTGCTGTCGGAGCCGGTGAGACTGCCCACAAACCAGGTGTCGCCACCGCGCTCCTTGCGGGCGATGGTGACATAACTGCCTATCACCCCGTTGGGAACAACGGTCTTGCTCCATGTGGTCGGGCAACTCTCGATGAACGAAAGGGCCGGGTGAAACTCATAGTTGGCAATCTCGTCGGCCGCCATCTGCAGCGGACTATAGAGCACGACAAACTCTGCCAGCTGCTTGGCCAGCGTGGAGTGCGGGTGAGTGCCCTCCACCACTTCGCTGAAATTGAATATGGCCGGGGTGAAGTCTACCGGGCCGGCAAGGCACCGCGTAAACGGCAGCGTGGCCGTATGCTCAGGCGGATTGCCCCCGCGAGTGTCCCAGGCGTTGTACTCCTGCCCCCTCACACCCTCCTGCGTCATCAGGTTCGGGTATGTGCGCTGCAAGCCAGTGGGCATTGCCGGCTCATGGTTGTCTATCATTATATGGTGCCTGGCGGCCGCCTCGACCACCTTGCGGTAGTGCCGTATGCCGTATTGCGATGCCGACAGCTCCCTGCCGTCCATCAGACGGCCCACGTATCCGGTCTTTACCACACGGATGCCCATGCTTGCGTACCAAGCAAAAGCCGAGTCCATCTGCTCTTCAATGAGCCGTGCGTTGCCCCACGACTCCATGTGTGCAATGAAGCGCAGGCCCTTGCCGAGGGCATAGTCGGCCACCCCGGCAATGTCGAAGTCGGGGTATGCCTTCAGAAAACTGAGCTGTTCGCCCTGGCCCCAGCCGTAGTTCCAGCCTTCGGCCAGCACCCCGCTGAACCCGTGGCGTGCCGCGAAGTCGATGTATCGCTTCACGTTGGCGGTGGTAGCCCCGTGTTTCGGCCCCATCTCCCATGTGTTCTTCTTCTTGTGGATGCTCCACCAGATGCCCACATACTTGCCCGGCTCGATCCACGAAGTGTCGGTAATGCGGCATGGCTCGTTGAGGTTGAGCATCATGCGCGACGTTATCAGCCCTCCGGGCGTGTCGGCCATCATTATGATGCGCCACGGGCTTTTCATCGATTGCGACGCATACACCTTGGTGCCGTCGCTCCACGGCGTGAGGGCTGTGACGAGAGTAGTGCCGCGCGAAGCCAGGTTGATGCCCGCATAGTCTTCGAGGGCCGCCTCGTGAATGGCCATATACAGGCCCGGTTCATACTCGATGGTGAGCGGCGTGCACACGGTATCGAGGTCTGAAACGCGCTGCCGGGTGTATATACCCTCGAAATACTGCGTACGGTTGGTGGGTATCGACCACGCATAGGCATCGTGGGCCAGCGAAAACTGGGTGACCTCGTCCTTCACGGCAATGTGCCCCACGGCGGGCTGGGCGGGTATCACATAGCGGAATCCTATGCCGTCGTCGAACGCCCTGAACACAATGTCGAGCCGCCTCCGCTTGCCGTGCTTCTGCACGAGGTGCAGAGTGAGCTCATTGTAGTGGTTGCGCACATACTCATCTTCGCCCCACACCTGCCTCCAGGTGTCGTCGTGGCTTGCCGTGTCGGTGCCCGCCACCGCAAAACCGCTGTCGAGCCTGCCGTCGGCCAGCACAAAGCCGAGCGCCGACGGTTTCATCACCGCCGCCCCATCGCGCGCCAACTCGTAGAACACCTTGCCCTTGCTTACGGCAACCGACAACACTATCCGCCCGTCGGGCGAACATATCTTCGTGGCCGCAGCTGCCCTTGCGGACAATAAGGCAACCATCATGATTAAGAATACCAATCTGCTCATTGCGTCAATATCATTATTTTCGACAAAGATAATGCAAGCGAGGGCAATGTGAGCTTACTCACCTGTTGCCGAGCGCAGCTTATTTTCTACAAAGATATGAGTTTATATTACCACGTAAAAGACCGCCTAACGAAAATCTAAACCAATAAAATTGCAATATATTGATTATCAGCCCATTCATTCGGAAACACCTCTTTGAAATCTAAACATTATCAACCACCGGCACAAGGTATATGCACCTTTCAGCCCAAACAGGCCGTAAGCGGGCGGAACAATCATCACAAATGACATTGGCGATTGACATACGCCACTGCCGAAGGGGCGGCGAGCAACTGCAAGCCAAAGCGGCATACAGGGTGCCGGACAAAGGGTGGAACCGCTTTTTAAGCATGGCACAAACGCAAAACAGCCATCAGGCGGCACATCGAACGACCTCGGGAAAATGCCACAAAGGCCGGCCCACGGGCCGCGAGCGCCGCCCCTCGCCGCCGCCACCCCCGGCAAAGGGCCCTGCCAAACGGCCGATATCGCAATGCAGAACGGCCGATATTGCAATGCAAAACGGCCCGTATCGGAATCCCGAACGGGCCTTATTGCACACGGGGCCGTGGCGCATCTGCCGGAAGGGGCACCGGGCCAGCATCCGCCCCATACCGCTAACAGCCTCAGCCGGGAGCCTCAACGGCAGTGACAGAGGCTGCGTCTGCCTCCTGCCACGAGTCGATTGAGGCCACACAGCGCTCAAAGTCGTCCTTGACCACAGAGCGGGCCTTGAGCTTCGAGCGGTAAGTGTAGACAGTGGTGATGCTCGAGCGCAGTATGCCGGCTATCTTGTGGTTGTCGGTTATGCCCAGCCTTATCAGCGCCAGTATGCGCAGCTCGGTGGTCAGCCGTTCGCCCTTTGGGGTAATCTTGCATTCGTCGGAGAGCAACTCGTTCACCTTGTCGACGAAATTGGGGTAGATGCGCAGGAAAGCCGAGTCGAAATTGCCGTAGAACAGCGACGTGCTCTCATTGAAAGCCGCGCTGCTCTTGATGAGCGCATAGAGCGACTTCATGTCGTGCTCCTTGGCATATCTGTTGGCCAGCTTGCGGTACGACTCGGCCTTGTCTATCAGCACCGAGGCCAGTTCCATAAACCTGCCTATGTATTCTTCCTTAATCCTGTTGCCCTCTTTCATCATGGCGTTGCTCCGCCTGAGCTCGCCGACGGCCTCCTCTAGACGGCCGTTGACGTAGGCCACGGTCTGGTTCGACCTCCGGTAACGCTTCAGCAGCATGTAAACGGCAAAGAGCGCCACCACCAGCATGACCGCAATGACCGATATGCAGACCATGAGCGTCTGCATGCGCCTGTGCTGTGTCTCTTTCATCACGTTATAGCCTGCCAGTATTTTCGGCATCAACATCGATGCCTGTGTGTTGCGCAGCCTCGTGCCATAGCTGTTGGCGTTGTTTATCGACACATTGAGGTATTTGTAAGCGCGCTCATAGTCGCCTTCGTCAAAGAGCATCGACGCCAGTTCGCGCAGCGAGTTCTCCTCGCGTATGCACCCCGCCTGGTCGGAGATGGCGCTCAGCAGCAGGTATTGCTTCTTGCGTCGCATGTCGCCCTTGCACCCGTAGAAGAACGCCAGCTGGCTGGTCTGAATGCTGTAACGGCGGTCGCCGGGCTTCAGTGCCGGCAGGTACTCGAGCAGCATCTGTATGGCGGAGTCGATGTTGCCCTGGTAAGCCCGGTAATCGGCAAGCACCGAAACATAGTCGTACGAACCCCTGTCGGCATTGGCAATAAGCAGCCGCCGGTAGTCCTGCATGTTCTTATGGTAGTCGTCGTTGAACGGAGTCCCGCTGGCAAATTCAGACTTGAAGAGGTTGAGTTCGTTGAGCTGCTTGTAATAACCAACCAGCACATCGCCCTCAAGGCGGCTTGTGTCAATGGCCGCCAGAGCCTTCTCGGCCTCGCCGAAGAGCCCTGCCACGGCCAGGATGTGGGCCATCGACAGCCTGCTGCGGGTGGCGCGCCACCGGTCGCCCATCTTTTCGGCAAGGGCGATGTTCTGCCTGAGATAGCTGAAAGCAGAGTCGTACTTCAGCGTGGAATACTCGTTGTACAGCCTGTCGTTGACGGCATATCGCTCTGCATCGGTCAGCGTGGCGTCTTTCAGTATCTGCACCATGCCCTCGATGTGCCTCATCTTTTCGGCCTCTATGTCGGCCTGACGGGCTATCAGCATGTCAAGCCGGCCGTACAACCGCTGCTCGTCCTGACCCGCAAGACACACGGTGCACGACAGGGCCAGGCAACACATTATGGTGAGGCATATCTTCATTCTTTCAAAATGTTTAATCCGCTATGATGATTCAAACGAAAAGGGTGCAACCTTTGGCACGTGTTTCCGAACATAATTTATATAATGTCATGCCGATGCAAACAGCCGCAATGTGAGCTTGCCCACTGATTGCCTGCTGACGGTAAGCCTTTACAAAGGTATGAAAATATATATTCCCGGCAAATTTTAAACTGAATAAATATCCGCAAGCCCAACCCGACACCGCACGATACAGACATCCTAACTATTTTATGCGCCGTTTGGCACAGCCGGCACACGCAGTCACCCTTGTGACCCCCACCATGATTCATGGCTACAGAGCCAGCCCGACCCGCAGGAGGCCATGCCACGGCAGGCGGGCACGACAGCCACCGGTGCGTCAAGCACGGCATACGGCACGTCCGTGGGCACGGCTGGCACACACCAACGTGGCGCATGGACGGCGCCACACGGATGGCGACAGGCCCCAACCCTACGGAGACGGCGCTACGCAATGAGCCACCAACAGCCACGGCAGCCATGCCCCGATTGGTCTTGGCGCGACAATTATTCTTACGGATGCGAGCATAGCAAATGAAAATTTTGGGCATTTAAACTCTTTTTTGTAAGTTTGCCTGACAAACGACAAAACCTAAAATCACTTGCACAGAGCAAACAATGAAATACTTGATGCTACCCCAGGCCGACCGGCCTCGGCTGCTCCCATTCTATTTTGCGGTCGAGGAGTATGTGGCCAACACCTATACCGACGACGACTATTTCTTCATCTGGCGCGTGGAACCCACGGTGATGCTCGGTCGCAACCAGCTCGTGGAGAGCGAGGTGAACACAGACTACTGCCGTGCCAACGGCATACACATCTTCAGGCGCAAGAGCGGCGGCGGATGCATCTATGCCGACATGGGCTGCATGCAGTTTTCTTACATATCCGACGCCGGCAACGTTGAAGCGGCCTTTCCGCGGTACATGGAAACAGTGGCTGCCATGCTGCGCTCTGTGGGCGTAGACGCCGAACGGTCGGGGCGCAACGACATACTCGTTGGCGGGCGCAAGGTGGCCGGCAGCGCCTACTACCGCATTGGCCGGCGCAGCGTTTTGCACAACTCGCTGCTGTTCGACACCACCCTCGACCACCTGTCGCAGGCCCTCAACGTGCCGAAGGAGAAGCTGCAGAGCAAGGGCGTGGCCTCGGTGAGGCAGCGCGTGACAAACGTGGGCGACCACACGCGGCTCACCATCGACGAGTTCATCGCCCACGCCCGCCGCCACTTCTGCGGCGACAGCGTGAGGGTGCTGTCGGCCGACGACATGGGCCGCATATCCGAGATTGAGCGGAGGCTGGCCTCGCCGGAGTTCGTCTACGGCAAGAATCCCCACCACGCGGTGGTGAGGAAGATGCGCTTTGCCGACGTTGGCACCATCGAGGCTTACATAGAAGTGAAGAACAACGCCATAGCAGACATCAACTTCGTGGGCGACTTTTTCATGTCGGGCGACATCGACAACCAACTGATAG
>ENA-OPSJ01002327-OPSJ01002327.1-human-gut-metagenome-genome-assembly--contig:-NODE-2327-length-12506-cov-1.979439_pt1 | contig 12506 bp, 6 predicted proteins | sample MGYA00241801_ERZ501893 | MGnify/ENA primary metagenome ERZ501893 (study PRJEB25962, sample SAMEA2042219) | human gut metagenome | biome: human gut; feature: human-associated habitat; material: faeces...
AGCCGGATGCGCTGGCGATATCCGCCGCGTGTTCAATGCGTTCCGCCTCCTGTTCCGGCGCGGTGATGCCCACGTTCTCCCGGATGGACTTGGAGTACAGGAACGGCTCTTGCAGAATCAGACCAACGTGTGCGCGCAGATATTTGCGGTCAATCTGCTGAATATCCACGCCGCCGATGGTGATTTTGCCGCTCGTGGGCGTATACAGCCGCTGCAGCAGGTACATCATGGTGGATTTGCCGCTGCCTGTGCCGCCCAGCACTGCCGCCGTCTTGCCCGCGGGGATGGTGAAGGACACATCGCGCAGCACCGGCACGTTGTCATCCGGATAAGCGAAGGACACATGGTCAAACACAATATCGCCGTGCAGGTCAGGCTTCAGGGCGTTCGGCTCATCCGGCTCGGCTTCCTCGTGCAGAATCGCCTGCACGCGCTTCATCGAGACCATTGCTTTGCCCGCGTCGGACAGGGTGCGGCCCAGCTGGCGAATCGGGAAGAGCAGCATCCCCAGCGTGGAGGTGAAAACAATCAGCGTACCGACGGTAATCCAGCCGTTGCAGGCGTAGATGATGCAGACCACCAGCGTCAGCAGCGTCTGCGTCATGCTGATGGCGTCGCCGCCGCCCCAGTAGATGGCGAGCAGTTCATTCAGGCGGAGGTTCTTCTTGCGCAAATCGTTGTTCACGCGGTCAAACTTCTCCACCTCGCGCTCCTGCTGTCCGAAGGCGCGCACGACGCGGACGCCGGAGAGGTTCTCCTGCAAAACGGCGTTCAGCACACCGTCCGCTTCGTCCGCCACTTCGAAGGATTTATGCACCATTTTGAAGAACCACGTCGCGAAGACAAACAAAGGCGGCACAAGAATCAGGCTGTAGAGCGTAATCGGCACGGAGCGCGGCAGCAGGATGCCCATGGCGATAACAACCATCAGCACCGTGTTGACGACTTCCATCACCTGAACCGCCAGAAAGCGGCGAATCGTATCCACGTCAGATGTGCAGCGCTGAATCAGCTCGCCCGCCTGCGCTTTAACGTGGTACGCAAACGGCAGGTGCTGCAAGTGGCGATAGAGGTCATTGCGCAGTTTTCGGGCGATATTTTCACTCGCAATCGCGGAAGAACGACCTTTTATGAACGTAAACACGCCGTTGACGACATTCATCAGGATGAGCGCCAGCGCGGGAATCCACAGATTTTGGCGTAGGAAATCGCGTCCGCCGAGGGCGTTAATCGGGTTCATGAGGAAATCCGGCATTGTGAACGGTTCGCTGCCCAGTATGCTGTCCACGATTTCGGAGAGCAGCAGCGGCGTTAAAAAGCCGATGATGACCATCATGATGGTCGCAATGAGTGCCCAGAGGAAATGCGTCCAGTTCTGCCCGATGAGGGAGAGCATTGCGCCGAACGGGGTCTGTTTCTTCTTTGGTTTCGTTGTGGTGCGCTGCGTAAGAAATCACTCCTTTCAAGAGAGACAAAGTGGTTGATGACTCATAACTGCCCATTGTATGCTTTTTTCGAAAAGGGTACGAAAAAAGCACCATCCGTCTGAATGCAAACGGCTGGTGCTGCGCACAAAACGCATGGTAACAGGAAAAGAGCGTGGAATTCTCCTATTACGGGCGCATATGGGCAGAAAGAGCCGTCGCAGTCAGTCCATTGGCACGGGATACAAGGGTTAAAATCATCATGGTCATTGCGAGGGCCTCCTTTCTGCATAATTTTGATTTTGTTGTGCTTCTCGCAAGCACGCAAGAAACAGTGTAGTCGAAAGTCAAGGTTTTGTCAAGGGGCAAATGGCGTTTTTTTCAAATATTCATCCCATCTTGCGCAGGATTCCCGTTTTCCCAGTCCCAAACCGCCTTTTCAATCAAGTCGGCAGCATTGGCGCAGCCGTGTTCATTGCGCAGGGCCTCCCCGATGCACGCCGCGTTGCGCGTGTATTCCGGGTTGCTGATGAGTGCGCGCAGCCCCTCCGCCAGATTCTCTGCCGTCAGCTTATCGCGCGGAATCGCTTTCGGCCCGCACCCGGCAGCGTACACCCGCTCCGCCCAGAACGGCTGATCGCCGCCGAACGGCACAACGAGCGTCGGCAGCGCATGGCGCAGGCTGGTTGCGGTCGTCCCCGCGCCGCCGTGATGCACCGCCCCTGCCATATGCGGGAACAGCCAGTCATGCGGCACACTTTTCACATAGAAGATGTTCGCATCTTTTGTCTTTGCTTCCTGCTGACCCCAGCCCAGTGCCACCACCGCCCGCACGCCGGACAATTTCACCGCCTGCCGGATGATTTCCGCCAGTTCACCCATGTCGCCCGACACCATCGACCCAAAGCCGATGTACACCGGCTCGCCCGCGCGCAGGAACTCCGCCAGCGCCGGGTCAGGCGTGTAGTCCACCGGGCGCTCATCCCACCAGAAGCCGGACATGTGGATGTTGTCCGCCCAATCCTCCGGGCGCGGCACGAGCGTCGGGCTCATGGCGTAAATCACGGGCACTTGCTTGCCCTTCACGTCATAATCCGGTCTCAAGCGAACGCGGCGCTTCGCCATGTCGTTCTCCTTGCGCCAATCCGAGAGGTAGCGGTGCTCCAGCGCCGAAATCAGCAGATACCCGATGCGGTAGCTCAGCACATTCCACCACTTGCCGAGCTTGCGGAACGGCGCGGATGAAATTGGCATATCCTTGCACGGATCCATCGGGAAATACTGCGTCTGGATGCACGGAATATCGTACTTCTCCGCAATCGAATAGAACATCGTCCCGAAGAACGTGCAGACGATGGCTTCCGCGCCCTCCGCGCAGTGCAGCAAATCATCCAGCAGCATCGGCGCAATATCGCGGATACCCTTCTCAAACTCCTTCAAGTACCGCACGCCCACCGCGTCCGGCTGGAGCAGCCGCCCCATCATATCCACCACGTCGCCGGAAATGGGATAGAAGGACATTCCCGCTTCCTCAATCATGCCCTGAAACGGCGCAAACGCCGCAATCGTCACCTCATGCCCCCGCTCGTGAAGCTCCCGTCCCAGCAGCATGTACGGCCGCACGTCGCCCGTCGAGCCGAGCGTTATCATTGTGATTTTCATCATTACCTCCAATGATTTCGAGATAAGTTAAAGGTATACAAACTAAAAAACCAACAATAAAATTCAAGTATGTAGAAGAAACCAAAAGCGCCATCAAGCGCGCTTGCTTCCCGTCGCACACGGGTCGTGCCACCCCTGCGGCACTTGTACCCGGAAGCCCTCGAATGCGCTTTCCGCATCCGCCTTCACCACGCAGTGCGGCGTATACACATGCCGCATCCCCTCCTGCATCCGTGCCATGCACCACTGCGCCAAGTCCACCGCCAGCGAATTCCCTCCCGCCAGCGGCACAAATGCATCCCGCCGCACCAAAAAGCACATCGGCGAAACCGCCGTGACATTGTAGCTGGTTCGGTTCATGCCGTGCCATCCGCCCGCCGACACCGGCAAGCCGCGATTCCGCGACCACACTGTACCGTCCGGCAGAATGTCGTATCCGGCATGAAGCACCCGATTGCGCGCATCCGCCACCAGCGGCATCACCGCGCACACATCCGGGCGCTGCGCGTACATCATCATCTCCCGCAAGCCGTCCGCATCAGGCGCTGCCGTGTCTCCCCACAGGAACAGCAGTATGTCTGCCGACGAATCCGCCGCCAAGCGGTTCACATCCGCAGCGGACGCATCCCGCGTCAGCCGCAATGCCGCTACGGTAAAATCCCCCTCCTCATACCGCAGCCGCAGCACGCCGTCCTCCACCCGGCACGTTCCCGGAAACCCGGTGCGGCGCATACTTTCCTCTACCGCCCGCGCCGCCGCGTCCAGGCAAACCGCCAATTTCGTGTGGCTCATTGACCCCCGCAGCGTCCGCCAGTGGTACAGCACGCGCGGAATGTGGATGACGCCGTCCGCCCGCTCGCACGCGCGGAGCAGCAAATCGTGATCCTGCGACCCATCGAACGCCGGTCGTAATCCGCCGATGGCATCCAGCAGCGTCCGCCGAATCACCGACAAATGGCAGATATAGTTGCCGGAGCGCAGGTTGTCCGGACAGAAATCCGGCTTGCGGTGCGCATCAACGTGAATCGCGCCGTGGGCGGTCAGCTTATCTTCATCGGTGTAGAGCACGTCGGGATGGTGCGCGTCGATGGCTTCCGCAATCCGCCAGAGCGCATCCGGCGCAAGCACATCGTCGTGGTCGCACAGGGCGATATACTCCCCTGCCGCCATTTTAATCGCGCGGTTCGTGTTGCCGGATATGCCCGCGTTTTCCGCCCCAAACGCGATGTGGAATCGACTGTCCCGCGCGGCAATTGCCTCCAGCGCCTTTCGCGTCTCGGCGGACGTGCTGCCGCCATCGTACAGGCAGGCTTCCCACGCGCCGTGCGTCTGGGCAAGCAGCGAATCCGCCAGCGCGCGGAGGAATTTCGGGCGCGTGTTGAACACGGGGACGACGACGCTGATGCACACGTTCGGGAAGGGTTGCGCGCGCTGTGCCGCCAGTTCGCGCTTAGACGTGCGCTCCCGCCGGAATCGCCATTCGTCCCGCAGCAGCACCCGTGCCGCCAGCATTTCACCCGCGCGGTGCAGCGTGTACCCCGCGCCATGCATCCGCACATACGCCCGAACCCTTTCCGCCCACTGCACGCGCGTCCCTCCCGCCGACTTTCCTGCCCTCATCATACCATGCGCCGCGGGTTTTGTAAAGCGCCGGGCGATTTTCTGCCAATTCGGAACAATTTTCGCAAAACCGCTTGACAAACGCCCGAAAAAGTGCTAAACTAAATCTCGTTCCGGCAATCCCGGACGAACCGCATAGGGGCATGGTGTAATGGTAACACGTGGGTCTCCAAAACCTTTGTTGAGGGTTCGAGTCCTTCTGCCCCTGCCATAACTGGACACCAATTTTGATACGATGCGTATCTTGATTGGTGTCCAGTTTCTTTTTATACCCAATTTCTCCAAGCATCTGCAAATGCTCGCCTGTGACTTGCCGTCAAATGTGAAAATACCTTCTTTTTCAAAGTAGCATTCCACGCCGTTTTCCTTCAGCTTGCGGATGGTGACCAGGCTGTCCACGGTGTTCCTGGCAAATCGGCTAACCGACTTTGTGACAATGAGGTCTATTTTTCCGGCCAGAGCGTCCGAAACCATGCTGTTAAAGCCGTTTCGCCTTTTGGTGTTACAGCCGAAAATGCCCTCATCCGTATATACTTTTACGAAGTCCCATTCCGGCTTGGACTGTATGAATTTGGTGTAGTGGTCTACCTGTGCTTCGTAGCTGGTGAACTGTTCGTCGCTGTCGGTGGAAACACGGGCATATCCTGCGACACGCCTCTTCTGCGCTGCCACTTTCGGCAGGTGTGTCAGCGGATTGATGGTTGCGGGTAACGAGATGGGTCGGGTCATGCCAAAGGAAATCAGGCGGATCCTCCGCATCTGAGAATGAGTCCCCTCACTGACAAGGATACGGCGATAGCACAGAACGACATCCTGCTGCACACACGGCCACCATGAACCGAAATATGTGATAAAAAACGGAACGTTGTAATATATCCTTCGTTGAATTTTCGGTATCGTATAAAAAAAGCTATGGGTGAAGCAAAATGAATGAGCAACCATCGTCCTATATTTTTCCGTTTCTCTGGCTGCACGGCGAGGATGAAGCTACGCTCCGCAAGTATGTACGCGTTATTCATGACAGCTGCCTGAATGCGTTTTGCGTGGAGAGCCGTCCTCATCCGGCGTTTGTCGGGCCACAGTGGTGGCATGATATGGATATCATCCTCGAAGAAGCCCGTTCATTGAGGATGCAGTTGTGGATTCTGGATGACAGCCATTTTCCGACGGGATACGCGGCCGGCGCAATGTTGAATGCTCCCGCAGAACTGTGCCGGCAGAGTCTCGTCTGTCAGGCGATCGATTGCCCCGCCAGCGGCGAATGGCTGGAGCTTTCCCTGGCGGATTACGCAAAGGCACAGCCGGCGCAGCTTTCCATGATGGAGCAATATACACTGGATGCCGACCATCTGCGCACATGGGATGATGACCAGCTGATCAGCTTGGTCGCCGTCAAAGAGCATGGTACAGGCGAGCAGGATCTGGTCGACCTGAACGAGGCACTCGGGCAGGAAACGCTGCGTTTCCAGGTGCCTGAGGGAAAGTGGAAGCTGCATATCCTGCACCTGACCCGGAATCGCGGGCCGCACCGGGATTATATCAACATGATGTCTGCAGCCTCCTGCAGACGGCTGATCGATGCGGTGTATGAACCGCACTGGGCGCATTATCAGTCCTATTTTGGCTCCACCATTGCTGGATTCTTTTCGGATGAACCTGAGCTGGGCAATGGGCATCTTTACGAAAGCGGCAAGGCCATCTGGCAGATGGAGGATCATGCCTGGAGCGACGGCGTGACGAAAGCACTGCGCGAAGCCTTTGGGGCGGAATGGAGCAAGTATCTGCCGCTTTTGTGGGAACAGCCCTTTGACAGCGACCTGTGCGCCCGCGTTCGCCTGACCTATATGGACGCGGTTACCCATCTGGTGGAGCAGAATTTCTCCGAGCAGGTTGGCGACTGGTGCAGGGCGCATGGCGTGAAGTATATCGGCCATGTGATTGAGGACAACAATCAGCACAGCCGTACCGGCAGCAGCCTGGGGCACTATTTCCGGGCGCTGGGCGGACAGGATATGGCAGGTATCGACGACATCGGCGGTCAGGTGCTGCCTCAGGGCGAATGGAACGGCCCTTGGTCCGTCAGCGGAGAGGTACGGAACGGTCGGTTCTATCATTTCGTGCTGGGCCGGCTGGGCGCATCGCTGGCAGCCATTGATCCCCGGAAGCACGGCGACTGCATGTGCGAGATTTTTGGCAATTACGGCTGGGAAGAGGGCGTTCGCCTGGAGAAGTATCTGGCGGATCACTTCCTGGTACGGGGTGTGAATCACTTTGTTCCCCATGCGTTCAGCATGAAGGACTACCCCGACCCGGATTGCCCGCCCCACTTTTACGCCCATGGTCATCATCCGCAGTACAGGCATTTCGGCATGCTCATGGCGTACATGAACCGTATGTGCGCGTTGCTGAAAAGCGGGCAGCCGGTGGCGGAAACGGCGATTCTATACAGCGCGGAGAGCGACTGGATGGGCAGCTGCATGCCCTTGGAAGAGATTGCGGAGCCGCTGGCGCGCTGCCAGATCAGCTATGACTTCATTCCTGCGGATGTATTCTCCCGTCCGCAGCGATACGGCACGGATCTGACGGACGGTCTGTGCGTCAACGGCCGCCGCTATCGGGCGCTGATTCTCCCGGCCTGCAACCATCTGCCGCCTTGTGTGGAAGCCGTGCTTCCCTCGCTACGGGAGAAGGGCGTTTGCGTGATCGACGCAGGCATGGTCGCGCCGCTGATGATTCCTTACCGCCTGCAGGCCGTGGGCATTCAGGACGCCAAGCTGATTCCTTCCGGCGCTGATGTACGGTCGCTGCATGGCCATGGAGAACGTGATTACTGGATTTTTGTCAACGAAGGAAGCGAACCTTGGTCGGGCCTGATCGACCTACCGGCGACGGGCGCGTGTTACCTGTACGATGCATGGCGCGACGGCTGGCTGCCCGCGCCCACCTCGCGGGCAGAACGCGGGACGCGGCTGAGCATCACGCTGCGTCCGCTGCACAGCACGGTGCTGATTTTCGGCGAAGCCCCGAAGGCGCTTCCTCAGCTGCCGGAGGAACTGAAGGGACATGCGCTGCGTTTGAACCGCGACTGGCGCCGTAGCGTCTGCAGGGCGATTGACTATCCTGCCTTTGGTGAAGCGAAGCTGACAGATCTCCCGGACACGCTGGCGGAAGAGATGCCAAAGTTCTCCGGGTTTGTCCGTTATGAGCGGGAGATCACATTGCAGAAACTGCCCCGGCAGGCTCAGCTGGTGATCACCGATGCGCATGAAGGCGTAGAGGCTTTCGTGAACGGAAAGAGCCTGGGCATTCAGATCGTGCCGCCCTTCCGCTTTGAACTGACGCCGTATATGCGCACGGGTATCAATGACCTGCGGATTGAGGTTGCTACAACCCTGGAGCGTGAGAACGCTGACCTGCCGGATGTGACGCGCATGTACATGAGCCTTGGCCCGAAGCAGCCGGTCTGCCCTTCGGGAATCAGCGGCTCAGTTCTCTGGATGGATAGGGAGGAATGACAAATGAAGCAAATCGAGCAATACCGGGTGTGGGAAGTGGAGGCGCCAGCCGGCGCTTCCGCCACGCTTGAGATGGCTGGGCAAATGGAAACTGTGTCCGGCTTTGCCGCGGGAGAGAGCCATCTGCTCCGCTGGATGCCGATGCGCACGGGAATCTGGCGCTACACCCTGCGCGCCGGGGACTGGTGTGAAACCGGCGAGCTGGAATGCCTTCCGGCAAAGGAAGGCAACCATGGCCCTGTTCAGGCGCGGGATATGGCGTTTGTTTATGCTGACGGCACGCCCTTCCAGCCCTTCGGCACCACCTGCTACGCCTGGAACCATCAGCCGGAAGAAGTACAGCGCAAAACGCTGGAGACGCTGAAGCTGACTCCCTTCAACAAGCTGCGCATGTGTGTGTTTCCCAAGCACATGATTTACAGCGAGAATGAGCCGGAGCTTTTTCCCTTCCGGCGGCGTGAGGATGAAAGCTGGGATGTTTCCCAGCCGGTGGAGGCCTTCTGGCACAGGCTGGATCAGCAGATTCTGGCACTGGACGTGCTGGGGATTGAGGCCGATCTGATCCTGTTCCACCCCTACGACCGTTGGGGCTTCGCTACAATGAATCAGGCGGACAGCCTTGCGTATCTGAACTACTGCGTGCGGCGGCTGGGCGCGTTCAAGAATGTGTGGTGGAGCCTGGCCAATGAGTTCGACCTGCTTCTAAGCAAGCCGGAGGAGGACTGGGAAGCCTTTGCAGCCCGTCTTATGCAGGATGACGCGAAGCATCACCTGCGTTCCATCCATCACTGCTGCGCGCCTTATCCGCCGCGCAGCTGGATGACCCATGTTTCCACCCAAACCAGTACGCCCCGCAAGGCACTGGCTATGCGCTGGCAGTATCAGCTGCCCGTGATTGTGGATGAGTTCGGCTACGAGGGCGACATCGAGTTCAACTGGGGCAACCTGACCGCCAGGGAATTTGTCCACCGCGCATGGACGGCGGTATGCAGCGGCGGATGGCCCACCCACGGTGAAACGCTGTTGAACGAAAACGAGCACCTGTGGTGGGCCAAGGGCGGCGAGCTGCAGGGCGAAGCGCCGGCGCGTATCCGCTTTCTGAAGGAGCTGCTGGCTGAACTGCCCGGCACACCCGCGCCGCTGATTCAACCCCTGGCCTATGACGTGAACGGCACCAAAATGGATGAGGCCAACGTCAGTCCCTTTGTGGCCGCCATGATGCGTTATAGCGAGGCTGACCGCATTGCCTACATGCTGGAGATTACCCCCACGGCCATCAGCGGGGACGGCTGGCAGCTGCACTACATGGGACGTGGACAAAGTCGGCGCTGCATTCTTCAACTGCCGGAGGAAGAACGCTGGACGGGCTGGCGCATCGATTCCTGGAGGATGGAGAAAACGTTGATTCAAGGCGGCCTGCACGGGAATGTCCGGCTGGAACTGGGCGGTGAAGGCATGGCAGTGCTGCTGATGAAAGAGGAGGAAACCACATGAAAAGGGCAAGTGAGATTCTGCAAACCCTGACGCTGGAGGAAAAGGCCAGCCTCTGCCAGGGCGCAACCTTCTGGCTGACGAAAGAAATCGCAGACAAGGGTATTCCGGAGATCATGATGACGGACGGCCCCCATGGTCTGCGCAAACAGACCGGCGAGACGGATCATCTGGGTATCAACAAGAGCGTTCCCGCTACCTGCTTCCCCTCTGCCGCGGCGCTGGCCAGCAGCTGGGACAGAGAGCTGCTGGAGAAAATCGGTCAGGCGCTGGGCGAGGAATGTCTGGCTGAGCAGGTGTCCATCCTGCTGGGTCCGGGCGCAAATATCAAGCGCAGCCCCCTGTGCGGCCGCAATTTTGAGTATTTTTCCGAGGATCCCTTCCTTTCGTCCCAGATGGCCAAGCACCACATTCTGGGCGTGCAGTCCATGGGCGTGGGCACCTCGCTCAAGCATTTTGCCGTAAACAACCAGGAAACCTGCCGCATGTCCGTCAATGAGATTGTGGACGAACGTACCCTGCGGGAGATTTATCTGGCCAGCTTTGAGGCGGCGGTGCGGGAAGCCCAGCCCTGGACGATCATGACCGCCTATAATCAGGTTAACGGTGAGTTCTGCTCGGAGCATCATCACCTGATCAACGAGGTTCTTCGCGGTGAATGGGGCTATGAAGGTGTCGTCGTATCCGACTGGGGTGCGGTGAACGATCAGGCCAAGGGCATCTGTGAAGGCTTCGACCTTCGTATGCCCTACTGCGGCGAAGTCATGACGGAGCGCCTCGTCAAGGCTGTGGAATCCGGCAAGCTCCCTGTGGAGAAGCTGGACGAAACGGTGTTGCGCATTCTGGAGCTGATTCAGAAAGGCATCGCAAACAAGCGCGAGGACGCAGCCTATGATGTGCAAGCCCATCACCTGCTGGCGCGTCAGGCCGCAGAGGAAAGCGCCGTCCTGCTGAAGAACGACGCCCAGACCCTGCCCATCAGCAAGGGGAAGAAGGTCGCGGTGATCGGTGCATTTGCCCGGTTCGTGCGCTATCAGGGCGGTGGCAGCAGCCATGTGATCCCCACGCAGCATCGCAGCGTGCTGCAGGTGCTGGATGAGGATTATCCGCAGCTTGATTATGCTTATGCGCCCGGCTATCGTCTGAAGAAGGACGTGGTGGATCCCTTCTTCAAAGCAGAAGCTGCCTCGGTGGCTCTGAATGCCGATCACATCGTGGTTTTCGCCGGTCTGCCGGACGGGATGGAATCCGAGGGCTTCGACCGCAAGCACATGCGTCTGCCGGATAACCAGAACGACCTGATTGAAGCCCTCGTCCAGCTGAACAAGCCCATGACGGTGGTGCTCTTTGCCGGCTCGCCAGTGGAGATGGCCTGGGCGAAGGATGTGCAGTCCATTCTGTGCATGCACACCGGCGGACAGGCGGTTGCAGAGGCCGTTGTCCGACTGCTTCTGGGTGAAGCAAATCCTTGCGGCAAACTGGCAGAGAACTACCCCCTGTGCGGCAGTCACGCCCCCTGCGCGCTGACGTATCCGCAGAGGGAGGAAGCCATCTACAGCGAGGGTGTCTTTGTGGGCTACCGCTATTATGAAAAGAAGCAGCTTCCGGTGCGTTACGCCTTCGGTCATGGCTTGTCCTACACGCAGTTCAGCTATGCCGATCTGCATCTGGACAGGGACGCCATGCTGGACACGGATACCCTTCAGGTAAGCTTCAGCGTCACCAACACCGGCAAACGCGTGGGCAAGGAGATCGCGCAGGTTTATGTGCGGGACGTTGCCTCCAGCGTACCGCGTCCAGTGAAGGAACTGAAGGAATTCGTCAAGGTTGATTTGCAGCCCGGTGAAAGCAGGCGTGTCACGGTGACGCTGAACAAGCGCAGCTTCGCCTTCTACCATGTGGGTCTGGCGGATTGGTACGCGGAGAGCGGCGAATACGAGATCCTCGTAGGATCCGCCAGCGATGATATCCGCCTGCGGGCATCCGTGCAGGTGACTTCCTCCGTAACGCCTGTGAAGAAGTACAACGAATATATCACCATGGCTGATCTGGCCCGTCTGGAGAAGGCCGCGCCCTTCCTGCAGGCCATGGCGTCCACCAGTCCCGCCCCCGCCATGTCGCCGGAGGAGCTGGAGGCCTATATGAACGACGAGGACGATATGCGGGAGATTGCCATGGACTACGCCGCCATGGGACAGGATATGCCGTTGATCAAGGTTGCGGATATGACCGCCGGAGCATTCCCGTATGCGCTGGTTGAACAGATTGTCCGGGCCATCAACGAATGATGAATGAAAGGGGACAAATACTGTGAAGGCAAGCAGCTATCATACAGACTGGTATATCAAGGAGGGCATCAATCAGCCCTTCGACGCGATCTTTCTCGGAACGATTCCCAAGGGCAGCCCGGTGACGCTGCCCCAGGACGCGATGATCTTGGAGGCGCGGGACGAAAACTGTGCGGGCAAGAATCAGGCGGGCTATTATCCTGCCAAGACCTATACCTACACCAAGGAGTTTGAAGCTCCTGCCCAGTGGATGGGAAAAACCGTCCTGGTCGAGTTTGAAGGCGTCATGGCCAAGGCGCTGGTGTATCTGAACAATCGCCTGCTGGCCTGCCATCAGTACGGCTACAGCAGCTTCTTCATCGATATGAGCGGCGCGCTCCGATTTGACCAGAAGAATACCCTCAAGGTCGTTGCGGTCAATCAGGAGCTTGCTTCCCGCTGGTATCCCGGCAGCGGCATCTACCGGGATGTGAGCCTGCTGGTGGTGAACAAAGACCACATCGCAC
>ENA-OPSJ01002350-OPSJ01002350.1-human-gut-metagenome-genome-assembly--contig:-NODE-2350-length-12463-cov-3.467763_pt1 | contig 12463 bp, 9 predicted proteins | sample MGYA00241801_ERZ501893 | MGnify/ENA primary metagenome ERZ501893 (study PRJEB25962, sample SAMEA2042219) | human gut metagenome | biome: human gut; feature: human-associated habitat; material: faeces...
CTGCACGCCTTGCGTGGCATCCACAATCAACAACGCCCCCTCGCAAGCCGCAATGGAACGCGAAACCTCGTATGAGAAATCCACATGTCCCGGCGTATCGATCAGATTCAACGTGTACTTCTCTCCTTTATATATATATTCCATCTGGATGGCATGGCTTTTAATCGTGATGCCACGCTCCCGCTCCAGATCCATATCGTCGAGCATTTGCCCTTCGGTGACCTTTATCGTATTCGTATATTCAAGCAAACGGTCGGCCAAAGTAGACTTACCGTGATCTATATGTGCAATAATACAGAAATTCCTGATGTTCTTCATCTTCAATCAAAAAAATGCTATGCAAAGATAGTGCAAACCGGAAAAAATACAAAATCCAAAACCTTATTTTTATATAAAGCACTGCGAATCCGAAGAAATGTTTGTCTTTTGCTAAAAATGATAGCAAAAAGATTTTTTTTCTCGTTTTTATTGGCAGTTTGCTATTAAATGCTTAACTTTGGCAACTGAAAACCAAGAGAGAGATTTTTCTTATATATAATAAGGAGAAATAAGGTAGAAAAGATAAAGTTAACGAATAATATTAATTAAAAAAGGATTTATCACATGGATGCAAAAAAAGTTCTGGAAGACTTGAAACGTCGTTTCCCTAACGAACCTGAGTATCATCAGGCTGTAGAAGAAGTTCTCAGTACGATCGAAGAGGAGTACAACAAACACCCTGAGTTCGAAAAAGCTAATCTGATTGAACGTCTTTGTATTCCTGATCGCGTTTATCAATTCCGCGTCACTTGGATGGACGATAAAGGCCAGATTCAAACCAACATGGGTTACCGTGTACAGCATAACAACGTAATCGGTCCCTATAAAGGCGGTATCCGTTTCCACAGTTCCGTAAACCTCAGCATTTTGAAGTTCCTGGCTTTCGAGCAGACTTTCAAAAACTCTCTGACCACTCTTCCTATGGGCGGTGGCAAGGGCGGTTCCGATTTCTCTCCGCGCGGCAAGAGCAACGCCGAGGTGATGCGTTTCTGCCAGGCTTTCATGCTCGAACTCAATCGCCATATCGGTCCCGATACTGATGTGCCGGCCGGTGATATCGGCGTAGGCGGACGCGAAGTCGGTTACATGTTCGGCATGTATAAGAAACTGACCCATGAATTCAGCGGCGTATTCACCGGCAAGGGACTTGAGTTCGGCGGTTCGCTCATCCGTCCCGAAGCTACGGGTTACGGTAACGTGTACTTCCTCATGGAAATGCTGAAGACCAAAGGCACCGACCTTAAAGGCAAGACAGTCCTCATCTCCGGTTCCGGCAACGTGGCTCAGTACACGGCCGAAAAGGTACTTCAACTCGGCGGAAAGGTACTCACAATGTCCGACTCAGACGGTTACATCTACGATCCGGACGGAATCGACCGCGAAAAGCTCGACTACATCATGGAACTTAAGAACCTGTATCGCGGACGTATCCGTGAATATGCAGAGAAATACGGTTGCAAATACGTGGCAGGCGCACGGCCTTGGGGCGAAAAGGCAGACATTGCGCTGCCATGCGCCACACAGAACGAAATCAACGGCGACGAGGCTCAGACGCTTGTGGCAAACGGTGTAATAGCTGTTGCCGAGGGCGCCAACATGCCTTCGACTCCCGAAGCCATCGAGGCATTCCAGAGTGCCAAGATTCTCTATGCACCGGGCAAGGCTTCAAACGCCGGCGGCGTGTCGGTGTCGGGCCTCGAGATGAGCCAGAACTCGGAAAGGCTCAGCTGGACAGCCGAAGACGTTGACAACCGACTGAAAGTCATAATGAAGGACATTCACGACAACTGCGTGAAATACGGAACCGAAAGCGATGGCTACATCAACTACGAGAAGGGAGCAAACGTTGCCGGATTCATGAAGGTGGCCAAGGCCATGATGGCACAGGGCATCGTATGATGAGACCACTACAAGACAACACAAAAGCTTGACATTTCCAAGAAACGGGGGCGCACCTGCAAGGGGGGCGCCCCCATTGTTTTTTCACGGCCCCCGATGCCTGCCCCCAGGGGACACCGGCACCATCGTCGCCCAAGCCAGCCTGTCGGCGGCCGCAACCGAATAATGCGTCGTAAGCCAGCAAAATTGGTTGCTGTTGCCCAAAAGCCTGCGATAAATGCTCACAGAAGCCCCTCCCATTTGGCCATCTCGGAAAATTATATTAATTTTGCGCTAAATTTACAGACAGTGTTGTTTTTACAGTAAAATAATAAGGCAAAGAGATTATGATCACAGTCACAAACTTGGCTATTCAATTTGGGAAGAAAGTACTTTACAAGGATGTGAACATCAAGTTCACCAATGGAAACATATATGGCGTCATCGGTGCGAATGGCGCGGGCAAGTCGACATTGCTGCGGGCCATCAGCGGCGAACTCGAACCCAACAAAGGCTCGGTGGAACTCGGGCCGGGCGAGCGCATGTCGGTATTGGAGCAGGACCACTTCAAATACGACGGCTACAGCGTGCGCGACACCGTCCTCATGGGCCATGCGCCTCTGTGGGAGAACATGAAGGAGCGCGAAGCCCTCTATATGAAGCCTGACTTCAGCGAGGAGGATGGCATCAGGGTTGCCGAACTTGAGGATAAGTTTGCACAAATGGACGGATGGAACGCCGAGAGCGACGCCGACCAGTTGCTTACCAACCTGGGCATCAAAGACGACCTGCACGACAAGATGATGAGCGACCTGTCAAACAACGAGAAGGTGCGTGTCATGCTGGCCAAGGCTTTGTTCGGCCACCCCGACAACCTTTTGCTTGACGAGCCTACCAACGACCTCGACCTGGACACGGTGATGTGGCTTGAGGAATATTTGAGCAACATTGAGCAGACCGTACTGGTGGTGAGCCACGACCGCCACTTCCTCGATGCCGTGAGCACCCAGACCGTAGACATAGACTTCGGCAAGGTAACTGTGTTTGCCGGCAACTATTCGTTCTGGTATGAAAGTTCGCAGCTGGCCCTGCGCCAAGCCCAGAACCAAAGGCAAAAGGCAGAAGAGAAACGCAAGGAACTCGAAGAGTTCATCCGCCGTTTCTCTGCCAATGTGGCAAAGAGCAAGCAGACGACAAGCCGCAAGAAGATGCTTGAAAAGCTTAATGTTGAAGAAATACGCCCCTCATCAAGGAAGTATCCCGGCATCATATTCCAAATGGAGCGCGAACCTGGCACACAGATTCTCGAAGTCAACGACCTCAAGGCAGTAGACACTGACGGCACCGTTCTGTTTGACCACGTTAATTTCACAATTGAAAAAGGGCAAAAAACGGTATTCCTCAGCCGCACGCCAAAGGCCATGACGGCCTTGTTCGAGATTATCAACGGCAACCGCAAGGCAGATGCCGGAGATTTCAAGTGGGGCGTAACGATAACAACAGCATATCTGCCACTCGACAACTCGGAGTTTTTCGACAGCGACCTTAACCTCGTCGACTGGCTCAGCCAGTTTGGCAAAGGCAACGAGGTGCAGATGAAGAGCTTCCTGGGCAGGATGTTGTTCAAAGACGAGGATGTGCTCAAGAAGGTTAACGTGCTGAGCGGCGGCGAGAAAATGCGTTGCATGATAGCAAGGATGCAGCTGAAAAACGCCAACTGCCTGATACTTGACACACCGACAAACCACCTTGACTTGGAGAGCATACAGGCATTCAACAACAATCTCATAAACTTCAAAGGCAACATTCTGTTTGCCAGCCACGACCACGAGTTCATACAGACTGTGGCCGACCGTATCATAGAGCTCACTCCAAACGGCACTATAGACAAACTGATGGAATACGACCAGTATATATACGATGAGAGTATAAAGGAGTTGAAGGCCAAGATGTACGGCAACAATTAGGCATGGTTTTTGCAGTACTGTTTTGTAATACAACAAAAGACAGACAACTATTATGGAAGAGAAGGAAAAGGAAATAGAAATAGAGAACGGCGACGAGAAGGTCTGCGAAGAGCAGGCCGGCGTTAACGGCGATGAGACTGCAGCAAGCCAGACGGAAAATGAAACCACTGCCGATGAAAAAGAAGCAGAGAAGAGTCCGCTTGATGTTGCCAATGAGCAGATTGCCGAACTTAAAGACAAGTATTTGCGCTCTGTTGCCGAATTTGACAATTACCGCAAACGCACATTGAAAGAAAAGGCTGAGCTGATATTGAACGGTGGCGAAAAAGCCATATCTGCCATTCTGCCAGTCCTCGATGACATGGAACGTGCCATTGCAAACGGAGAAAAAACAGAAGACCCAAAGGTTCTCAGGGAAGGCATGGAATTGATTTATGCAAAATTCCAAAAGGTTCTCGAGGGCTTGGGAGTGAAGAAGATTGACACGGAAGATGCAGATTTCGACACAGATGTGCATGAAGCTGTCGCCATGGTTCCTGGCATGGGCGATGACAAGAAAGGCAAGGTGCTCGACTGCATTCAGACAGGATATATGTTAAATGAAAAGGTAATACGCCACGCCAAGGTGGCCGTAGGACAGTAACCATCAACGACTCTGGCAAAGCAAATGGCAAAGAGAGACTATTATGAAGTGCTGGGCGTAGGCAAAGACGCATCTGAGGATGAAATAAAAAAAGCCTACAGGAAAATAGCAATAAAATATCATCCCGACCGAAACCCAGGCAACAAAGAGGCTGAAGAAAAGTTCAAGGAGGCTGCCGAGGCGTACGACGTTCTCCATGACCCGCAAAAGCGCCAGCAATATGACCAGTTCGGATTCAACGGACCGGCAGGCGGAGGCTTTGGAGGATTCAATGGCGGCAGCATGAACATGGACGATATCTTCTCTATGTTTGGCGACATATTCGGAGGACGTGCCGGATTTGGCGGCTTTGGTGGCGGACAGCGCCGCCCACAGCAGTATCGCGGTAGTGACCTCAGGCTTAAGGTTAGATTGTCGCTGAACGATGTCGCCAACGGTGTGACAAAGAAATTCAAAGTCCGTAAAGACGTAGTCTGCTCACATTGCCATGGAAGCGGTGCTGAGAGCGGTAGCGCTGCCGAGACCTGCCCCACCTGTCATGGGTCGGGAGTGGTAATGCATACTACGCAAAGCTTTTTCGGAATGGTGCAGACGCAAGGCGTATGCCCGACCTGCGATGGCGAGGGAAAGGTAATAAAGAACAAGTGCCACAACTGTGGTGGCAGCGGTATTGTCAAAGGAGAAGAAGTTGTTGAAATCAACATCCCAGCCGGTGTGGCCGAGGGAATGGTCGTCAACATTCCAGGAAAGGGCAACGCCGGTAAGCACAACGGGATTAACGGCGATATTCAAGTTTATATCGAAGAAGAACCGAACGACACATTCGTGCGCGACGGTAACAATCTGATATACAACCTTTTGCTTGATTTCCCTACAGCAGCACTTGGCGGTGAGGTCGAGATACCAACCATTGAAGGTACCAAGTTGAAGGTTAAGATTGAGAATGGAACGCAACCCGGTAAGACACTGCGACTTAAGGGAAAGGGACTGCCGGCCGTGCAAGGCTACGGACGCGGCATTGGCGATTTGGTCGTCAACATCAGTGTATATGTGCCGAAGACGCTGTCCAAGGATGAGAAAGAGGCCTTGTTGAAGTTGCGTAATAGCGACAACTTTAAGGGAGATTCTGAAACCAAGCAATCAATCTTCCAACGATTTAAGAATTATTTCAACTAAATATCAACGATGGGGTGCTGATATCGAGGCACCCCATTTATTTTAGTAGACCTATGACTTATAAAGAAACGACAGAGTACTTGTTTAACCAGATGCCGATGTTTGAGAGGCAGGGCGCGTCAGGATACAAGGAAGGATTGTATAACACATTGATGCTGGATGCCCATTTCAACCATCCCCACAGACATTACAAGACAATCCATGTTGCAGGAACAAACGGTAAAGGGTCGTGTTCACATACAATGGCTGCATTTTTTCAAGCCTGCGGATACAAGGTCGGACTATATACTTCACCACACTTGAAAGACTTCCGCGAACGTATAAGGATTAACGGCATGCCAATTAGTGAAGAGTATGTTGTTAAGTTCGTAGAAGACGAGCGCAACTTTTTTGAACCTCTACACCCATCCTTCTTTGAAGTTACGACTGCTATGGCGTTCAAGTATTTCCGTGATGAGCATGTTGACATTGCAATAATAGAAGTGGGGCTCGGCGGTAGACTTGATTGCACGAATATTATAACGCCTGAATTGTCGATAATAACCAACATCAGCTTTGACCATACCCAGTTTCTTGGCAATACACTCGCGCAAATCGCACGTGAAAAAGCCGGCATTATAAAAGATGGGGTACCAGTTGTAGTCGGTGAATATAACGCAGAGACTCGTCCTGTTTTCGAAGAAGTTGCCAAGAGCCACGGCTCTGCAATCATCTTTGCAGCAGACGAACAAGAGGTCATGGCAGCCCAACCACTGAACAACGGTGGCATGATGTATAAAACAAAGCATTTTGGCGAATTGGTCGGCGACTTGAGCGGACTATATCAAATTAAAAATGCGAGCACTGTATTAACGGCCATCCGCGTATTGAGCGAATCAGGTCAATATCCACAACTTGATGCCAATACAAATCCGAACATGATTGTGGCGCATGCAAGGGAGGCATTTAAGCAAGTTGCAGCATCGACAGGACTGATGGGAAGGTGGCAAACCATAAGCACCAACCCGCTTGTGATATGCGACACCGGGCATAATGTAGGAGGCTGGAAATATCTGAGCGAACAGCTCAAACGTGTGGACTGCCGTTCCAAGCGGATAGTTTTCGGCATGGTTAATGACAAGGACATTGATGGAGTGTTGGAATTATTGCCCAAAGACGCAGTTTATTATTTCACAAAAGCCAACACTAAGCGGGCCTTATCCGAAATTGAGTTACATAAGATGGCAATCCGTCATGGGCTGGTCGGAAATACATATCCGACAGTGAAACAAGCTTATGAAGAAGCGAAACAGTCTGCATCACAAGCAGATTTGATTTTTGTTGGTGGCAGCAGCTACGTAGTGGCAGATTTCCTATGCGCATTCGTTTAGTTGTTTTTAACACTGATGTAAACGTTTTTTTCCGCGTTTAATTTGTCGATTCCGTTTTTTTTCGGTTACTTTGCAATTAATACGATAACTAAAAACAATGGAATTATGACGAACACAGCAGAAAACGTGAATCTGTGTGGTCTGAATCGGAAAGATTTCCAGACCACGATTAACGGGAAGAAAACCGACTTATACATACTTCGAAACAGGAAAGGCTATGAAGTTGCCATAACCAACTATGGTGGTGCTATTGTTGCTATTATGGTTCCCGACAAGGATGGCAACGTGGCAAACGTCATTCAAGGCCATGACAATATTCAAGATGTAATAAACAGTCCGGAACCGTTCTTGTCGACATTGATAGGCCGTTATGGCAACCGCATCTGCAAAGGCCAATTCACACTCAACAAGAAAGAGTATCAGTTGGCGATAAACAACGGGCCCAATGCACTGCATGGAGGTCCGACTGGATTCCATGCGCGTGTTTGGGAAGCTCGCCAGATGGGTCCCCGCTCCCTTGCACTGCACTATGTTTCAGCCTACGGTGAAGAAGGCTTTACTGGGGAATTCAGGGTTACAGTTGAATTCACATTCACTGATGACAATGAGCTAATTCTGGAATACCTCGCCTGTACAAACAAGAAGACCATCATGAACCTTACGCACCATGGCTTTTTCAGTTTAGCTGGCATCGCAAACCCAACTCCGACGATTGATAATCTTGTTTGCGAAATTAATGCAGATTATTACATTCCAATCGACGTCAATTCAATTCCTACCGGCGAGATTCGCTTTGTCAAGGACACCCCGTTTGATTTCCGTACTCCGAAGGAAGTGGGCCGTGATATCGACGCAGACGACGAGCAAATCAAGAACGGCGAAGGGTACGATCACTGTTTTGTGCTCAACAAGAAGGAAGAAGGCGAACTGAGTTTTGCAGCCAAGATAAAGGAGCCGGTAAGCGGTCGCACCATGGAGGTTTATACGACAGAGCCTGGTGTGCAGGTTTACACCGACAATTGGGCCGACGGATATTCCGGGCAACACGGGGCAACATTCCCACGCCGCAGTGCAATATGCTTTGAGTGCCAGCACTTCCCCGATACGCCAAACCATCCGTATTTCCCGTCGGTGGTATTGGAGCCAGGCGAGCAGTACAAGCAAAAAACGATATATAAATTTGGAGTGGAAAAATAAATGCACTAACAACAATAGTATTTACAAACCAACCACATTACATTCTAAAAAGAAATGAACCCAAGTCAAAGACCGAACTACACGTTCGCACTTATCGTCGTGTTCATTGTATGTTTCCTCATAGGATTCATAACAACAATGAACAACTCTATGATTGCTTTCTGTTCAGAAGCCTTCAAACTCACTGCACAGCAAGGCCAGTATGTTAACACCGCTTTCTACGGTGCTTACCTATTGTCCATCCCATTCGCGTTTTTAATGAGCAAAATCGGCTATAAAAACACGCTCATACTGGGTCTGGCAATATCAGGTATTGGCTTTATTGTCAATTCTATCGGCATAAGGTCTGCAATATCAGCAGGCATCAATGTCTACGCCATCTTCCTGGCGTCGATGTGCCTCGTAGCAATGGGTGTGGTGATGCTTCAGAATGTTGCCAATCCTTACGTCATGGTATTAGGCTCACCCGAGAAGGGAGCTTTCCGAATGACACTTAGCCAGGCTCTCAACTCAGTTGCCACAACGGTAGCCCCGTTGTTTATCACCTACGTGATAATCAATGGCAAGGCTCCCGCTCCTGAGCACGTTCCCGGGCCGTTCATGGGTCTTGGCATCTTTGCAATCATCATTTGCGTTATACTTGTTTTCCTCAAGTTGCCGCAAATAGACGAAGGGAAACAGGCTGAAGAAGCCGGCGAACACCATGAGTATAAGAGCAGTGTATTCAAGTATACTCACGTTTGGTTGGGTGCCCTTGGAATATTTATGTATATGGGTGTCGAGATTGGTGTGCCCTCAATGCTCCCCTACCGTTTCCAGATGCTGTATCCAGACATGGACAGTGCCGCATTGGCAGCATTGGCAACGCAGTACCTGGCATTCTATTGGGGCGGCATGATGGTGGGCCGTTTCATCGGCGCCGGCATCTTGACAAAGTTTGAGCCCCGCAAGCTCCTGTCTGCATGCCTCTGCCTTGGTGCTGCTTGCATTGCGCTGTCTTTGATAACAGCCAGCAGCATGGTCGGCATTTGGTTCATGCTTGCAGCCGGACTGTTCCACTCTGTGATGTGGCCACTGATATTCAACCTTGGACTGCAGGGCCTTGGCCCGCACACCAAAGCTGCGACAGGCATTATCAATACCGGTGTCATCGGGGCTGCGTTGTTGACCCCAATAATGGGTATCGTCGTAGACGCCACAAGCGTCATCGTGGCCCTTTGCCTTATGTTTGTTTACTATGCATATATCATCTGGTTCTGCAACTTCGGTAGCAAGATTGGAATCAGCAAATAATAACCAACAAAATTAGAAGACTTATGGATATAGAATTTGTTAGAAGTAGATTCATCAAACATTTTGATGGTAAGGAAGGCAACATATATGCTTCTCCGGGTCGTATCAACTTGATCGGTGAACACACTGACTATAATGGCGGCTTCGTTTTTCCCGGTGCTGTTGATAAAGGTATAATGTGTGAAATAAGGCCAAATGGCACCAATACGATAATGGCGTATGCCATCGACATGAAGGATCGCGTAGAGTTCAAGGTTGACGACCCGCAGGGCCCGCGTGCAAGTTGGGCACGCTACATCTACGGCATCGTTCAAGAAATGCGTAAGCTCGGCGTCGATGTGAAAGGATTCAATACAGCCTTTGCCGGTGATGTGCCTCTCGGAGCAGGCATGTCGTCTTCTGCAGCCCTCGAGAGCTGCTACGCTTTTGCCCTCAACGACCTCTTTGGCGACAACAAGGTGAGCAAATGGGACATGGTGCTGGCAGGCCAGGCCACAGAGCACAACTACTGTGGTGTTAACTGCGGCATAATGGATCAGTTCGCCAGCGTGTTCGGCAAGGCAGGATGCCTCATGCGCCTTGATTGCCGCAGCCGCGAATTTGAATACTTCCCGTTCAACCCTGTAGGCTACAAACTGGTATTGCTCGACTCTGTTGTTAAGCACGAGTTGGCCGGATCGCCCTACAACGACCGTCGCAACAGCTGCGAGAATGTAGTAAAGCACATTGCAGCCAAGCATCCGGAAGGTAAATTTGAGACACTGCGCGACTGTACATGGGAGCAACTTGAAGAGGTCAAGGCCGAGGTTGGCGACGAAGATTACCGCCGTGCCAAGTTCGTGCTTGGTGAGAAAGACCGCGTGCTTGCCGTTTGCGATGCATTGAACGCCGGCAACTACGAGACAGTGGGCAAGAAGATGTACGAGACCCACTACGGCCTTTCAAAAGAGTACGAAGTTTCTTGCGAGGAGCTCGACTACCTCAACGACATTGCCAAAGAGAATGGCGTTACAGGCAGCAGGATAATGGGTGGCGGCTTTGGCGGTTGCACCATCAACCTCGTGAAAGAAGATTTGTATGACAAATTCATTGCTGATGCGAAGGCTAAGTACACCGCCAAGTTCGGCCATGCACCCAAGGTGTATGACGTTGTCATCAGCGACGGGGCACGTAAAATCTGCTAATCTCTGAATTGACAGTTTAAATTAAGATTCCAATCCCCAAAGTTCGGATGGCAATCATTCGGGTTATCAGTTTGCCCGGTGCCTTTGCCGGCTGAGCTTTGGGGATTTCCGTCTAATATGTGCATCAGGAAGTGCGGCTCTACATTTACGGTTCTAAAGGCAGCCGTAGAAAGCAACTGACTACAACATTATATTAAAACGATGAAAACGATATTTACTTTGATCCTTACTCTTTGTGCAGCATTATGCCAGGCTAACGGCCGGAACACCATATACGACACCAATGTCAAGACCCTGCAGGTGGTCGTAAATAAAGACTGGCTGTCGCCTGCCGTGATGGAATTGAAAAGCAGCGACGTGCTCCACATCAGTTTCGACGAGATGTCACACGACTATCACCGCTTTGTATATAAGATAGAGCATTGCGAGGCAGACTGGTCTGTATCGGATGGGCTGTTTGAAAGCGATTACATTGAAGGGTTCAACAACAACCCAATAGAAGACTACCAGAACTCCATAAACACCACAGTATTGTATACGCATTACAAATTGGACATTCCCAACGACAAGTGCAGGCTGAAAATCAGCGGCAACTACAGGCTTACTGTATATGATGAAGACAACGACAACCGAAAGGTTCTTACCGTTGAGTTCATGGTGGTCGAGTCGGACATGAACGTAGGCTTGGCCGTCACTTCTAATACAGACATCGACCTAAACGAAAGCCACCAGCAACTGTCAATGACTTTAAATTACGGAGAATTCAGCATAACCAATCCCACCGAGCAGATACATACCGTAATCACGCAGAACAACAGGCCTGAAAGCGCCAGGGTAAACGTCAAGCCAAACATCGTGAACAACAAGGGACTGCAATGGAGCCATAACAAGCAACTCATTTTCGACGCCGGCAACGAATACCACAAGTTTGAGGTGCTGGCCCTGAGCCATCCGACGATGGGCATCGACCGCATTTCGTGGGACGGACACAACTACAACGCCTACCCTTTCGTGGCCGAACCGCGCAAGAACTACCTGTATGACGAAGACGCAAACGGGGCTTTCTACATACGCAACAGCGACAACATAGAAAACGATTACACCTGCGATTACGTTTATGTACACTACCGGCTCAGGTCGCCGGAACTGACAGGATGCAATATTGCCGTCAACGGACAGTGGGCAACCGACGAAGACCAATCGGCCTATGTCATGCAGTACGACCGGGCAAATGCCGAATACCAGGCCACAATATTGCAGAAACAAGGCTATTACTCCTATCGTTTCATAACTGTCGACAACAATGGCATGACAGGCATTCCGCCCACAGAAGGCAACTTCTATCAGACCGAGAACCGCTATCAGGCATACGTTTACTATAAGGGAACAGGTGAAAGGACATGGCGCCTTGTGGGCTACAGGCAAGTTGAGTTCAGGAGCGACAACCCGTCGGCCGTCTCTGTCGGGCTGTAGGCTTGGGCGTAGGCCGGCAAATCGTAGATTGCTCCAACACCATGCACAGCAATGCCAATGCCACCAAAGGCGAAGGCGCCACCGGCAGCCATCGGCAAACCAAATGCACAGCAGTGACATGGCAAACGTGTTGCACCGCAATACTTTGGCAGTCTTATCAAGACAAAAGGCGCAACCACACATATTAGGGGTCAGTCCGAAAAGCCGGTTGCAATCCTTGCTATAATCGTGTAAAAACATTAT
>ENA-OPSJ01002353-OPSJ01002353.1-human-gut-metagenome-genome-assembly--contig:-NODE-2353-length-12439-cov-1.362565_pt1 | contig 12439 bp, 6 predicted proteins | sample MGYA00241801_ERZ501893 | MGnify/ENA primary metagenome ERZ501893 (study PRJEB25962, sample SAMEA2042219) | human gut metagenome | biome: human gut; feature: human-associated habitat; material: faeces...
TACTGTAGATATCGAGCCTAACATCGGAACTGAAATCAAAGTCGCTATGACTTTGTCTGCATTCGACAAGGCTTAAACAGTATCTCGATAAATACTCTATTTCAACTTTTTAGATACTTTTAGTCGATATCCAGCCCCTTGAGGGACTGGATATTTTATTATGAGATTTGGCATTCGAAAAAGCCTAAATATTGCTAAGAGAATGGTATGAAAGTACTTTCAGCAAGAATACAAAGTATATTCAACCTATTTATTTGATTAATTTTATATTTAGTGTTAATATTTAGTAGCTCAAAGAGCGAGGAAATGTGGAGAGAAGTTAAAATAAAGTTTGATATAAATATTAAAAAAAGTTGATATAAATATTTAAAAATTGATTTAGCTTTTGTCCATTATGTGGAAAGGAGTTAGCTTATGTTAAAACAATATAAAAGAAAACTTGTTTTAGAGAACATTATTAAAGGTTCTTTGTGGGGATTGGCTTTGGGATTGGTCGTATCTGCGATCCTGGTAATGTCCTTTTTATTGGCTAAATTGACCACCTGGCCTTATATCACAATTGAGGTCTGTGGTGGAGTGTTAGCTATGTTGGTAACTGCAGTTATTTACTGCGTTGTCAAGAATCCTAAGGAAGGCGATGTTGCAAAGAGAATCGACTCCACTTACGATCTCAAAGAGAAATGCGCAACAATGGTGGAGTTCCAAGGAAAGAGCTCATTCTTGATCGATAGGCAAAGAGAAGATGCTAAAGTCGAAGTCAAGAAGCAAAATCCTAAGAAGATGACTGTAAAGCTTGCTGTTTGGACTTTACCTGCAATAGTCTTAGGAGCTTCCTTACTCACTACTTCTTTATTTACAAATCAAATTAAAGAAGGATTTAATACGATTGTAAATCCTGGAAATAATGGCAAAGACTTCAATGATCCTACTCATGATATCATCAAAGACATCGAGGACTACATTTCTAAATCGGATGCTTCTGAGGAATTCAAACAAGAATTGTTTGCAATTTTAGAAAAACTACAAGCTGATTTGGAAAATGATACGGATATAGCTTCTAGAACTGAGAAAGTTAAAGATGCTCAAGGTCAAGTCGATGATGCTTTGAATAGAGTAAACGTCAAAGAGGAAATCGGTCTTGCACTTCAAACACACGGCGATACATTCTTTATTAAGGTCGGAATCGGAATGTTCAATGGTGACACTGGAATATCCGATAACCAAATCATCACTGATGGATTCCACTGGTTGGAAGACAACACTGAAATAAAGAAGTCAGCCACTAACAAAGATAAAGATGGATATCTCACTATGTATCCAGATGGAAACGAATATTTGAAGCCTTATTCATTGAGCGATATTCGTTCTGATGGAGCAAAGTTAGGTAGCTATTTGGATACTTGGGCAGCTCATATCGATGATTCTTTGAAAGCTTCTAAGGTTGAATCTACTGATGAAATCTATGGAATCTTCAATATATTGAGTACAAAGCTCAAATCTTACTCTCCAGAGGCCAAGGCATGTGGTAGCTCTAACGGTGCAAAAATCACTACTTTGAAACAGGGTATTTACACTGCTTTCGAACAAGCTTTATCTGACTTAATTACTGATGTTCAAATCGAAAACAGCAACACTGCTTTAGCTGAAGAAGTAAAGAAAAAGATGGAAGATCTTATCGATCCTACTCAAAATGGCGGTGGCGGTAATGGTGATCCTAGTGATGGTAAGCCTGGCGACAGTGGCGATCAAGACGGTGACCAAGGTAACAAAGGTGACCAAGGCAACGATGGTGACAGCGGAAGCAATGGTGACAGTGGTGATCAAGACGGTGACCAAGGTAACCAGGGCAATCAAGGTGAACAAGGTAATCAAGGAAACCACGGTAATAATCAAGGAAACAAAGGCGATGGCCAAAATGGTTCTCAAAGCGATGGCCAAGGTCAAGGAAGTGGCGGACAGCAAGGTGAAGGAAAAGGTGAAGGCAAAGGAGATGGAGCTGGTGGTGGAGAAGGAAACACCAACTATAGAGGAAACGATAAGGTTTACACCGGAGATGAGGGATCCAAGAGTTATGGTGAAGTTATCAAAGATTCCCAAGGTCAAGCCGCTAACGATGCTAAAGACTCTGGCGATAGCGATGTAGATTCTTCTGTCTCTGATTACTTCAAGTATTTGTATGGTGGCAATAATTCCGGAGATAACTCTGGATCCGGAAGTGGAAACAATTCCGGCACTGGCACTGGAACTGGCGATAATGCTGGACAGGGTGGTAATTAGACTTAGATTGTATATTTAATATTAAAAAGGGGAAACTCAAACATGGAAAACGAAGAAATGCTTAAAGAATTTAGTGAATCTATTGCTAAGATTAAAGAAGAGGTTCACAAAGATATCGTAGGTCAGGATGATGTTATAGACAATGTTATTACCGCTATTATCGCTGGTGGTAACGTCTTGCTCGAAGGTGTTCCTGGAACCGGAAAAACAAGATTAGTTCGTTCATTGGGACAAACATTGTCCTTGCCATTCTCCAGAATTCAGTTTACTCCTGATTTGATGCCTAACGACGTCACTGGTACTAATGTTATCAGAAAAGGTGCAGATGGTAATTTGACTACTTCCTTCCAAAAAGGACCTATCTTCGCTCAAATTGTCTTGGCTGATGAAATCAACCGTACTACTCCTAAGACTCAAGCAGCTATGTTGGAGGTCATGCAGGAGCATAAGGTTACAGTCAGTGGTGTCAACTATCCTATGGTAGAGCCTTTCTTCGTCTTGGCTACTCAGAACCCTATCGAACAAGATGGTACTTATCCTTTGCCTGAAGCTCAGATGGACCGTTTTATGTTTAAGTTGACTATGGATTATCCTTCAGTTCAAGAATTGGGGGACATCGTCACGATGACACAAGCTGATCAATCTGAAAAGGCTACACCTGTCGTCGATGGAAACACCATCTTGGAAATGAGAAAGTTTGCTGTCGGAGTTCCTGTGATTCAAGATGTCTTGGACTATGCTATGAGACTCGTCCATAAAACTCACCCTGAAGTTGATGAGACTTCTGAAGTCGCTAGAAAATATGTTAAGTTCGGTGCTTCACCTAGAGCCTGTCAGGCTCTTATCACTGGTGGTAAGATCAAGGCTTTGATGGAAGGAAACTACAATGTTTCTTATGATGATATCGATGCTTTGGCTTTTCCTGTCTTGAGACACAGAATCAAAGTCAATTACAACGCAATTAATGATAATTTGTCTGTCGATGATGTAATAGGATTACTTATCAAAGAGAATAGAAAGGCTAAGTAGCCTATGAAACAAATTATTGATGAGCAATTTTTGCAACAAGTCGAGCTATTCTCGATGGCTGTCAAAGACAATGTAGCCGGCTTGTTCGGTGGATCGCATAAATCCAAGAAATATGGCTCTTCATGTGAATTTGCGGATTATAGGAAGTATATCGAAGGAGATGATATTACTAAGATAGATTGGAATATTTATGGTAGATTTGAAGAGTTATACATCAAGCTTTATTTGGATGAAAAGCAGATGAATACTAGAATCTACATAGATACTTCTAGATCTATGTCTTTCTATAACAAAAGTAATTTTGCATTACGCTTAGCTACTACACTTGCGTACTTGTCTGTTTCTGAGATGGATAGAGTTTCTATTTATACTATCAACGGACATAGAGTCGAACCATTGTTTGAAAAAATAGTCGGTAAAGAGAGATTCCTTCAAAGTGTATCGAGTCTCAACAAGATAAAGTTCGGTGGTGATAGCTTCATCAGCGATGCTATCATTAAGAGTCAAGTTGGATATGGTGATGGAAAAAGTATCATCATTTCTGATTTCTTAACCGATAACAATTATTTTGATGCCATCGACTATTTGAGACAAAAGAGAAGAGATGTTCTTTGTATTCAATTATTGGCAAACGAAGAGATAAATCCTACCGCTCGTGGTAAGAGTCTTCTCTACGATTGTGAGGATTCAGATAGATTTTATAAAGGAAACGTAAGTAGAGATATTTTGAAGGCTTACACAGCTGCTTTGGAATATATCAAAGATAACTTATCTCACTTCTGTGCTTCTCGTGAAGCTGATTATATCTTCTATCCGACTTCAATGCCTATGAGAGAATTGTTCTTAGATAAGATGATCAGCAAGGGGGTGATAAAATGAGCTTTCAATATCCTTGGGGACTTTTATTGCTCCTCGCTATTCCTGTACTTATCGTCATCTATATCTTGCTGAATAAGTATAAGGAAGATACTGTTTCTTCTAGCTACGTCTGGGAACTCAGTAAGAAGTTTATCAAGAAGAAAAATCCTATCAATACTTTTTCTAAATTGTTAGCATTGATCCTTCAATGCTGCGCAATAGTATTCTTGGCTTTCTCCTTGGCTCAGCCTATATTCTCTTTTAAGAATGGTGCTGATAACATAGTCTTCATCTTGGATTCTTCAGCTAGTATGAAGATGAAGAGCGCTGATGACGATACTAAGACTAAATTCGATGTCGCTAAGGAAAAGATTAAAGATGTCGTTGCTAATAGCACCAACGGATGTACCTTTTCATTGATTTTAGCTGATTCTAGCACCAAAGCCGTTTGTCAAAACATTTCAGATGTCGATATATTTAATTCGTTTATCGATAATGCTGAGATTGATGATAACAATTCAAATTTGGATAATGCTTTGAGTATTGCTCAATCCATGGTCTCAGAGAATAAAGGAAGTCTTTGTTACATCGCTACTGATGAAACTATCGATTTGGGTGAGAATCCTGGTGATAATCTCAAAGTATTGGATGTTAGCTCTAAAGATAACAATTACGCTATCAAAGACCTTGAATATTCATATGATTCAAGGAAGAAAGTTATGACTTTGAAAACTAAAGTCATATCATATGCTGAAGATACTGAGATTAAAGTTGAGTTCTTTGTCAATAATAAATCATTGGGCCAAAAGAGATTAAATGTAGAAAAAGGTAAATTGAGCGATATCAGTGTCGATATTGCTGATTTGGCTGGAAACTATAAAACTTATGAGTCTATCAAAGCTAGTGTCTTAAATGAAGACAAGCTTCCTGAAGATAACGATTATTATTTGTATCGTAGTGAAGGTGATATCACTAAGATATTGTTGGTAAGTTCTAATCCTTTGTATTTCGAGGCAGCATTCTCTGCTTTGAATTCAAACAATTGTAGAAATTCCTGTGATGTCATGAAATCTTCTCAATATGCTTTGTATTCATCGGTTACAGGATATGATATTTATGTTTTCGATGGATATTCGCCTAAGCAACTTCCTGCCGATGGTGCTGTTTGGTTATTCAATATCGACAGTGTTAAAGGCTGTGGATTCGTGTGTCAGGAAGAGGTAAAGCCTGTCGATCCTGGTGCTCTTGCTAAATATACAAGCAATTCTAGTGACCTTATTTTCCAACAATTGACAAAGAATTTGTCAATGAAAAATTCTATTAAAGTCGGTCAGTATAAACGTTATACCTTGAACAACAAATTCACAGTTCTTCTCTCTTGTGACAATGTTCCTTTCGTCTTTGCTGGAAAGAACGATAACAATCAGAGACAAATCGTATGTAACTTCGACTTGCAAAACTCAGATCTTCCTATGTTGGCCGATTACATTATCTTGATGAGAAACTTCATTTCTTATTCGAATCCTAAGGTGTTGGATGTTTTCAAATACGAGGCTGGAGATACAGTTACATTCTCCTTGCCTGACAGTGCTAAGACTATTGTAGTTACTACTCCATCAGGCAAAGAAGAACCTATCAGCAAAACTGATTTGACAACATATAAGCTTGAAGAAGCTGGAACTTATTCAGTCAAAGTCACTAATTACTATGGAAGAGAGAAAGTTGTCAACTTCTACTCTGCATATCCTAGTGATGAGAGTGATCCTTTGAAAGCTGATGGCAAGCAGAGGTCGATTGTTAAGAATAGCCAAGAGCAAAAGGCTAATGCAATCTATGACGATATTCTTCCTTTCGTCATTGTTGCTGTAGTCTTCTTCTTGACGGATTGGATACTGTACGGACATGAGCAATTTTAAATTTTGGAACCCGTGGTTATTATTTATAATGATCCCTTTGGTGGCTGGTGTTATCGTCGGATTCTTCATGATGAAGAAAGAGAAGAGATACAACAAGAGAAATTTAATTTCTTTGGCTCTTCATTTATTGTTGTGTGTCTCTCTATCCTTTGCATTTGCAAATCCACAGATACTCGTCACTAATAGCAACACTGATGTTTATATTCTCGCTGATGCTTCTGCCAGCTCTAAGGAATCACAAACTAAGATTGACAAAGCCATCAATAAAGCTAAGGAAGAAGCTGAGAAAGTACCAGGTACTAAAGTCGGTGTTATAGCCTTTGGAAGAAATGCAGTTGTTTTATCCAAACCTGGTGAGAAATTCAATTCGATCAAAGATGCTTATAGCAATCATAGTTTTGACTATACTGCTACAGATATAAAGAGTGCATTGGATTTCACTGTAACTCAGTTTGATGAAAATGTCATCAAGAGAATCACATTGATATCTGATGGTGTTGAAACTGATAACTCTGCTGTCGATGCAATGTCGACAATCATGAGTAAAGGTATTCATTTGGATGCTGTAGATATCGATGCCGATTATACTCATGAAGTTTCTTTGACTTCATTAGCTTATAACGATAGCACCTTCTTAAATAGAGATGAGCAAGTCGATGTGACGATCAATGCTACCGATGATACTAATGCTACAGTTAGTTTGTATTTGAATGATAAAGTGAGCCAATCTAAAGATACTCATTTATCTAATGGTGTGAATATCGTCAGCTTTACTCTAGATACATCTATCGCTGGAACATATAACTATAAAGTTGTTGTATCAGCAACAAAAGATGGCGGATTCTTGGATACTTTTAACGAGAACAATTCAAGATTATTTACTCAAGATGTAAGTGATAAGTTCAACTTACTCTTTATCGGTAATACTACGGATGAGTTGACTCAATTTAAAGCTTTGGGTGGATTTAGTTCCAATACTAAAGTCGATGCTCAAATTAAAGGAAATAGCACTAGATTTACTAAAGTTCCTACTGAATTGACCGAACTTATCAAATACGATGAAATCGTATTGTCGAATGTCGATATGAAGACTATTAAAAACTACGAGAAATTCATCTCTAACTTAAATATTGCTGTTAGAGAGTATGGAAAGAGTGTACTTACTTTAGGAAATACTCATTTGATGGATTATAAGGATGATACCAAGGATGTATCGCTTAGCACTTATAACGATATGCTCCCTGTTCAATCACAGCCTAGTGATTCTAGAGCTGTCGTCCTTCTTATCGATAGCTCTGGTTCAATGTCCGGCGCAAGTTTAAGCAATGCTAAAGAGGGTGCTAAGGAAGTTGCTAAATTGTTGAATAAGGGTGATCAGCTTTCAGTTGTCACATTTGAATCTAACGTCACTATTGTTCAGCCTATGACTTCTATTACTTCTGAAGATGGTAGAAATGAAATCATCAAGAACATAGAAAACAAAATTACCTCTGGTGGTGGAACAGAAATGCTCAAAGGTTTGGAAGCTGCTTATGGTCAAATCAAGGGTATTGCTGCTGAATACAAGAGCATCATTACTTTGACCGATGGTCAATCTTCTGATACTGATGAATCTTTGAGAGATAAAGTTATCAATATCAGCAATGAGAATATTTCTTGTTCATTCATGCGTATCACACTGGAAAAGGAGTGCGTGATCGGTTATCAGAATGGTGTTGCTTTATTGAAGAGATTGGCAAAGTTAGGAAATGGACGTTTCCAATACTTGGATAGCGGCTCAATTCTTAATCTATCCAACATCATGAAGAGCTTCGTCACTAATGAGACGATAGATGAAGTAGAAATTAATGAAAACGCTGAGATCCAATACTTGTTGAAGAAGGATAAAACTTTGCAAGGTGTCGTGAATAAGTTAGGTTCTATCGGTGGATATTATTATTCTAGAAGTAAAGATGGTGCTTCAACTGTTCTTTCTGTTCAGTACGTAAAGATGGATAGTACTTATTCAGCAAGTGTTATCGCTGTTCCTTTGTATGCTTATTGGAATTACGGACTTGGTAAAGTCTCTACCTTCAGTTCATCGATAGGTGGAACGAATAAGAGTTGGACTAATACATTGCGTGGAAGTTTAGCTGGAAAGACCTTCTTCAAGAATATGATTTCTCAAAGCTTGCCAGACAAGCATACAGATTCAATCTTGAGCGTGTCTTATACTCCCAATGGTTCATCAGTCAATTTGTCTGTTTCTCCTAATGTCAGTAAGAGTGATGCTACATTGACGGCTAAGATTACTGATTCTAATACTAATACATCTACTGACTATACTTTGACTTTCGATGGTGAAACTTATAGTGCAGTCATCTCTACACCTACAACAGGTCAATATAAAGCTGAATTGACTTATACAGGAACTGATGATAGTGGAAAAACGGAATCTGTTACTTCTAAAGTATTTATCAATTTCGATTATTCAAAAGAATTCAATTTCTTCGATGACAACTCAAATGATTTACTCTATAGTCTCACAAAACAAGCCGGTGGAGATTTATATGATGTAGATAATATTCAGTATAAGATGTCTGATGATGAAAAAGTACATGCAAGTTATTTGTCTACTAATGTCTATATCTTGTTATTGTCTGTCATTATCTACTTAGCTGATATCGCAGTAAGAAAGATGACCTTCAGAAGAAGAAAGAAGGGTGGAAAAGAGCCTGAGTCTAATACTCAAGTCACTTTCTAACTTTATTCGATTAAAAAAAGCGGGGATTTGGATCCTCGTTTTTTAATATTAAAAACGTAGTATGAATTAAGTGTTGCAACATTTTTTATCGTATCATGTTGACGAATATGGAACCTCTAGATATTTCCTAGATATTTCTTTGTGCCTCATCATGAACCACTTGAGGCCGGTGCCCCTGAGGCTATCCTGCTTTAGGACCTCAGACTTTTTTTGCATGACGGATAGACTTCAGGGTTCTTGTTGTAGATGACATCGATTGCGCTCATTCTGTTTCTAAGATACAAAAATCTTCCTCTAGACGAAGGAGAGGTCTACTTTTTCCTAGTATGCTTAAAGATAAGCTATGAGATGTTCCTCCACACGTTGGGGATCTTGCAGGTCACGGACGTGGAGGAAGTATCGCTAAATATCTTTTCATTCTCTTTGTTCCTTAAGATGAGGTGTCTTGATTTGAGAAGATTATTTGGAATCAGTACTTTTATATTTTTATCAATTACTGACTTGAAAATTTCTAATATTTTTCTATCATCGGAACAGATACTGTAGATAACGATTGTATGTAATTTAGCGAGGTTATCTAAGGATATTAGTATATTGATTGTGTATACTGATTAGTAAACTAACAGTTAGCAATTTTAAATTGCTTACTTGAATTTTTAAAGCCCTAAACACCAAAATAAAAAGCTAGCTTTTATTTGTTATTGCAATTCAGCTTTACCAGTCCAAAGCTTATAGTAGTATCCTTTTTGTGCTATAAGCTGATCATGGGTTCCTCTTTCGATAATCTTTCCATGATCCATGACCATGATACAATCGGCATAGCGAATAGTAGATAGACGATGTGCAATGACGAATGTTGTCTTTCCACGCATCAAGTTATCCATACCTTTGGAAATCAATCTTTCCGTTCTTGTATCGATTGAAGATGTGGCTTCATCGAGAATTAGAATAGGAGGATTACCGACGGCACATCTTGCAATTGTAAGCAATTGTTTTTGACCTTGAGATAATGATGCGTTAGAACCACTAATTACAGTGTTATAACCATCAGGAAGCTTTTCTATGAAGGAATCAGCACAAGCAATTTTAGCTGCTTTTTCGCATTCTTGATCAGATGCTTTTAATCTTCCATATCTGATGTTGTCATAGATAGTTCCAGTGAATAAGTGCGTATCTTGCAAGACGAGTGTCATGCTTCTTCTCATAGATACTCTATCGATTTCTTTTATATCGATTCCATCAATAGTAATAGTTCCAGAATCTATATCGTAGAATCTAGTCAACATATTAGTGATGGTTGTCTTACCAGCCCCAGTGCTACCGACTAAAGCAATCTTTTGACCAGGTTTAGCATACATGGTTATGTCTTTTAAGACTTGTTGACCTTTGATGTAGGAGAAGTAAACATTCTTCATATCGACTTCACCACGAACATGTTTGACGTCTTTTCCATTGGTCCAGTAATATTGACCATCCTCAGCCTTGAATGAACGCCATAAAGATTTGTTATGAGCAGGTTCGGGTTCCTGGTCAATCATTTGGAAGATACGTTCTGCACCAGCCAAAGAAGCTTGAAGCATAGTCATCATATTTGATATTGAATTGAATGGACGTGAGAACATTCTTAGGAATGCAATGTAAGAGATGAGGATTCCTACTGATATAACAGTTCCAGGAATGTTAGAACCTACAGCTATCAATATTGCACCTAACATAGCTATTATTCCTGTAGCCATGTTGTTTATATTGTTGACGATAGGAATATTAACCGATGACAAGAATACTGAACGTCTATTGTGAAGAGTGTGGCGATAATCTATAGATTTAAATATCTTGTTCATATCCTCTTCTTTAGAAAAACATTTAACTACTTTTAATCCAGACAAAACCTCCTCAGCAAATCCATTGAATTCACCCATTGAAATCTGTGTCTCGGAGAAAGCAGATACTGATCTATGAACATTTATTACTACGATTAATACACCTACTAATTCTATGAAGATAGTGACTAGAGCCAATAACCAGTTAAGATAGAAAATGAAAAATAAGATTCCTAACCCAAAGATGATTGAAGTGAATATTTCTAGCATTCCATTGATGAATAGTTGGGAGATATTATCTACATCGTTTGTGAATCTAGACATTATGTCTCCATGAGGTGTTCTATCGAAATAGGAAAGAGGTAAATCCTGCATCTTGGAGAACATATCATTTCTCATTCTTTTTAAAGAGTCGGTTCCTATCTTTGTCATGGATACAGCCTGGTAGATGGATAGGAAGAAAGCAAGAATATAAAGTCCGAGCATTATTCCAAACATTCCACCTGTAACACTCATGGCTTGGAATTGTGCATTTGACTTAGTCCAATCGACCATATTGAAGACAATCTTACTTAATGGTGATAGTGAATTGCCATAAGTCTCAGGATCTATGGAAGTCCATCCTGTAGCAGCATAGGAAGCTGGAGTTAAAACGCCATCGACCAAAGGGGCTGAAATAAAAGCACCTAATAAAGATATTAGAACTGATAATAAGGTGACGAACATCACAAAAGTGAATTTCCATTTATCAGGTCCGACATAATGGAAGACACGCATCAATGATGACCAAGAGTGTTGAGGTTTTCCATACCCTTTCTTTCTTTGACTATACTTGTTTTGTTGTTCTTCATACCCTTCTTCACCACAAGAGTATTGAATAGTTACGTTGTTGATCGTAGGACCAGTACCAGTGATAAATGAATCTTTTCTTTTCTTCATAATTAATCACCAACTCCTTTCTTTTGAATGGCATCGATTTCTTGATAGATTTGGCATGTATTTAACAACTCCTCATGTGTTCCTCTACCTACTTCTTTACCATTGTCTAAGACTATGATTTCATCTGCATCTTTGACTGAAGAAATACGTTGAGCGATGATGAATATCGTCGTACCTTTTAACTTAGTGAACAAACCTTCTTTAATCTTTCTTTCGGTTTCCATATCACAAGCTGAAGTCGAATCATCCAAGATTAGAATCTTTGGATTTTTGATTATTGCTCTTGCGATACACAATCTCTGTTTTTGTCCACCGGATACGGATTTTCCGCCTTGAACTACAGGTGTATCCAATCCTTCTTTAAATCCTCTTACGAAGTCTGCAGCTTGAGCTATTTCCAAAGCTCTCCATATTTCTTCATCGGTCGCATCAGGCTTTCCCCAAAGGATATTGGATCTAATAGTTCCAGTGAATAACAAGTTCTGTTGTAAGACCACACCGATATCGTTTCTTAAAGCTTGAACTGAATAATCCTTAACATTGTGACCTGCAATTATGACTTCACCTTTTGAAGCATCGTAAAGACGTGGGATGAGATTTACAAAACTAGATTTTCCAGAACCCGTTCCTCCGACTATTCCTATAACTTTTCCTGATGGAATATCGATAGATATGGGATCTAAGGCTAACTTTGATAAATCATCGACATATGTTAAACAGGCGTTTTTGAATGAGACATCACCGTTTGCAAGATGATCAGGATCAAAATCCTCAGTCTTAGCTTTAGGTGAGTAAGAGATATCGATAGGCTCGACTAATACTCTGTCGATACGTTCCTTACTAGCCTCTGCACGACC
>ENA-OPSJ01002358-OPSJ01002358.1-human-gut-metagenome-genome-assembly--contig:-NODE-2358-length-12420-cov-7.803720_pt1 | contig 12420 bp, 9 predicted proteins | sample MGYA00241801_ERZ501893 | MGnify/ENA primary metagenome ERZ501893 (study PRJEB25962, sample SAMEA2042219) | human gut metagenome | biome: human gut; feature: human-associated habitat; material: faeces...
ATCGCCCTGGGGATAATAGCAATCAACAAGACGCCCTGTAAGGGCAAAAGAATTGTTTATTGCCTGCTTCTTTAAAGCTTTTGCCCTTACAGGGCGACAGATTGGCGTTCATAATTACCCAGGGCGATGCCCTGGGCTAGGAACTTCTGCCCCTTCAGGGCGTATTGGGTAATTTCGACCGTACAGGTCGATCCATTTCCCAGTCGCGAGGGAAACCTCAAGAGAAAGGGTAGGGAAACCTCAAGGGAAAAATCCTCAGGGAGACCTCAAGGGAAACCTCACGAGAGAAATCCTCAGGGAGACCTCAAGGGAGAAATCCTCAGAGAGACCTCAAGGGAGAAATCCTCAGAGAGACCTCAAGGGAGACCTCAAGGGAGAAATCCTCAAGGGAGACCTCAAGGGAGAACAATCCCCGTTGGAGCCCCCAAAAAAATGAAGAGAAAACAACAACAAACAAATAAAAGAACTAACATAAAAGAGTAGTAATGAAACAAGAAGTGAAACCCGCCGAGGGCAAACTCGGCATCATGGTTGTAGGTTGCGGCGCCGTCGCCACGACCTTTATGACGGGAGTGCTGATGGTTCGCAAGGGCCTCTCCAAGCCTGTGGGATCCATGACCCAGTACGACAAGATCCGTGTCGGACGTGGCGCGGAGAAGAAGTACCTGCACTATGGCGATATCGTGCCGCTGGCCAAGCTCGACGACATCGTCTTCGGCACGTGGGACGCCTATCCCCAGAACGCCTACCAGGCTGCCGTCTATGCCGAGGTGCTCAAGGCCAAGGATATCGAGCCCGTGCGCGACGAGCTGGAGAAGATCGTGCCCATGAAGGCCGCCTTCGACCCCAACTACGCCAAGCGCATCACGGGCGACAACGTCAAGCAGGGACTCACGCGATGGGAGATGGTGGAGGCCCTGCGCCAGGACATCCGCGACTTCAAGCAGCAGAACGACTGCGCCCGCGTCGTCGTGATCTGGGCCGCTTCGACCGAGATCTACGTGCCCTATGACGAGGCCCACCACGCCACGCTCGCCAGCCTGGAGCAGGCCATGAAGGCCGACGACCGCGACCATGTCGCCCCCTCCATGTGCTACGCCTACGCGGCCCTGGCCGAGGGTGCTCCCTTCATCATGGGCGCCCCCAACACGACGGTAGATATCCCCGCCATGTGGGAGATGGCCGAGAAGACGAAGATGCCGATCGCGGGCAAGGACTTCAAGACCGGACAGACCCTCGTCAAGAGCGGATTCGCCCCGATCCTCAAGGTGCGCAACCTCGGACTCGCCGGCTGGTTCTCCACCAATATCCTGGGCAACCGCGACGGCCTCGTGCTCGACGAGCCCGCCAACTTCCACACCAAGGAGGTCAGCAAGCTCTCCACGCTCGAGACCATCTGCCGCGCCGAGGACCAGCCTGACCTCTATGGCAACATCTACCACAAGGTGCGCATCAACTACTACCCGCCGCGCAACGACAACAAGGAGGGATGGGACAACATCGACATCTTCGGATGGATGGGCTACCCGATGCAGATCAAGATCAACTTCCTCTGCCGCGACTCCATCCTCGCCGCCCCCTTGCTGCTCGACCTGACGCTCCTGAGCGACCTTGCCGCACGTGCCGGCCGCTACGGCATCCAGCGCTTCCTGAGCTTCTTCCTCAAGGCGCCTATGCACGACTTCACCAAGGGCGAGCAGGCCGTCAACAACCTCTTCGACCAGTATGTCATGCTGAAGAACGCCATCCGCGAAATGGGTGGCTACGAAGCCGATGAGGAGATCGACTAAGACCTTCGCGCTCACACTCACGATGCTCTGGACGACGGCCCTCGCGGCCCTCGCCCAGAGCGTCCGTGGCGTGGTGGTGGATGCCGTCACACTCGACACCCTCGCCCATGCCACGCTCCAGTATGCCGACCAGCCGACGCCCTTCTCAGCCGACGCCCAGGGACGCTTCTCCCTGCCCAGGCGCGAGGGCCACGTCCTGCGCGTCTCCTCCGTCGGCTACCGCACGGAGCGCGTCCGCATCACGAGCCGCACCTCCTCGCGAGACCTCATCATCCGCCTCACGCCCTCCGACACCCAGCTGGCCGAGGTCTCCGTCAAGGCCAAGCGCAAGAAGGGCTACAAGCGCAAGGGCAACCCCGCCGTGGAGCTCATGCGCCGTGTCATAGCCGCCAAGGAGCGCACCAACCTCGAGCGCCACGACTTCTACCAGTACGACAAGTACCAGAAGATCACCATGGCCATCAACAACATCACGCCCGAGGAACTGCAGGGGAGCCTCTTCTCCTCCTCGCCCTGGCTGCTCGGACAGGTGGAGGTCTCGGAGTACAACAACCAGTTTGTCCTCCCCATCTCCGTCGATGAGACGGCCTCGACCCATCTCTACCGTCGCCACCCCGCCACCACGCGCGACCTCGTGCGCGGACAGACCACGCGCGGCATCTCCAAACTCATACAGACGGGCGACGTCTTCAACACCATGGCCAAGGACATCTTCTGCGACATCGACCTCTACGACGACCAGGTCACGTTCCTCCAGAAGCGATTCCCCTCGCCCATAGGATCTACAGCCATCAGTTTCTACCATTTCTATATCGAGGATACCGTGGCCGTGGCAGGCGACAGTTGCATCCGTCTCCAGTTTATGCCGGCCAACAACCAGGACTTCGGCTTCCGCGGCGAGCTCTACGTCCTCAACGACTCCTCGCTCCACGTCCGCCGATGCGTCATGCAGATGCCCCACGGCACGGGCGTCAACTTCGTCCAGTCCATCCGCTTCGAGCAGGAGTTTGAGCGGCTGCCCAATGGCGACTGGGCCCTGACCACGGACAACATGGTGGCCGAGCTCCAGCTGACGAGCCTGATCCAGCGCGCCATGGTCGTGCGCACCACGCGCCTCGACAACTATGCCTTCGACCCCATCGACGACCGCCTCTTCCGCGGCCATACCACGACCATCTATGAGCCGCAGGCCAAGACGCGCGACGAGGCTTTCTGGGCCGAAAACCGACGCGCGCCCCTGACGCATGGCGAGGCCAACATGGAGCAGTTTATCCAGCAGATGCGCAAGACGAGCCGCTTCAAGTGGGTCATGGTCGGCGTCAAGGCCGTGGCCGAAAACTTCATCGAGACGGCCTCGGAGGGACGCAGCAAGATCGACATCGGACCGATCAACACCATCATCTCGCGCAACTTCGTCGATGGCATCCGCCTCAGGGCCTCGGCCCGCTCCACGGCCCAGCTCTCCCCCCATTGGTTTGGCGAGGGCTACTACGCCTACGGCACGAAGTCGGGCCACCACTACTATGACGGCAAACTGACCTACTCGTTCAACAAGCCGAAATACCAGCCCAACGAGTTTCCCGTGCGCACGATCAGCCTCGAATCGACCAAGGACGTGGAGTCGCCCTCCGACCGCTACCTGGAGCACAACAAGGACAATATCTTCATGTCCGTGAAGCCGCAGAAGGCCGAGCAGATGTATTTCTTCAACCGCCAGGCGCTCAACTTCACGTGGGAGACGGACTACGGACTGGCCTCGTCCCTCCAGCTCAAGACCGAGGCCGACCGCCCCACGGGCACGCTCTCCTTCCTCGCCCTCGACGGCACGCCCGTCTCCCGCATCCGCACCACGGAGCTCACGGCCTCGCTCGACTACCGCCCGGGCCAGAGCTACGTCAACACGAAGCAGCATCGCATAGAGGTCAACCTCGACGCGCCCCAGTTCACGCTCCGCCACACCATGGGCCTGCAGGGATTCCTGGGCGGGCAGTATCGCTACAACACCACGGAGTTCAAGGCCTACAAGCGCCTGTGGCTCGCCTCGTGGGGACATTTCGACATGCGCCTCATGGCGGGGGCGGCCTGGAACCGCGCGCCCTACTTCATGCTTTGTCTGCCGGCCGTCAACACGTCGCTCTTCGAGCACCAGGGGTCGTTCAACCTCATGGAGGACATGGAGTTCATCAACGACCGCTACCTCCAGTTCAACCTCGCCTGGGACCTGGCGGGCAAACTCTTCAACCGCGTCCCGCTCCTGCGCCGACTGAAGCTCCGCGAGTATGTGGCCTTCAAGGGCCTCTGGGGCCATCTGACGTCGAAGAACAACCCCACGCTCCCCGAAAACCGTCTGCGCACGGACCTGTGGCAGTTGCCCGAGGGGTCGCACATCATGACCAACGAGCCCTACCTCGAACTGGTCGTGGGCATCCACAACATCTTCCAAATGTTTGAGATCGACTACGTCCGACGCCTCACCTACACGGCCTATCCGGGCATCTCCAAGGGGGGCATCCGCCTCGGCTTCAACCTTGTCTTCTGACAGCCCTTGCTTTCTCGAGGGGCCCAGGTCTGCTGACAGGCCCGCCCGCATAGTTTTTCAGATAACCCCTGGGGGGATATTCTCGGTTTGTGGGAATATAGCCTCAGGGGATTTTTGTAATCCGAAAACCATACAATTCCGTTTCTTATTAAGAACAAATTACCCCATTTGGCCATGATCCGTTTCCTCATTTGGCCATGATTCGTTTCCTCATTTGGACGTAATCTGTTACCCCATTTGGACGTAATCCGTTTCCTCATTTGGCCGTAATTCGTTTCCTCATTTAGCCGTAATTCGTTTCCTCATTTGGCCGTAATCTGTTACCCCATTTGGCCGTAATCTGTTACCTCATTTGGCTGCGTTTGGTTTCCTCATTTGGCCAGCCATTTCTCTTGCGAATTTTAAGAAAACAACAAATACAACTTTTACAACAATGAACAACATACACGCTACGCGTGTATTACAATCTTGCTGCAAGGTAAACAACAAAATACAACGCTTCGCCAGGACAATCAGCGGGAAACGCGTCCAAGGCGAAGCTGTTCCATTTCATGGCACTCTTTCTCGTCATGGCATAACTTGAGCAAGTTCAGTTTTGCTCATGACTTACCGAAAGAGTTGTTCATAGTTGTAAAGGTTGTTCAAGTTGTTTTCCTATGTGCCCACGTAGATTCAGCAGGAAACGTGTCCAAGGCGAAGCGTTGTTATTAGTTGTAAAAGTTGTTCAAGTTGTTTTCCTATGTGTCCAAGTAGATTCAGCAGGAAACGTGTCCAAGGCGAAGCGTTGTTCATAGTTGTTTCTCTTGCAGCAACCCTTGGTTTGCATGGGCCTCGAAGAGGCGATGTCCTGGCGAAGCGTTGTTCATTGTTGTAAAAGTTGTTCAAGTTGTTTTTTTATGTGTCCACGCAATGCGCTTGGCATGAAAAAGCCCGCCAATAGCGGGGTATTGACGGGCTTCCGATAGAGGAGAGGATGGGCCGAGGGTGGCCCACGTGGATGAGGCTGGGGTGAGGGCCGCGTCTGCATTATGGTGGTGTGAGTGGACCAGCACGGTAGCGGTTGGGCCTCGTGGGTAGGTTGGGCCTCGTGGCGAGGCGGGCGGCCGTGGGGCGGTTGAGCCTCTTGGGGTGGTTGACCCTCGTCGGGAGGGTGGGGCGCTCAGAGGGCTGCGATGCAACTCGTGACGCCCAGGCTGGTGGCGATGGCCGTGAGGATGGCGATGGCCGTCTGGATGATAAACTTCCAGGTCTCTTTCTTGTTTGCTGACATGATAGGGAATGATTTTTTTGAATCGTTGATGAAAATGATGAATAGTAGTTATGCGCCGCTTGTGGCGGGAGGAGAGATCCCCCGGGCCTGCTTTCGTGAGGCCGTAGGCCCGGGGGAGGGAGGTTAGTCGCCGAGGCTTCCGCCGCCGCCCTGGTCGGTATTGCCGCCCTGGTCTGTGCCTCCGCCCGTGCTGGCCGTCTTGAAGGAGGCCGTGAGCGAGAGGTCGGCGTTGACGGTCAGGGTGCGTACGGACTGCGTGTTGCCATCGCTCCACTTGTCGAAGGCGAAACCCGTCTTCGGCGTGGCGCGGATCGTGGCCTGGGCGCCCTCGTCGTAGGTGCCGCCGCCCGAGACCGTGCCCTGCTCGAGGTTGGCCGAGGTGAGGGTGATGGTGTGGCGCCGCTTCGTGCCTCCGGCCAAGGAGCCTCCGCCGTCCTGGGTGGGCGGGGCCTGAAACTCGTCGCCGTGCGGCAGACGGATGATGTTGTCCTCACCCATATACTTGTGGAGCACCTGGTTGATGTTGGAGAGGCCCATCTGTCGCTTCATGCGCTGCACCAACTGGTAGTCTGCCGTGCCCTTCTCGCCCGTGGTCTCCGAGGGGCGGTTGGCGTTGAGCCAGGCCGTGCTGACCACCTGGCGTGCGGCAAACTTCGCCTGTTGCGCCTTCTGCTTCTCCGTGGGCGGTCCCTGGTAGGGGTTGATGATCTTGGCCAGGTGGATCTGGTTGCTCGAACGGTTGGTGGCGAAGTAGTCGCTCGACTTGTTGCCATACTTGCCGCTGATGCCCTTGATGACATCGATAGGGATGATTTTTGCCATAGTTTCTTCTTCTGATTTTAATGGTGATACATGTGCTTCCGCCTGGGTTCTGCCGTCGGCCCGTCGGCCTTCGTTCGTCAGCCTTTGCTCGTCAGCCTTCGTCCCGTCAGCCTTTGCTCGTCAGCCGTCCCGGCCCTTGTTCCCTCCCGCTTCGCCTTGGCCTTCGGCGATGGTTGGAGGGGTGTGGATGGTGTGGCCTTGGCTTCGCTCGGCCTTCGGGACGGCTTCGGGTTTGCTTTAGGATGCGCGCCCTCCCTCTGCTCGTCCTTGGCGGCTGGGATTCTTGGTCTCACGCCTGGCGGTAAGCGTTTCCGAGTGCAAAGTTATAGCTTCTCTCCTCCCCCGTTGTGCGATAGGATGCGCTGCCGTGCGAACCCGTGCGATAATGTGCGATGAAATGCTATGGGGGTGGAAAAGCGGCCTGCTGAGAAGGGAAAACAACTTGAACAACCTTTACAACTATGAACAACCTACACGCTTTGCGTGTATTACAATCTTGCTGCAAGGTAAACAACAAAATACAACTTTTTCGATAAGCCATGAGCAGAACCGAGCTCGGGTTATGCCATGGCGAGAAAGGGTGCCATGAAATGGAACAGCTTCGCCAGGACAAATCAGCTGGAAATGTTTCCAAGGCGAAGCGTTGTTACTTGTTGTTTCCCTTGCAGCAACCCTTGTTCAGCACGGGCCTCGAAGAGGCGATGTCCTGGCGAAGCGTTGTTCATTGTTGTAAAGGTTGTTTGAGTTGTTTTTCTTCATGTCCGCATGGTGTCTATAGACTTTTCGCGCGAGGCGGAGCAAGCGCTCCGCGGTAGTTTTACGGGTCGCCGAGGTAGTGGACGATGAGGCGGACCTCGTGGGGCGTGAACCACTTGGAGGTCTTGCGGTAGCCCGCCTCGTGGAGCGCCTGGCTCAGCGGTTGGCAACGGTCTATCCACGCGCGGAGGCGGTTGACGGCCGACCGAGGGGCAATGTCGGGGAAGTAGGTCTGGGCCAGTTCCTGTTTGCTGTAGGCCCGGATGGGAGTTTCGTTCATGATGACTTTGTGATTTTGTTGATGGAGAGATAATAGTCGGAGAAGTCCTTGCAGCCCGGGGGCAGGTGGTGGTGGACGAGGCCCGGCAGCAGGTCGCGCAGCTGCAGGAAGAGGCGCTCGCCCGGGACGTCGGCGTCGGGATACATGTGGAAAGGCGTGGAGAGGCGATCGTGGAGGTCGAGGAGCAGTCGCACCTCGGCGTCGTGGAGCGTCGTGGCCGAGGGGATGGCGACGGCCTTGTGCCCCGAGGAGAGCATCGCCCAGCAGTCGGAGCAGCCCTCCGTGATCCAGAGCGGTTCGCCAGGGCGAAGGCGCAGCAGCACGGGCTGGTTGTAGAGTCCGCATCGCGACCCTTGCGGAAATCGGAAGCGCGGCTGGGCCATGGGCTCGGACGAGGAGGCCGTTCTCGAACTCGTCCGATCGTCCGTCTGAGAGACCATTCCCGAGGTCGCCCGAGCGGTCGTCTGAGCCTCTGCGGGCGCGCTTTTCTTGTAGTCGAGGTTGCGGTTCTGCAGTCCCACGAGCCGCATGTGCGTGTCGTAGTAGGGCGTCTGCAGCCAATGGGTGCCGTGGCGGTCGGTCCACGAGGTGAGGCGGCACCAGGCGACGACCCTTGGGTCCAGCCGTCGCTCCTGGAAGAGAAACTGGCGGGCGGGGTCGCTGAGCCACGGGTGCTCGAAGAAGCGGGCGTAGCGGGCCGCGTCAAAGGGTTTGTAAGCTTCCACCCTGGGCCGCGGGCGCGAGAGGGGCAGCGGGTCGATCCTCACGCCTCCGTCCAGCCATCGGCAGGCCTCGGGGAAGGACATCCCCAGCCGCCGCATCACGAGGTCGATGGGGCCGCCCCGCGCCCCGCAGGAGAAGCAACGGAAGGTGTTGCTGCGCGCGTGGAACGTCAGGCTCGGGCGGTGGTCGTCGTGGAAGGGGCAGAGGCTCTTGTGGCGCTCGGCGCGGAGCCCCACCCGCTCCGCCACCTGCTCTATGGGCAGGTCGCGGAGCCGCTGGAGGGTCAGTCGGTCGAGCATGGCTTGCGGCTTTTGCGTGAGGCGGGCATGCCCGTCAGATACTCCTGCGTTTTGGTGTAAAGCCCCGTCTGGGCCGAGTAGGCGACGAAGCGGCGATAGACCCACTTGCGTATCTGTGCTTTTGTGCCCTCTTTGTCCTTGCCGATCGATAAGCGGAGCGCCTCGAGCTGAGCCTCGTTGAACGAGTCGGGCAGGTCGTCGAGCAGATTCTTTGGCCCGCGTCGCGCTGCCTCGCTTGTACTGGTGTCCTGCCCGAGCAGGTCGGCGAAGACCTGCATCTTCGACCACAGGTCGTGATAGACGAGCCACTCCACCACGCGCCCGATCGTCGGAGCCCACTCCAGTCCGTTGAGTATCCAGAGCACGCATCCCGCTTTCCATGCCGAGACCAGCGAGCGCTTGGAGATATCCCACAGCACGTCGTCGTCCGTCAGGTCAGCCAGTTTCGCCATGTCGGCAGCCAGTTTGTCGATGAGGCGGTTGAGCTGCTGGATCTCGAAGCGGCCCTTGCAACTGTCGAGGCGGCGGAGGTAGGTGGCGAGCTTCTCGTAAAACTCCTCGGGATAGGTGCCCTGACGGGGTATGTGGCCGTCGCGACCTTGGCGAGGTTTGTAGGAGAAAACCATGCGGCCGAAGGTGCCGTTGAAGAGGTCCTTCTTGTAGAACATGCGGGCGGCGTAGGGAGTTGAAGAAATCGTCATGTTGACGCGCAGCACGGGATTGCCCGTGACGCCGTCGGCCGTGGCACGCAGCGCTCCCGAGCGCTGGCAGTCGTAGATGTTGCGCAGGGTCTGCGAGATCTGCTTGTGGCCACCACACATGCGGTCAGCCATCTCCACCTCGGGCATGTTGATAAACATGGTGCGCGCGCCCAGCTTCTCACATCCCATGGCGTTTTGGACAAAAGCGGCATTCGTCATATCGGCTGGAGGATACCAAAACGAAATGTCGGGACGCACGGGCTTCTCCTTATTCGCAGACTTCGACTTTACCATCTTCTGCCACTCCACGAGCTTCTCCAGCTCGCCATCGTCGTGGACGCGGAAGTCGCCACACATGGCTTCCACCAGTCCGGACAGTTGGCCCTTGCCCGCTCCGCTGTCCGCCACAAGATTGGCCATCATGCCGCACAATTCCTTCAAAGTATTGTCGGGATAGATAAATTGGGCGCCGCTGACGTGTGCTCCGAGCACAGGGATGATCATCGGCAAAAGCGGTTGGCGCATGTCTTTCGACACCTGCGAGAGCAAAAGCGCCAGACATTCTACTCCGCGACCCAGTTTGGGCATCGGCGGAGCCGTGTTGAGCGTGATATCGTAGTTCATATTGTCTTGTTTGAAATTTGTAACATCTTGATTCTAAGCCTTTTAGAGAGAAGCGGGGTGGGAGCGTTCCAGTTGTTCCAGTTGTTCCAATTAAAATTCGAGATGGTCCAATTTTTCTTTTCTTATATATAACTACTTAATAATTAATTAGTTATATAGTATATATAGGGGTATCTGGAATTTTCAGACCCTCAAAAAAACTGGAACAACTGGAACAACTGGAACGCTCGCCCTTTTTTACTCCTCCTCGAAGTCCTCCTCCTCTCCAAGGCCTCTGCCCGCGGCGAAGCCCCTCATTTCTCCGAACTTCTCCTCTCCAAGGCCCCCGTCGGAGGCGAAGAGCTCGCTGAGGTCGAAGCCTTCAACCTCCGCCAGGGCCATTGCCGCCTCGTGCTTGCCCGCTACCATCAGTAGCTCGCAGGTCGTATTGACGGCATAGTCGCCAAGTTTCCCGGCCCCGATGCCTTTCGTCCGTTTGAAGGTCGGATAGACCGTGCCGTCGGCTCTGCGCTTGACGTTGATCCATTGGCCCATGTAGATGCTCGGGTTGCGGCGCTCAGCTTTTCTCTGCTCCGTGTCATTCTCCACGAAGGTGAAGTGGTCCTCGCTGTCGCGCGTGATCATCCCGTCGAGATACTCGCCCAGCTCCATGGGCCCCTGCTCCTGCGTGACCAGTTTCAGGTCCACGTCCAGCTCCGTGTTGGGGTAGAGGCCCGTCCACGTTCTGCCAGCGCCTGCGCTTCCCGTGCCATCCTGGCCCGAGCGTGTGCAGCCTGCGCCAGCCTGGCCCGTCCACGCCCTGCCCGAGCGGTGGCGGCGGGCCCGTGCGAAGGGCGTCTGCCCGTTGAGGAGGTCGTTGATGATCTCATTCATGAGCCGAGGCTCCTGAGTCTGTTCCGTCTGCTGCTTGACGCGCAGAACCGTTCTTTTCTTTGTCATAATTTATTAAACTTAAAAAAGCACCTCTCTGGTACGGATGGCAGTCGAAGAGGTTTCCGTGCCACCTGCTTTAGTACCATCATTCCCCGCCCCCTGCTTTCGAACGCAAGAGGGCGGGTAGCCGCGGGAGATCCCGAACGACGAGTGCAAAATTAGAGAGAAAGCGTGGAGGGGCATGGGGTGAATGGTGGGTGCGCACCAACGAAAAAAGCACCCCAGAGAGCGGGATGCTTTGCTTGCTATGCGATAGCTGGAAAATCAAAAAAATGGTAGATGAATGGAAAAATCATCTTTTATTCACCTGGCAAACCGCTATGATGGTGGTGAAAAAACGCCCTGACTTGGCGTAAAGTGTCTTGCGTGTAATGCTTCGTTTTGTAATGAAGTTTTATCTTATTGGAAAAAGACTTTTCGGTAACTCCGCTCCTCAGGCCGCAGTCCGCCGTCAGAAAACGATAAACCGATCCCCCCGTTGGCGTGTCCTCGGCCAAGACGTTTTCTTCTCGCCAAGTGTGTAGCCAGCAGACCGTTACGTCGTTGAAGAAGTCGTCGCGCTTGCACGTCAAGCTGCGGCCGCAAAGATGGTGGGAGCGCAAGAAGTCAAGAAACCGGGCGCGTTCGCGAAGAAGCGTCGAATGGTCCTTGAAGAGGGGACGTTGGCGTCCGCCACGCCCCTTGCCGCGGGTAGTGGATGCTGTCTCCTCCGCCTCGCCGCCAACATGGGCGGTCTGCTTGCGTAAGTCGTTGGCTATCTGGTTGTTCTGGGTCTGAATCTCTCCACCAACATTTGTGATATTACATCCCTGGATTTGATAAATAATTTTCGTCGACTTCTCTGCTTGCTCCATGCCGAAAAATGAATTTTGTAATAATTGATAAATAATGACCTTGGAAATAATGGTGACAAATTCGTCCATCGTCAGCCGTCCGAAATCCGCTTGGCGTGGCGGCTCTCGACAGGAACGCAGGGTACTGTCCACGCTCCACACCTCGAGGTCGGTCCGATAGCCAAAGCTGCTTTTGTCGAGCGGCAAAGTCTGCGAGGAGTAGACTTCTGCGCTACATGGCGGACGATTGCCTTGCCTCGACAGTTGATGGCGCATGAGGCCAAGACCGTCAGCCATCGCAACCCAAATCTTGCCCAGCGACGAAGGCTGCTTTCGACGAACCGTTCCAGACTTCGGCTCGTCCTTCTTTCTAAAAAACTTACAAATTTTCCAGTCCATAGTTCTTATGTTTATGGTCCTACAATCTCTCCCAACCGTCGATTTTGAATCGGGAGGAAATTGCGTTCAAAGTTATGAATAATATTTTTGAATTTTCGCACAAATTGTGTTAAAAAATACAAAGCTGCTTTCTTTGGCCTTTTTGCAAAGGGGTGAAACTGGCGTGATTGTAGGCGATTTTTCCAAAAGTCCTTACAGATTTTCTTTTTCGTGGAGATTGTTACAAGAAGGTTACAGGCGTCGTTGTGCTAGCTTTTGCAACTTCTTGTCTGTTGTCTTGATAGAGGATCTGTGGTTTTGTAGTCTTTTTGTAATACCGTTGGGATGTGGGAGCGGCTTCTATCGCGCGACGCTTCGTACTCCGAAGGTTCTGGTGCTGTTTTCTTATTCTTTATGGTCCTTAATTCCGCAACACTATTGTAAATTAAACTTTTTAAGTACCTGAGCAACA
>ENA-OPSJ01002359-OPSJ01002359.1-human-gut-metagenome-genome-assembly--contig:-NODE-2359-length-12418-cov-2.070129_pt1 | contig 12418 bp, 9 predicted proteins | sample MGYA00241801_ERZ501893 | MGnify/ENA primary metagenome ERZ501893 (study PRJEB25962, sample SAMEA2042219) | human gut metagenome | biome: human gut; feature: human-associated habitat; material: faeces...
CGAGGTCGCCGGTATTGACGCAGCTGTTGTCATCAGGACCCACATTGTAGTTACCTGCAAGCGATGGATCATTCAGCTGTTTCAACGCCAGCATGAGATACGCAGTAACAGGCTCTAAGACATGCTGATAAGGGCGAGTGGAATACGGATTACGCAGTAGGATCTGCTCGCCCTTTTCCATTGCCCTGACGCAATCGGGGATTATTCTGTCTTTAGCAAAATCGCCACCGCCGATAACATTACCTGCACGGCAGGTAGAAACCGCAATGTCACGGTTATAGAAGAACGACTTTATATAAGAGCTTGTTACAAGCTCCGAGCAGCTTTTTGAGTTGGAATAAGGATCATAGCCGTCAAGTGCGTCATTTTCACGGTATCCCCACTCCCATTCGTTGTTCTTGTAAACCTTATCGGTGGTTACGTTTACGAATGATTTTACGCTGTCACACAGCCTTACAGCCTCACATATGTTTACAGTACCCATAACATTTGTTTCGTATGTGTAGACAGGCTCTGCGTAGCTTTCTCTTACTATGGGCTGTGCCGCCATATGAATTACTATTTCGGGGCGGTACTTCTGCATTGTTTCGTTCAGCTTTGCAAGATCTCTTATATCGCCTATAACCGAAACTATTTCCTTCTCAACTCCGGAAAGCTCAAAAAGAGAGGGCGTTGTGGGGGGATTGAGAGAATAACCGATAACTTTTGCTCCTGCCATAGAAAGCAGTTTGCACATCCAGCTTCCCTTGAAGCCTGTGTGACCTGTTATCAGTACAGTTTTACCCTTGTAAAATGACATATCCATATTTATTTTTCCTTTACGAATTAATAATATTTTCGCCGCTTTCATCTCTGACCTCGGCTAACAGTATTGTTTCAAGTGCAATAGCCGGATTAGCGGGTTTAACTATTCTGAAAGTGTATTTACCGCACATTTTCTCTATCATAGGCTTAATTTCAAAGAAATCGTTTGCCGAATGATAGATGCTGATAAGAAGTATCGGGTGCTGTGTGCGGATAGTTTCGACAGCGCCCCTGAGCAGCAGCTGCTCGCCTCCTTCAATGTCCACCTTTATAAGACCGACCTCGAGATCGTTTTCCCGTACATAATCATCAAGAGTAACAACGGGAACTTCGATATGATCCGGATAATTATAACCGGGACGTTCAACAAGGGAATTGCAGGAATTGCGCTCACCCAGGCTGAATGTTGCCGTGCCGCTTTTCTCGCCCAGTGCTTTGCTTACAGGCACTATGTTATCAAGATGATTCAGCCTTATCGTTTCACGGATAATATCCATATTTGAAGGAGAAGCCTCAAATACATGAATGTTCTTATCCGTATATGACGAGAACAGAAGCGCAGTGTCACCGACATATCCGCCTGCGTCGATTATATGCTTATTTCTCACGCTGTCCAGCGTGGTCAGCTTATCTATTCCGTATCTTGTGAAGAATACGCTGCTGTCAAACTGGTTAACGGGGAGATAATAACCGTTGTAATAATAAAGATTATCGTTCAACTTTACTATCTTTGAGCTGAATTCATCATTCATACGAACGAATTCTTCCTGCTCACGCTGTGTATAGACATCCTGCAAGGACTTGTTGCCGTCCGCTATCATTCCCATACGATGAATTATATCGGAAACGGTATTTCTGCTCTCGTTGTCAAGTCCGCTTATAAGTGCGCTGAATCGTTGTGCGCTGTCCTCTCTTTTCATAGCGTCACTGAACAATTTTGCCAGAGCTTCACGTTCACCGGGATGAAAATACAGTTTTCTGAGATATGACTGCCTTTTGAAAAGATTCATCTCACGGCGGATCGTATTTGCCGTATTCTCTGCATCAATCAAAGACTGTGCGTATTCGCCCGTCTTTGAAGTCTTGTCGAAGCCTGCAGTTACGCTGTCGGAAAGCGACTTAATATCAGCCGAAATGCTTTCATTATCTGCCGATAAACCGTCAAGCACAGACACATATTCGCCTGTCTTTGAGGTCTTGTCGAAGCCTGCGGTTACGCTGTCGGAAAGCGACTTAATATCAGCCGAAATGCTTTCGTTATCTGCCGATAAGCCGTCAAGCGCAGACGCATACTCGCCCGTCTTTGAGGTCTTGTCGAAGCCTGCGGTAATGCTGTCGGAAAGTGACTTAATATCACCGGAAAGCGAGTTGTTGAGTGATCTTATTTCTCCTGCGTGCTTATTATTTTCCGATATGCCGTTTTCAATAAGTTCGACAATGTGCTTATCGCTATCGGAAGAACGCTTGTCGCTGTCGGTCATACAACCGAGTATTTCCTCTGTGTGATGTGAAATACAGCCGATAAGTTCACCGAATATTCCGGCAGATTTCTCTGATATTTCGTTACTCAGTTTTTCGCTGATACACTCATTTTGCTTTTTCAGATTTTCAATATCAAGTTTAATTTCTTTGAGTTTTAATGCAGTGTCCTCGCCGAATTTAACCTGATTGTCTTCCAATGTACGCAACGATTGACGGCACAGTTTTATCTGCTCCGCATTATCACGGCATATATCCGTGCAAGTATTCAGGCTGTTTTCAAGAAAACCGAGCATTTCACAAAGCTGTGCAAAATGCTCGCTTTCTGTCTGCCTTATCTCGTTGTTGAGTTTTATTGTCTTGTTGCGTGACATCGGAAATAATCTTCCGAAAAATCCCGCAAGTTTATCGGATAATTTACTCATTATTTCCAAATCTTCCAGGGAGCATTGTTGCTGCTCCACATTTTCTCAAGTTGTTCTTTTTCTCTTACAGTATCCATGCACTGCCAGAAGCCTGTATGCTTATATGCCATAAGTTCTCCAAGCTTTGCTACTGTTTCAAGGGGCTTCTTTTCAAGAACGGTTTCGTCGCCGTCAATGTAATCAAAGAATTCGGGTTGGCATACCATAAAACCGATATTGATAAGGTTGCCATCACCGGATGTCTTTTCACGGAATTCGTTTATTTTTCCGTTTTCGTCAATATCAAGCACACCGAATCTCTGACCGGGATTATAAGCTGACATTGTTACGAGCTTTCCGTGTTTTTTATGGAACTCGACAAGCTCGGCTATATTTACATCGGAAACGCCGTCGCCGTATGTCAGCATAAACGGCTCGTTGCCGATATACTCCTTTATACGCTTTACACGTCCGCCGGTCATTGTGTTAAGACCTGTGTCCACAACGGTCACCTTCCAGCGTTCTGAGTTGTTGCGGTGAACGGTCATCTCGTTTTTACCGCTTGTAAAATCAAATGTGATATCGGATGTATGCAGGAAGTAGTCTGCAAAATACTCCTTTATAACGTGCTGTTTGTAACCTGCACATATAACGAATTCATTGAAACCGTAAGCTGAATAGAGCTTCATTATGTGCCATATTATAGGCATACCGCCAAGCTCGACCATGGGCTTTGGTTTGAACTGGCTTTCTTCGCTGATTCTGGTGCCGAAACCTCCGGCAAGTATTACAACTTTCATTTTTCCTCCTGTGTGCTGTTAAGACGTGTTACTTTACTGCTATCTATTTCGGGATGATCTGCTATGAAGTCATCCGTATAAACATCTGAATAAAGTCCTCTGAGACCCATAGGATTAACGGATATAATCTCTGTATCCGGATAGAAGCGTTCAACAAAAGCCTTGACCTTCTGGTAGCCGTCTAACCAGTGTGGAACACTTGTCTTTGCTACAAGATCGGACAATCTCTGCTTGCTGCCGTCAAAATATCCTGCATTGGTGCAGTCGCAACCAACAAGATAAATTCTTTTCGCATTGGTAAAGAGCGCAAAGTGGATAGCCTGGAACGCAATTGAATAGAATGCCATAAGGGGATAGAATTCTATATTGATATGTATATCCTCGCTGGGAGCCGCCTGGAAGAATCTTCTACCGTTATTCTCTCTGATGATCTTCTCTGATACCTGGAATTTATCTCTGTATTCACCGGTAGAATACTGACCGAAGAACTTGACAAAATCGTATTCCTTCAGCTTTTCAAACCACGGAGCACGGCTTTCGTAATCGGTGGTAAAATAGTAATCAATATCAACATCAGGATTTAAGAATGAAGCATTCATACCTATATGTACGGCACCGGGAATGGGCTTGTAGTATTTCATCGAAGGTCCTGATGCCATTACAACAACATCTCTGCCGGTATTGATATTTCTGAACTCGCCGAATGACTTCTTATGAGTTTCGTGTATCTCATTTGCAAGGCAGGCAATATTGAGATTAATATTTGAGGTGAGCGTTTTTGCATCCCATATATCCTTGCGAAGACTGGTAGCGATGATAGGAGGCTTAGCGGCCGCTGCCTGTACGCTCTTAGGAGCAGTGCTCTGACAAACCTTTACGGTTCTCGCAAGCAGCACGCTGTGTTCTGTAGACTTTTTCTGAAGATCGTTAACAGAAGCAACCAGTGCGCCGAGTCTTTCCTCGTTTCGTAAAGCAACACGATATGCAGGGAAGGTGTTTCTCATTATCTTCTTTAAAACGCTTTCGTCTTTTTGGGGCTTTTTGGGAGTAGCCGCTGTTTTTGCAGGTGTAACCTTGCACTTTGCGGCATTGGTTTCTCTGAAGAATACAAGCTGATTTTCCTTTACCTTGTACTTTCTCTGCTTTAATACCCAGTATATGAAGATACCGTAAAGAACCTCAGACATATAGCCGGGCGTTCTCATTTTGGTACCCTGATATTTTGACAAATCAAATCTTTTCATGAATTCGAACAGTACGCCGAATTCAAATGTACAGAAGCGGTTGAACAGCTCTTTTGACATTACAAAACAGTTGTACGCATAGTACTTCTTTGAAGCCATATATTCCTCGGCAGCCTTAGAATATTCGGGGTAAAGCTCATCAACCAGCTTAAGTGTAAGCTCAGGTGCGCTTCTATCGAATAAATGCTCCTGAATCATGAATATATCCTTGATGCAATGTGCACGTTTTCCGCCAAAAAGGAAATCCATCTCATCAACATTCATGCTTCCGCCTGTGATAAGATCGTATTTCTTTATCTGCTTTGCCATACCGTCATAGTCTTTAAGGCCGTACTTCTCTATGCTCTCGTCATTGAGCATATTCTCGATTATGTAGCCTCTTGAGCATTGGTCAAACTTCTTATTGCTGAATGAAAGATAACGTCTGTAGTGGCAAAGGCCGTAGTAATTTACATCGGCATTCTTCCACGCCCAATACTGAACACTCAGCTCCGAGAAATACTTTGCAAGATCGGAGATATTGTCGCCGGTGTCGTCGCCGTTCATCTTAAGGAAGCATCTCGCCGAGCCTGCATTACACTTATAGTTTTCGAATATACGGTTACCTATCACGGCGCTGTCAAGATCCATTCTGTGCGAAACGAAAATCTTGATGTCATCGTTGGGCTTCTTGTATGACAGAGTACGCTGTGCAAGGGTATTTGCATCGGGATCTGCTTCGGTGTTCTTGAAGTATACAATCTGACGCTCAAGGAACTTGCAGTCGGTGTGATGCTGAAGATACCACATATAAACGCCGTAAACGATCTCGCCCATATAGCCTGTGGCTCTGAGCTTGTTACCCTCATAGCCGGTGGTGTCAAACTGTTTATCAAACTCAAAGAGTATGTCAAAAAGCACCTTGTTGTATTCGTTGAATATCTTCTTTGACATTACAAAGCAGTTATAGCCTCTGTAATACTTTGAGGCAAAATACTCATTCATAGATTCAACAAGCTCGGGGTGCCTGTCTTCTATTATCTTTATCAGCGTGTCAATAGCTATAGGATCAACAAGATTTCTTGATGCGTACCATAACTCCTTTACACTGTTTCTGGGACGTACTCTGGTGATTTTTGTCGTATCGAAAGCCTTGCCGACAATAACGTCATAGGATGAGATCTCCTTCTCCATCTTTGACTTATTGAAAAGCTGATATAACTCTGCGGTGCGTACCGAAAGGTTGTTTTCCATTCGTACATCGTAGTCATTGCCCGGCATAAAGGAATCCATAAACGAAAGATACCTTCTGTAGTGACAAAGTCCGTAATAATCCGCATCATAATTTTTCCACGCCCAGTACTGAACAGTGTATTCGCAAAAAGAAATTCTTTTCTCGGATATGTTATCGCCTGTATTGTCGCCCATTATGACATTGCCTTCATCGTTCTCGTCAAGTGCCGCACCGCATCTTACGGGTACATATAAAGGATTGTCAATCACCATACTTTTAAGATCGATTCTGTGTGAAACGAAAATTGCGATTTTTTTGCTGTTGTTTTCACCGCTACTCATTGATAATAAAATCCCTTTCTTTTTATCTCTTTACTCTTCCCGACGAATTTCCACCGGCAAGATCAATTACATCATTAATTCCGAACAGACAGAAATCGCCTTCAAGCGTCTGATCAAGACAGCCTGCCGCAGCAGCTGTTTCAATAGCGTTCGCCGGCGATATATTGTTGTGCAGAGCATAAATAAGCCCCGACGCAAATGCATCGCCGCCGCCTATTCTGTCTGTAATTCTTATATCATATTGTGCAGATGTATAAACTTGCTTTTTTTCGTCATCATAAATGATTCCCGACCAGCCGTTATCGCTTGCGGAATAACTCTTTCTCTGCGAGTATGCAACTATTTTACAGCCGAATGTTTCCGCAACGGTCTGAAGGCTCTTTTTATAGCCGTCTGTATCAAGCTGTCCCTTTGTGACATCCGTAGTGCCTGCTTTTATTCCGAACACTATCTCAGCGTCCTCTTCATTTCCTATGCAGACATCAACGTACTTCATTATTTCGGTCATTACGGGACGTGCCTTTTCTGCACTCCACAGCTTGCTTCTGTAGTTTATATCGCAGCTTACGGTAAGACCCGCTTTTTTGGCGGCTTTTACGGCGTCGACAGAAATTTTTGCAAGGCTGTCGGAAAGTGCCGGAGTGATTCCCGTAATATGAAACCAATCCGCACCGTCAAATATCTTTTCCCAATCAAACGACGAAGGGTCAGCCGATGCTATCGCACTGTTCTTTCTGTCGTATATTACCTTTGAGGGACGCTGGCTTGCGCCTTTTTCGGCAAAGAATATCCCAAGCCTGTCGCCCGTATAAACTATATTGTCCGTCTTTACGCCGTAAGTTCTCTGCAAGCAGCCCTGCCTATATCATTATCGGGAAGTGCGGTCACGAATTCAGCCTCATCTCCGAAATTACTGAGGGCAACGGCTACATTAGCTTCAGCACCGCAAAACGATGTATTAAGCTCCGGCTTCTGAAACAATTTGTAATATCCGTCGGGCGATAGTCTGAGCATTATTTCTCCAAAAGAAACTACCTTCATTATGAACGGTTTTCCTCTCTTTCAAGAAGTGATTTTGTTATAAATGAAACGGGTATCCGCTGTGAAAGCTGAGCAATTGCGGCTGATATGCCGCTGTTCTGCTCTTTGGCTACCTGCTCGTCTTCATACGTTTCCATATCTCTGTACGCAAAGTTGCGTTCCTTGAATGAATATCCGTCAACTCCGGCAAGATAAACGGAGCTTGCTCCGGATCTTATAAGCAGTGCTATAAGCATAAGTGTAACGTTGTCACGGACAGCTTCTATAGAACACAGCAAAGGCTCGTATCCTACCGTGTATCCTGCTTGTGCGTTTATATTAGATGTGATTATCAGCTTGTCGGTTTCTACTCCGCTTAGCTTTTCGTAACGTCTTATATTGCTTACAAACACATAATCGCATTTGATCCATTCGGGGCAGTGGTTTACGGAAATCACTATCGCATCGGTGGCTTTGACCTTATCAAAGACCTTCTGTCTTTCGGATTCTACCGATGTTGTCCTGCCCGGTGCGATAATAACAACATTACGTCCTTCGAAAAGTCTGCCGAGATTTATTTCAGGTGTTTTTTCACTGTTTAACGACATATAAGCAGTATACAGCTTATCTATATATTCACGGTCATAATTGTCACGCTTTTCAGGCTCTATTTTCGAGAAAATAGCGTTCATCCCTTCAAAAGTCAGCGTATTCTTATTATTCAGGAATCTTGCATAATTCTGGTGGCATCTGTATTTTGCGGACAAATAACCCGATAAGGAATAGCCCCACGCCGTAGTCATATAAATAGGAGCTATGGTGTTGTCGATAGAACAGAGAATAGGCTCTGTGCTGTAATCGGCGCCTGCGGTTTCGTTCAGATATTCCACAAAAAGCTCGGTATTGAGGTTTCCGGCACCTCTGCCCATACCCATAATACTGCTGTCTATTATCAGATTATGCTCGGTATGCAAAGCGGCCAGATACTGAGCGTTTGAGTATGAAAGCTGAAGGTTGTTATGGGAATGGAATCCGACAGCTATCTCCTTATCGAGATTGTTCTCTATAAGGTAAAAGAAACGTGCAACATCCTTCTGTTTCATGGAGCCGTGAGAATCAACGATATAAAAACCGTCGGGACGGAATTTGTTTGCCATACCTATAAGGCCGAGGTACTCGGCATCGGAATAGCTGAGAGCTACCATAGGCTGGAAATACACCTTATAGCCCTTTTCCTTGATTTTTCTGCAAAGCTCAACCGCCTGCAACGCCTGCGACTTATGGAAGCAAACCCTTATGCAGTCGGGTCCTGTACCGTCATACTGCGGCAACAGCTCTGCATCATAATCGCCACAGTTTATCATTACGGCGATCAGAGTATTTTTCCTGTCGGCAGGAAGGATTCTTTTTATAGCGTCAACCGAAGAATACTGCGACTCATCCGCAGAAAAATCTCCCTTTGACGATAAATAACCCGCCTCTATTATATCAATACCGGCCTGTATAAGACGCTGTACTGTGTCTTTTATGTTTTCATAACCGAACTTCCAGTTATTTATGTATCCGCCGTCACGCAGAGTACAATCAAGTATCCGTATTCTTTTCATACCCACCTGTAATAATTAATTCTTTTCCTGTTCGAGCTTTGCCGCTATCAGTCTGTTGACCTTTTCAAGATCGTTCTGTGTATCAACGGCTACTGTTTCGGAATCGACCTCTATGTACTGAACTCTGTAGCCTGCTTCGATAAATCTGAGTATTTCAATATCCTCTATGGATTCTATTTTTCCTCTGGGAGAAGAGCAATAGAACTGAAGTGCCTCAGGCTTGAAGCCGTATACGCACACCTGCTTGTAATAGCTGTAGTCTATGCTTCCCTTAGGATAAGGAGCGGTGCTTCTGGTAAGATATACGCCTATATTGTCGGCATTCGTTATGACTTTAGGCACTGTGAAGTTTACAACATCAACAGGATCCTTTATCTTAGTCATAAGATTTGTGATCTGCAAATCGGGATTTTCGAAGAAAGGATATACTGCCTTGTTTATTGTTTCCGGCTCAATCATAGGCTCATCGCCCTGTATATTGACATATAAATCCGCAGGAATTTTTCTTGCGACCTCACCTATTCGGTCTGTTCCTGTCTTGTGAGTATCGGAAGTCATTATTACATTAATGTCGTTTTCCTTGCAGGCATTGTAAATGCGTTCATCATCGGTGGCAACATACACCTCTGTCAGAGTTTCGGCTTTTATGGCTCTGTTGTATACCCACCATATCATCGGCTTTCCGCATATATCCGCAAGGGGCTTGCCGGGGAAACGGCTCGACTTGTATCTTGCGGGAATTATTCCTAATACTTTCATTGCTATTTATCCTTTCTTTTCCTGATGATGTTGAAAAATGTCAAAACTCGGGCATTTTTCATACTAATATCAAAATAATTATAACACAAAAAGCATTTTTGTCAATGCGAACAGATTCAGTTGGTTAATTTTTTACAAAAAACAGCTAAAAACACGCACCTCTTTAACTAAATCATTAGCTAAATTATTAAAGTGCTATTTTAGTCTTAACAGCTTTTTAACCTTTTCACGTCGGGGCGAGTACATCGGGAATATCTTGTCAGCAACGCTCCGTACTGCTTTATCGGCAACGGCATGAATCCTGTACTTATAATACTCTTTTGTGGAATTTATCTTTTCCGTATTTACAAAAAACACAAGCTGAGTTTCCTTAGCCGACCTGTTTTCAACCGTCAGCATATGGTGTATGAAAATACCGTTAAGCATTTCACCTATGTATCCGGGAGCACGTTCATAAGTTTTGCAATCGGTTATTTCCATTATTCTGTTCATTATAGGAAACTGGAACTCGCACATACGGACAAACAGTTCTTTTTTCATTATGTAGCAATTGAATGCTCTGTGATATTTTCCGGAAAAATATTCGCAGGCGGAATTATAATATTCGGGCGAAAGCTCTTTGATAAGGGAGAACATCTTATCTATTATTCCCTGCTCAAAATAAACTCCGTTATAGCTTTCCCACATTTCCCGAAGTGTTTCGACTTCTGCCCTGTTATAACTCATCTCGGACGCTTTTGCAAGACCGGGAATTATCATATCGTATTTTTGAACAACGCCGTTGATTTTTTTTGTATCGTCAAGATGATATTTCTTTTTTTCGTGTGCTGTAAGCCTCAGCTCACGCACCATATTGAAGGCTGTATTATTATAGTGCTTATCGGAAAAGGAAAGATAACGACGGTAATGGCAGAGTCCGTAATAATCGGCATCAACGTTCTTCCACGCCCAATACTGAACGGTAAACTCACAAAACGACATACGGAGCTTTGAAATATTGTCGCCTGTATCATCGCCCTGAATACCGCTGTTGTTATCCTTGTCAAAAACCGCACCGCATCTGACCGGAAAATAAACGGGAGTGTCTACTGTTTCACTGTCAATATCTATCCTGTGCGATACAAAAATACGGATATTACTCATCTTTCCACTGCCTTAATACGATTTATTCTTATCAGTTTACACTAATATATAATTATAGTACACAAGAGTTTTTTTGTCAATAAAAATGGCATAATTTGCAGATTTTTTCCATAATTGTCATACAAGCATAACAGCGGTGTCAACCCACAGAGATTGACACCGCTTTATCATAATGCTTTTTTAATTTTTCCGAGAGCGCCTTTTTCAAGCCGTGATACCTGTGCCTGACTAATCCCTATTTCCTGTGCGACTTCCACCTGAGTTTTGCCTCTGAAAAAACGCAGCTTGAGAATATTCTTCTCTCTGTCGTCAAGCCCGATTATCGCCTCTTTCAATGCTATTTCATCGAGCCAGTTTCTGTCATCGTTATTATCGCCTATCTGATCCATCATATATATGGTATCACCCGACTCCGAAAATACCGGTTCGTACAGCGAAATAGGGTCGCTGACAGCCTCAAGCGCTATTACCACATCCTCACGTTTTGCGTCTATTTCTTTGGCTATCTGCTCGATTGTAGGTTCTTTTGAGTTATCATTGGTAAGTTTTTCTCTTGCCTGCATAGCTTTATAAGCCAGATCACGCATTGAACGGCTGACACGGATTGAGCCTGAGTCCCTAAGGTAGCGCCGCAATTCGCCCATTATCATAGGCACGGCATAAGTGCTGAATCTGACGTTAAAATCAGTTGAAAAATTGTCGATAGCTTTCATCAGGCCGATACATCCGACCTGAAAAAGATCGTCGGGGTTTTCTCCTCTGCCCGAAAAACGCTGTATCACGCTGAGAACAAGACGCAGATTGCCGTTTATCAGCTTCTCTCTGGCTGTCGGATCGCCGCTGCGCATTTGCCTTAGCAATTCGGTTTTTTCCGACTCCTTGAGGACCTTCAGCTTCGCTGTGTTGACACCGCTTATTTCAACCTTGTTATAATACAAAAAAACACCGCCCATACTTTCATTTTCCAATAAAAGTATGGACGGAATAACGTTTTTTATTCTGTCGGATTACAGGCAATCACAAATTATGCCGTAACATAAATATCGTCTTCGACATCGGGCGCTGTGCTGTGCTTTACTCTGTCTTCAACCTCAGCCTTTTTCGCATTATTGAATCTGTCGAGCGTACCTACAAGGTAACCTGTGATCCGGCGTATGCGGTCAAAGGGTATCTCGCCGAAATGATATGTGAGATTGGCAAAATCTCCGTCAATGTCTATATCAAGCTCGGTGACCAGCTTTCCGGGGTTAGCCTCTATAGCATACTGAACGTAAGCGTCGATCTCTTTCTGATCAAGTGTGCCGTTTTTTACATTTACTTTTACCATAACAATCTTCCTTTCAATTTACTGTATATAAAAGCAGTAAGTACATTTCGTTGTTTTCTCAATTGTACCACAACATATTGTGTTTGTCAAGAGGATTGGACACAATTTTTCAAAAATTAAAGCCAACGCATGAAGGAATAAGAAAACATTTGAAAAAAGTTCTTGACAATTCTTCGGGGATATGATAAAATATTAAAGTCGTGGAAAGATGGCTGAGCTGGTCTAAGGCGCACGATTGGAAATCGTGTAACGGCTAATACCCGTTCGAGGGTTCGAA
>ENA-OPSJ01002366-OPSJ01002366.1-human-gut-metagenome-genome-assembly--contig:-NODE-2366-length-12375-cov-11.246672_pt1 | contig 12375 bp, 7 predicted proteins | sample MGYA00241801_ERZ501893 | MGnify/ENA primary metagenome ERZ501893 (study PRJEB25962, sample SAMEA2042219) | human gut metagenome | biome: human gut; feature: human-associated habitat; material: faeces...
TGGGACAACGGGGAGTTATGCTGTGGCTGACGGGACTTAGCGGTTCCGGTAAGAGTACTATTGCCATAGCTTTGGAACGTGAATTACATAAACGTGGTTTGCTCTGCCGTATATTGGACGGGGATAATATTCGTAGTGGCATCAATAATAATTTGGGCTTTTCGGCAGAGGATCGTGTGGAAAACATCCGTCGCATAGCCGAAATAGGCAAGTTGTTTGTTGATACGGGAATCATTACCATTGCCGCTTTCATCAGTCCCGGCAATGAGCTTCGGCAGATGGCTGCCCGTATTATCGGGATAGAGGATTTCCTGGAAATCTATGTCAGCACTCCTTTGGTAGAGTGTGAGAAACGTGATGTGAAAGGACTTTATGCCAAAGCACGTCGGGGTGAAATCAAGAACTTTACCGGAATTTCCGCCCCTTTTGAAGCTCCGGAGCATCCTGCCTTATCTTTGGATACTTCTAAGCTGAGTTTGGAAGAGTCGGTCAATACTTTGTTGGAGTTGGTGCTCCCCATTGTTGGTAAAAAAGGAGAAAAAATATAATTCATTATAAAATGGAAGAAAATTATAAATTGAGCCACTTAAGGGAACTGGAAGCGGAGTCTATCCATATCATTCGTGAAGTGGCAGCTGAATTTGAGAATCCTGTTATGCTTTATAGTATTGGTAAAGATTCGTCTGTCATGGTACGTTTGGCAGAGAAGGCTTTCTATCCGGGAAAGGTGCCTTTCCCTTTGATGCATATCGATTCTAAATGGAAATTCAGGGAAATGATAGAGTTCCGTGATCAATACGCCAAAGAACATGGATGGAATTTGATAGTGGAAAGTAATATGGAGGCTTTTAATGCCGGAGTAGGGCCTTTTACGCATGGCAGCAAAGTGCATACCGATTTAATGAAGACACAGGCGTTGCTTCACGGGCTGGATAAATACAGGTTTGATGCCGCCTTTGGTGGAGCACGTCGTGATGAGGAAAAGTCACGTGCCAAAGAACGTATATTCTCTTTTCGTGACCGTTTTCATCAGTGGGATCCTAAAAACCAGCGTCCTGAGTTGTGGGATATTTATAATGCTAAGATTCATAAAGGGGAAAGTATCCGTGTGTTTCCATTAAGCAACTGGACTGAGCTGGATATCTGGCAGTACATCCGTTTGGAAAATATTCCTATCGTGCCGCTCTATTTTGCCAAGGAACGTCCTGTGGTGAATATAGATGGAAATCTGATTATGGCTGATGATGACCGACTGCCCGAAGAATATCGGGACCGTATTGAAATGAAGAAAGTGCGTTTCCGTACTTTGGGGTGTTGGCCTTTGACCGGGGCCGTAGAGAGTGATGCCGATACGATTGAGAAAATTGTAGAGGAAATGATGACCACTACCAAAAGCGAGCGTACTACCCGTGTCATTGATTTCGACCAGGATGCCAGTATGGAGCAGAAGAAACGTGAAGGATATTTTTAAATGGATAAGTAGGAATTTAAAATGAAGGAATGGGTGATGGAGAATAAACTGAATATAAAGGAATATTTAGATAAGGATGAACAGAAAGACTTGCTACGCCTGTTGACAGCCGGTTCGGTAGACGATGGAAAGTCTACCCTGATAGGACGTCTGTTGTTTGACAGCAAGAAGTTGTACGAGGACCAGCTTGCCGCTTTGGAACGTGACAGCAAACGTGTGGGGAATGCAGGTGACCATATAGATTACGCTTTGTTGTGCGACGGGTTGAAAGCAGAGCGCGAGCAGGGTATTACGATTGATGTAGCTTACCGTTATTTTTCAACGAACAACCGTAAATTTATCATAGCCGATACTCCGGGACATGAACAATATACCCGCAATATGATTACCGGAGGTTCTACTGCCAATCTTGCCATAATCTTGGTAGATGCTCGCTTGGGTGTGATTACGCAGACCTGCCGCCATACTTTTCTGGTATCTTTATTGGGAATAAAGCATGTGGTGCTGGCGGTGAACAAGATGGACCTTGTCGGGTTTTCGGAGGAGCGTTTCAACGAAATCGTGACCGAATATAAGAAATTTGTAGAGCCATTGGGAATCCCGGATGTGACTTGTATTCCTCTTTCGGCACTTGACGGTGACAATGTGGTGCAGAAATCTGAACGTACGCCATGGTACAAAGGTACTTCTTTATTGGAATTGCTTGAAACGGTTTCCATCGAGAATGACCATAATCTGACTGATTTCCGTTTCCCGGTTCAGTATGTATTAAGACCGAATCTGGATTTCCGCGGTTTCTGTGGAAAGGTTGCTTCCGGTGTCATCCATAAAGGAGATGAGGTGATGGCTTTGCCTTCCGGCAAGAAATCTCATATCAAGAGTATTGTTACTTATGATGGTGAGTTAGAGTATGCTTTCCCGCCGCAAGCAGTGACATTGACTTTGGAGGATGAGATTGACGTGTCTCGCGGAGATATGTTGGTGCATGCCGATAATGTGCCTGTGATAGATCGTAACTTTGAAGCCATGTTGGTATGGATGGATGAGGAGGCGATGGACCTTGACAAATCTTTCTTTATCAAGCATACCACCAATACAGGACGTACCCGTATAGATAGCATTAAGTATAAAGTGGATGTGAATACGATGGAGCATCTGTCTGTTGAAAACGGTAAATTGAAAAAGGAGGATCTGCCTTTGCAATTGAATCAGATTGCCCGTGTGACATTTACTACCGCCAAGCCGCTTTTCTTTGATTCTTATCAAAAGAATAAAGCTTGCGGTTCTTTTATTCTGATTGACCCCATTACCAATAACACCAGTGCGGTGGGGATGATTATAGACAGAGTGGAAGCCAAAGATATGCTGAATGCCATGGAAGTTCCTACTTTGAATCTGGCAGCTATGGGTATTGGTGAGGAACATTATGAAGCCATAGAAAAGGTGGTGAAAGAATTGGACCGTCAAGGCATTTCAGTCAAGATAGAAAAATAACAGCGTACAATTAAAAAAAGAAAAGTAATGGGATTACTTGAATTCAACAAGCTGCCGATTAATACATTGGTAGGCGCCGATTGGAAAACGTTCAAGGCGATTACTGCGGGAAGGGAAATTGATCCGGCATATAGAGGAAAATACCGTTTGACGAAAGCAGTATGCCGTTTGCTTTCCACCTTGGCTCCATTGCAGGAAAAGCGATACAGGAAACTGTTGGCCGACAAGCCTTTGGAACACGATCCGGTCTTTATCCTCGGACATTGGCGTAGCGGGACTACCTTTATGCATAATGTGTTCTCTTGTGACAAACATTTCGGATATAATACTACTTATCAGACGGTGTTTCCTCACCTGATGATGTGGGGACAGCCTTTTTTCAAGAAGAATATGAGTTGGCTGATGCCCGACAAGCGTCCGACGGATAATATGGAACTGGCTGTAGACTTGCCTCAGGAGGAAGAGTTTGCATTGGCCAATATGATGCCCTATACCTATTATAACTTTTGGTTCCTGCCTAAGTACCAGCAGGAATATGCTGATAAATATTTGTTATTCAATGATATCAGTGATGAGGAATTGAAAGTGTTTGAGGATATATTCACCAAACTTATTAAAATTTCTCTTTGGAATACAGGCGGAACACAATTCTTAAGTAAGAATCCGCCTCATACAGGCCGTGTAAAAGAGTTGGTCAAGATGTTTCCGAATGCCAAATTCATCTATTTGATGCGTAATCCGTATACGGTATTCGAATCTACAAGGAATTTCTTCACCAATACAATCCAGCCGTTGAAACTGGAGGATATTTCTCCAGAGGCGTTGGAACAGAATGTGCTTTCCATTTATACCAAGCTGTATCATAAATATGAGGCGGATAAACAATTCATTCCTGAAGGAAATTTGATGGAAGTGAAGTTCGAGGATTTTGAAGCGGATGCAATGGCTATGACCGAGCATATCTATAAATCTCTTTCTATTCCCGGATTCGAAGCAGCTGCTCCGGCTATCAGCCAATATATAGGCGGAAAGAAGGGATATAAGAAGAATAAGTATAAGTATGACGACCGTACGGTCCGGTTAGTGGAAGAGAATTGGAAGTTTGCACTGGATCAGTGGGGCTATTCCATCTAAAAAATAAATGCCCGCAATTCTGTTTTTATAAGGAATTGCGGGCATGATTATCTTCTGTTGACAGAAATCAGTGTATATTATTGGGCTTCGATAATTACACGACGGTTGAATGCCGGAGGAGTTAAGGTGTTGACACCACCCATTCCGCTGATAATCAGATTGTTTTTGTTGACACCCAATTTAACCAGTTCATTAGCCACGTTGTTGGCACGGTCTTCACTTAACTGCTTGTTCCATGCAGCGCTACCTGTATCACTATCAGCATAACCGGTTACTTTCAATTTTAGTCCCGGGTTGTCTTTTACCAGATCTGCGATTTGTTGCAAATTTACAGTAGAGTTGGTAGGAAGAACCGCTGAACCGATCTGGAAAAATACAGATTGAGGAGCCGGAGCAATTTGGTTCACTGTCACTTGTTCTGTAACCACTTCAGTGGGTTGGTTGGCAAGTTGGGCCTTTAATTGACGGTTTTGTTCTATCTGTTGAGCCAAAGCGGTATTGATGGCATCCATTTGTGAAGAGGTAAGTGCCATGATAGCATCTACATCCGGAGCAGGTTTGAATCCTCTTTGTGGAAATTTATAAGTGATACCCACTGTAGCACCTGCCATAAAATCAGGGCCTTTACTGGTGGTTTTTCCATCAAATTTGTTTTCTGTACCCATTCCGTAAAGTTCCAGATTCAAGTCCCAGGCACTGGCCAGATGGAATGTATTGATGATACCGAAATTGAATGCCAGTGAATTACGACGTGGAGCATCATATGAGTGGGCAAAACCGAAACCTACGAATGGCACGAAGTCGTATATGCGGTCTTCATTATATCCGGCTATCATGTTACTGACATTAAATAAGATGTCACCATGCAAATTCATGTAGTTGAACTTATCCTGATAGTATCCTTCGCTTAACATGTGAGGTTTGGAATATGCGGAAGGTTCACTGGAAAAACTCTTCGACTGCAAACCACTATATTGCAAACGTAATCCTAAGCCGGGAGTAAACCATTTGCCGATTGATATTTGAAGAGCGGGAGCAATACGTTTCTTGAATTTACCAAGATCGGACTGATCGCCGAACAGTACTTGTGCACCTCCACCAACAGAGAAGAACCAATTATCGAAGAAGTGATTGGTCTCTACCTTGTACTTATCCACAGGTACCTCCATTACATCTACACTCTCGCCTACAAGGACGTTTTGTGAATTGCTTTTCTGTTGCGCAAACGCTACAGAACTTAAACTGGCCGCAGCCAGCAAAAACATTAATTTTTTCATACTCATTTCTATTAGTTAATTATTGTCCAGGTTTATCTTCCCAAATTCAACTAAATAACATGAGTGCTGATAAAAAGTTTGAGTAGGTTGACTATTTAATATTTTTTTATGAAAGAAGGCTAAAAAGATAGTGGGTATCTGTGCTGTGTCCGGCATCAAAACTGAATCCTTCCCATTTGAATCCTTTTAAATCCCCAGGATTCTCTATCCGGTTTTTAATGATGAAGCGTGTCAATTCTCCACGGCACATTTTTGCATAAACCACAACGGTGGTTAATTTCCCTTTTTTCCATACCTGAAATTCCGGCGTGATCACTTGTACTTCCTGCTCCACGCGTTTCCAGTCGAATAAATCTTTCATCTCCCCACTTGCCAGATTGATTAGTATTCCTCCTCTTGCTTTAATTTCTTTGATAAAGGTGTCGGTCAGAATCGGCTTCCAATAGTCAAACATGGATATTCCTCCACGTTCGGGCAGTTTGATATCTCCTTCCATTCTGTAATTCTTGATCTGGTCTAACGGGCGGAGTAATCCGTAAAGAAAAGAAGTGATCCGCAAGTGATCCTGTGCATATTGAAAATCTTCAGGAGTAAAGTCCTGTGGATGGATACGTTTATATACTATACCGGTATAAGCCAGTAAGGCAGCTAAAGCCGAGGGAGAGTCCGAACAGAAATCTTGAAATCGCATATAGTTCTCTGCTGCTATTTTGCTGTTCACACGTAAAAGTCGTTCCAGTTCTTCAGCAGAGAATTGGGACATATCAAGTGCATTCTGTATCGCTTCGGTTTGGAATTGTGGTGTACTGGTAACAGGAGTTTGCATTTTGCTCCGTCCGGTCATTGTTTTGGCACATGAAATAAAAGTCATCATAGGCTAAAAAATAATATTTTCTGGCGGCAAATATAAGAAAAACAGATATATTTGTCTTTGTTATTCCATAATTAAATATTGAGAACTATGAAAATGAAAAAGTTAGGATTATTGTTCATGATGCTTTGCATGGTATTTGCCGTAAATGCTCAAGAATTGAAAAAAGGAGATAAATTACCTGATTTTCATCTAAAATCTGCGGTATATGGAGATGTTTCTTCGGCTGAATTGAAAGGTAAGGTCGTTTTGGTGAGCTTATTTGCCACTTGGTGCGGGCCATGTCAGCTGGAACTGGCTGAAATAGAGAAGACTTTGTGGCCTGAATATAAAGATAACAAGGACTTCGTATTATTAGTAATTGGTCGTGAGCATACGGATGAACAGTTGAGGGCTTATAATGAACGGAAGAAATTCACTTTCCCGTTATATCCCGATCCTAAACGTGAGGTTGTTCTCTTTATTTGCTGAAAAGTCAATTCCTCGCGCCTATCTTTTCAATAAAGAAGGAGAAGCCGTTTATACTTCCATCGGGTATGAGAAAGAAGAATTTGGATATCTGATGAATGCCATTGCGGAAGCATTGAAATAGGACCCTGTTGATATTTCAAGATGACTAAACTGTTCTCGTTGTTTATTATATTGTCTTTTGTTCTCCCGGTTAGTGGACAGGAAAAGCTTGATTCAGATAAAGCAAGAAAAGAAAAAGCTTATCATTTGACGGGTTCTGTCAGAGAACAGGGAGAACGCCCTTATCCCGATCCTTTGCCGGATGTAAATATCCAACTTTATTCTTTGCCTGATACGAGTTTTATAGAAGGTACGGTGAGCGATAAGAAGGGTGTTTTCCGTTTGTACCCTATGAATCCCGGTAATTATTTAATAAGGGCTTCTTTTTTAGGATATGAAACCATTGAAAAAAAAGTGAATATTCCTGCTTATCGGAAAGAAGTTTATGGAGGTGCTCTGATGATGAAACCTTCCAGTATTGTATTGGATGAAACGGTTATAAAGGCCGAACTGCAGAAAATGAAGATGTCCGGAGATACATTAGTATATAATACCGGAGCCTTTAAGACATCGGAAGGAGCTGTTCTGCAGGATTTGGTGAGGCAGCTTCCCGGATTGGAATTAGACGAGAAATCCGGCAAGATGAATTTTCATGGAAAGGAAATCACTCAGATCTTATTAAATGGAAAGGAGTTTTTTGCAGATAGCAAAGTTGCTTTGAACAATATGCCGGTAGATGCTTTGAAAGAGGTAAAGGTATACGAGCAGCAGTCGGATAAAGAGCAAATGACAGGGGTGTCAGACGGTAAGAAGAAAACGGTGATGGATGTGAAGACCAAGAAGGATTTGACAGATGGATTAATGGGGGACGTTTCAGCTTTGAAAGGTTCGGGGGATATGTATGGAGCGAAAATGAGTTTGAATAAATTTGTCGGAAAATGGCGGATGTCCTTGTATGGTGATTTAGGAAAACTCCCCAGATATGGTAATTTTATCAGTGATATGGCCGATAATCCTGCTCAAATGAAGGATATTGGTTTTAGCTTGGGAACGGAAATAAAGAAACTCAACCTCAATGTCAGTGCTTCATATAATAATAATAAAAGCGCGGATGAATCGCGAAGCCAGTCAGAAGAATATCTGCCTAACGGTAGCCAATATGCCTATAATAATGGCTTGAGTACGGGTAGGAATCGTTCTTTTTGGGAGAATATATATCTGACGGGAAGTTTGAGTGACCGGACGGAAATTAATTTCAGGCATAACATCAATCATAGCCGGTTAAATTCGGTATCAGAAAATATTTCGGCGACTTTCAGTACCAATCCTTTGGACTATGTTTCAGAGCCTTGGAGGGACGATGCAATGATTCCTCCTGAGTTCAGGATAAATAAAAATACGGGAAATTCTCAAAATAAGACGAACAATCTGATGATAGGCAATAATCTTTTGCTCACTCATAAATTGAATGATATCGGCCGGAAACTCTCCATAGAGTTAAGAAATGATTATAGTAATCAGGCGAGTGGTAATTATCAGCAATCGTCTATTACTTATTATCAATTGAAGAATGACCTGGGGGCAGATTCGGTTTTATATAGAAATCAATACCGGGAGTCACCTGCCAGAAATTTATTATTGGCGGGGGAGGTCAGCTATACGGAGCCAATAGGAAAACAAATGCTTCAGGTTTATTATCGGCATGAGTATCAACGGCAGAGTAATAATGCGGTTACGTACAATTTGGATGAGGATGCTTTGTGGGGAAGTCTTCCATCTGGTTATGAGGCAGGAAGGGTGGATAGTTTAAGTGATTATACTCGTAATGATCTTCATTCCAATGAATTCGGACTGCGCACCACACTTAATTGGAGAAAAGTGAGGTTGAATATCCGGTTTGGGCTGTCGCCTCAGAAGTCTACGACGAAAAGCAACAGGGGAAAAGTGAAGATAGATACGACCATTACCGTGTTGAACATAGTGCCCGAACTGCATTTTGATTATGATTTGGGCAATAACCATAATATGAGTGTGTATTATAGCGGATACACCCGGCAGCCTTCCATTTATGATTTGTTGTCTGTGCCCGATTATACTAATCCTCTGAACATAACAATGGGGAATCCGGGGCTGAAACCCGCTTTCGGGCAAAGTATATCTGTGAATTATAGAGGAGGAAATATGGAAAAGCAGGAAATGTTATATTGTGGTTTGAGATATAATAATACGATAAATGATATAAGCCGGAAAAGAACCTATGATGAGAAGAGTGGGGTATATACCAGTCGGCCCGAGAATATAAATGGTAATTGGGGCATTGGCGGGAATATATATTATACGAATAAATTATTCAAGAAAATTTTCGCTCGTCTTGCTACCAATGCAAATTATAACCGGAGGGTTTCGTATGTGCAGATAATGGGAGAAGCCAATGAGAATGATCGTAACACCTCCCAAATGCTTTCCTTGATGCAGGATGTGGAGTTTGCCTATAAATTGGAAGAGCATGAGTTTAAGATAAATGGAGCAATCACTTATCAGCAAGCCGATAACAGTTATACAAACAATTCGGATTACAGGACGTATGATTTTTATTATGGCGCGGAGTGTCGACTGAAGTTACCTCTCAACTTGAATCTTTATACCGTTGTGAGAAGTATGAATCGCAGGGGATATAAGGATGAGGCCTCCAATACGACGCAGTGGCTTTGGAACGGTGAGCTGACTTACAGTTTTCTGAAAGGGAAAAGAGGGTTGCTTAAATTTCAGGTTGTTGATATTCTGCAACAACGGGATTTTGTCAATCGTTGGATGAATGATACCGGACAGGGAGAAACTTGGACTTGGGGATTGGGACGTTATGCGATGGCTACTTTTACTTATCGTTTTAATGATCTTTCCCGTTAGGAGATAAAAAAGGAGCTGATTCAGGAAAAACGAATCAGCTCCTTTTTGAATATCCCTAAGAAAGATTATTTGTAATCTTGCCAGCTCTTTATCTGAATATCCTTTTCACTCATTTCACAGAATGCTTCAATGAAAGCACTTGCCAAACGGGCGTTGGTAATCAAAGGAATATTGTGGTCGATTGCTCCACGACGAATTTTGTAACCATTAGTCAGCTCACGTTTGGTATGGTTTTTCGGAATGTTGACTATCAGGTCGAATTTATGTTCGGCAATCATCTTCATGACATTGTTTTCTGCATCGGGCTTTTCATCCGGCCAGTAAACCGGTGTGGTATTTACTCCGTGTGCATTCAAGAAAGTTGCGGTTCCGGCAGTTGCATAGATCTCATATCCTTTTTCTGCCAGCATACGGCTTGCTTCCAGCAAATCTACTTTGGATTTGGTGGCACCTGACGAGAACATGACAGATTTTGTAGGAATCTTGAAACCGACAGCAATCATAGAGTTCAGCAAAGCTTCATGGAAGTCATCACCGATACAACCCACTTCACCTGTTGAAGACATATCTACGCCCAATACAGGGTCTGCCTTGTGCAGACGGGAGAAAGAGAACTGGGAAGCTTTCACACCGATCCAGTCAATATCGAATGCCGACTTGTCCGGTTGGCTGTATGGAGCACCCAACATGATGCGGGTTGCGGTTTCAATGAAGTTGCGTTTCAATACTTTGGAAACAAACGGGAATGAACGTGATGCGCGCAGGTTGCATTCAATCACTTTCACTTCATTGTTCTTAGCCAGGAACTGCATGTTGAACGGACCGGAAATGTTTAATTCTTTAGCGATACGGCGACCAATCTTCTTGATACGGCGTGCTGTTTCGAAATAAATTTTCTGAGCCGGGAATACTAATGTGGCATCACCTGAATGGACACCTGCATATTCAATGTGTTCGGAGATGGCATATTCCACTACTTCACCGTTTTGGGCTACAGCGTCGAATTCTATTTCTTTAGTATCTTGCATGAATTGGGATACGACTACCGGATATTCTTTAGAAACTTCTTTAGCCATCTGCAAGAATTCCTTCAGTTCATCTTCGTTATGGCATACGTTCATGGCAGCGCCCGAGAGCACATAGGAAGGACGGACCAATACCGGGTAACCTACTTTGTTTACAAATTCTTCCATGTCTTCCAGGCTGGTCAATTCTTTCCATGCCGGTTGGTCAATACCCAGTTGGTCAAGCATGGCCGAGAATTTATGACGGTTTTCCGCACGGTCGATAGAAAGCGGAGAAGTTCCCAATACAGGTACCGACTGACGGTGAAGCTTCATCGCCAGGTTATTAGGTATTTGTCCACCTACCGATACAATGACACCACCCGGCTGCTCCAGATCAATCACGTCAAGTACACGTTCAAATGAAAGTTCGTCAAAATACAGACGGTCGCACATATCATAGTCGGTAGAAACTGTTTCGGGGTTATAGTTAATCATGATGGATTTGTAACCCAACTTGCGTGCGGTTTGGATAGCATTTACAGAGCACCAGTCGAATTCCACGGATGAACCGATGCGGTAAGCGCCTGAACCTAATACAACTACCGATTTTTCGTTTTTATAATAATTGACGTCATAACCCGTAGTAGCGTATGTCATATACAGGTAATTGGTCAATTCGGGATGTTCAGATGCGACGGTATTGATACGCTTGACAGCCGGAAGGATATTCAAAGCTTTACGACGGGCGCGTACAGCCAAGTTCTCCTTTTCCATATTGCCACTGGCTTTCAATACGAAGCGTGCAATCTGGAAGTCGGAGAAGCCTAATACTTTAGCTTGGCGAAGCACATCTTCGGGCAGATCCTCAATCTTATTATAAGTCGAAAGTTTGGCCTTATAGTCAACGATGTTTTTCAACTTACCCAGGAACCACGGGTCGATTTTGGTCAGTTCGTGGATGCGTTCAATGCTGTATCCTTCTTCCAATGCCGAGGCGATGGAGAAAATACGGAGGTCTGTCGGGTTGGCCAGTTCCTCATCCAGGTTTTCAAATTTAGTATGGTCATTTCCTACGAAACCATGCATACCCTGACCTATCATACGAAGACCTTTCTGAATGATTTCTTCGAAAGAGCGGCCTATAGACATGATTTCACCCACAGACTTCATGCTGGAGCCAATCTGGCGTGATACACCTGCGAATTTAGTCAAGTCCCAACGGGGGATTTTACAAATCAAGTAATCCAACTGGGGAGCTTCGTAGGCTGAGTTGGGAGTACCCATCTCGCCAATCTGGTCTAGTGTGTAGCCTAAAGCGATTTTGGCGGCAACGAATGCCAGAGGGAATCCGGTTGCTTTAGAAGCCAGGGCAGAAGAACGGCTCAGGCGTGCATTTACTTCGATAACACGGTAGTCATTCGTTTCTGCATTGAAAGCATACTGGATATTACATTCACCCACAATACCCAAGTGACGGATACATTTTGTAGACAAATCTTGCAACATTGTTACTTGTTCTTCTGTCAGAGAGCAAGTGGGGGCCACCACGATAGATTCACCGGTATGGATTCCCAGCGGGTCGAAGTTTTCCATGCTTGCCACTGTAAAACAATGGTCGTTGGCATCGCGGATTACTTCGAATTCTATTTCTTTCCAACCTTTCAATGACTCTTCAACCAGGATCTGTTTAGAGAATGCGAATGA